>Ga0222712_10002873_pt1 | contig 19276 bp, 19 predicted proteins | sample C33_657DmetaG_FD_165043 | JGI IMG/M metagenome (GOLD analysis project Ga0222712, IMG submission 165043) | Estuarine water microbial communities from San Francisco Bay, California, United States - C33_657D | ecosystem: Environmental > Aquatic > Marine > Unclassified | place: USA: California... | reverse complement strand
ATCGTGCCGCAAAGATGCCCGGATCAAAAGTTAAAAAAATCTAATTTAATTTTATATGGCAAGAAGAAAAAGAACGACGAATGAACAACCTATCGGAGTTGGTCTTACTGCAAAACAAGCAAAACGTAAGAAACCAATTAACTCCGATTTAATGAGAGAGATTGAACCTCTTACTGACAATCAAGAATTACTCTATAAAGCATACGAGTCAAATCAAAACATCGTTGCTTATGGATGTGCAGGTACTGGTAAAACTTTTATCACACTCTATAATGCACTTCAAGATGTTCTTGATGAGAGGTCGCCATATGAAAAAATTTATATTGTAAGGTCTCTTGTTGCTACTCGTGAGATTGGATTTCTTCCAGGAGATCACGAAGATAAATCAAGTCTTTATCAAATTCCTTATAAGAATATGGTAAAGTTTATGTTCCAACTTCCTTCAGATGCTGACTTTGAGATGCTCTATGGAAATCTGAAAACTCAAGGAACGATTAGTTTTTGGAGTACTTCTTTTATTCGTGGAACTACCCTGGACAATGCAATCGTCATCGTAGATGAATTTCAAAATCTTAACTTCCACGAGTTAGATTCTATCATCACTCGTGTAGGTGAAAACTCAAAAATTATGTTCTGTGGTGACGCAACTCAATCTGATTTGATTAAGTCAAATGAAAAAAATGGTATCGTCGATTTCATGAAAATTCTTCGTAATATGCCTTCAATTGATATTATTGAATTTGGTGTTGAAGATATTGTTCGCTCTGGATTCGTGAAAGAATACATTCTCGCAAAAATAGAAAGTGGTTTATGACATTTATTCATCATAATTATTTGGGTGATCTTGAATTAGAAAAGAAAGAAACCAACGGCATCCGACTGTACAATCTTCCAAATGGTCAGTGGGTGCCTTCAATTACTTCTGTGACTTCATTTTATAATCGTGAGATTTTTATTAAGTGGAGAAAAAGAGTAGGTCTTGAAGAGGCAAATCGGATTACCAAAAGAGCAACTGCAAGAGGAACTGATTTCCACCAAGCTTGTCAGGATTATTTGGAAAACAAAGAATTGGATTGGAATAACTATCAACCAATTACAAAGATTATGTTTCATCATGCAAAACCTTATCTTGATAAGATAAATAATATTCACGCAATTGAAAGAACTCTTTATTCTGAATATCTGGGACTTGCTGGAAGAGTTGATTGTATTGGTGAATATGAAGGAGAACTTGCAGTCATAGACTTTAAAACTTCTGAAAAAATTAAACCAGAAGAATGGCTTGAAAACTACTTTGTTCAGGAAATGTTTTATGCTACTGCGTATTATGAACTGACAAAAATTCCTTCGGTCAAACTTATTACGATTATGGTAACGCCTGGAGGAGAAGTCAAAGTATTTGACAAAAGAAACAAAAGAGATTATATTAAGCTATTAGTTCGTTACATTAAAGAATTTGTACATCACAATATTAGGCCAGATGGAGAATGAATTAGAAAAAGCACTGGAGAATAAATTTTTCTGTCCATCTAAATTTGCACAAGAAATTGAAAATCTTGTGCAAATTAATATTGAAATGAATTATATTGATGCAATCATTTATTTTTGCGAGCAAAACAATATTGATTTGGAATCAGTTCCAAAACTCATTTCAAAACCACTAAAAGAAAAAATTAAGTATGAGGCGATGGAACTCAATTTCCTTAAGAAAACTTCCCGTGCTAAATTAATTTTTTGAATGATGCCATTTGATTGCTATAAAACTTATCTTGCATTGAAAAATCATTTCACAAAGGACTCTTACGATTATCATAAGTACAATAAAAAAACTAGAGCGAGTCTTCAATCTTTTTATAAACGGAAGGATAGATTCTTCTTTGAGAAGATGTCAAGACAAAGAGATGAAAAAGAAGTAGAAGACTTCTTTGTTGCAAACTTTGTTTCTTGTCAAGACCCAGAAACACTCTGGATTGGTGAGGTGATGAAGGATGGAGAAGAAAGATATCAGAACTGGCAGAAAAAAATTCAATCACTATCTTATCTTTTTAAAGAAGAATCACAATCTCTCTTTGAAGAAAATAAGTTTGATGAAGTTTTTAAATGCTCCAAAGGTCATCCACCACTACTTAAAAAGTTTCTAACTGGTAAAGTAAGTTTAGAGACTCTGGTAATCTACGATAAAATCTTTATGTTCAGTAAAGACTTTGATAAGAAACTCCAAGATCCAGTGTGGGAAACCGTCAGTCGTAGAATAAGAAAGTATAATTCCTTTCTAAATATTGACGTATTTAAATTTAAAAAAATATTAAAAGAAGTAATTCTGGGAGAGAAATGAGTTTCTTTGATTCTGAAATGGTTCGCGCAGAAATGGCTGAGATCTCTGAACTTCAAGAAGAAGTTTATGGAAGTGTCTTTAAGTTTCCTTCTATGAAAAAGGAGGAAAGAATAAGGCACGTTGAATTAATGGAGCGTCTTTTAGATAAACAAAAAGTTCTCTATACAAGAATGAGTTTATCTGATGATCCCGAAGCAATTGAAATGAAGGAACGTATTATGCATTCTGCAATTATGATGGGTATGCCTCCTGGAACTGATATGAATATCATTCTTAACAATATGTCTAAGATGCTTGAAGTAATGAAAGAACAGATTGACAAAACTGGTTCCGACCTGTAGAATAAGTTTGGCTGGACGATCCATTAAGCAAAGTCACAAATGCCAAATCCTACAAATACAAGGTACAAATGTCTTTCCAAAATCTCAAAAAACAATCTTCTCTTGGTTCACTGACTGAAAAACTGGTGAAACAAGTTGAGAAGATGAATAATACCACCAATAGTGGTGCTGATGATCGTCTCTGGAAACCAGAGATGGATAAAACTGGTGTTGGTTCTGCAACTATTCGCTTTCTTCCCGCTCCTGATGGTGAAGAACTTCCTTGGGTAAAGATGTATTCTCACGCTTTCCAAGGTCCTGGTGGATGGTTTATTGAAAATTCTCTGACTACCATTGGTCAGAAAGATCCTGTTTCGGAGTATAATCGTGGTCTCTGGAACTCTGGTAGCGAGAAAGATAAAGATACTGTGCGTAAGCAAAAGCGCAAACTGTCTTACTACTCTAATATCTACGTTGTAAAGGATCCTGCTAATCCTGCAAACGAAGGTAAAGTATTTCTTTTCAAGTATGGTAAGAAGATCTTTGATAAGATTCTAAATGCTATGCAACCTGAGTTTGATGACGAAGATCCTATCAATCCTTTTGACTTCTGGCAGGGTGCTAATTTCAAAATCAAAATCGTAAAGAAAGATGGTTATTGGAATTATGATAAGTCTGAATTTGATCGCGTAGGTCCTCTGCTGGACGATGATGATGCTCTGGAAGCACTTTGGAAGAAAGAATATTCTCTATCTGCAATTACTGCGCCTGACCAATTCAAGTCCTATGAAGATCTTGAGCGTCGTATGAATATGGTTCTTGGTCTAGGTGGTACTACAACTCCTACACAGTCTCGTGCTGTGGTAGAGCAGGAAGATGAATATGAATCTTACAGCAAACCTGTAAGTCGTGAAGATAAGGTAATGGAAGAACTTGAAGATTCTTATAATCGTTCCAAGTCTCCTTCACTTCCTGTAGTAAACAGCGTTGATGATTCTGATGAAGATGATGCGCTTGCATATTTTTCCAAGCTTGCCAACGATTAAGTGACTAAATAATAATACCTATAAGGTCGCACTTAAGGTGGAAAAGGTGTCTTCGGACACCTTTTCTTGTATAAATAGTATTGCGACTTTATAGAGTAGAACTATGGAACTCAAAGAGTATCACTATGTTTATTATTCCTATGAGGAATATGGTAAAGGATACTTTGGTTCAAGAACCTGCAAATGCTTACCCGAAGAAGATATAAAGTATTTTGGTTCTTTTAAAGATAAGAGATTTAAACCAACTCAAAAGATAATACTTAAGAACGATTATTCTACAAGGGAAGAAGCATATATTGATGAAATTATTTTGCAGAGATATTATAAAGTAGTTGAGAACCCACACTTTGCTAATAGGTCTTATCAAACTTCTACTGGATTCAGTAGAAAAGGAATGATTCCTTGTAATAAAGGAAAGAAAATGTCAGAGGAACAAAAACAGAAATTAAGTGTTTCTTGTAAAGGAAGAAAATTAAGCGAAGAAACTAAAGAAAAAATAAGTAAAGCATTTAAAGGACGTGAATTATCAGAATCTCATAAAAGAAAAATTGGAGAATCTAATAAAGGAAAATCAAGACAAACCGAAGAGGGTTTAGAAAGACTTAAAAAAATACAACAAGAAAGAAAAGGAAAACCGGGAAAACCACATACAGAGGAAACAAAAAGAAAAATAAGTGATGCAACTAAAGGTAGAATTCCTTGGAATAAAAAAAATTGATCAAGTATAAAGTCTAATATTATCTCCTCTCTTAAGGGTTTCACTCACGTACTGGGTGGACCCTTTTTTATATAACATATTATCTTCCATATCATTAAACACTACATTTAAGTATCTTGGTTTGAGTATGAATATGTTTCTTTTGTCTTCTTGAAGTTGATTTTCATATTCATAGTTTGTCACTGTCCTTACAAAGGAAGTTGAAGGAACTTGAACTGAATATCCAAGGCCATCATCCCAGAATTCATAGTAATATGAGTTTGCTGTAATTTGTGATGTTTCAGGAACGGTAAATAAAACTTCTTCTTTTCTAGGATCTGATAATATAGGTTTTTTTATGTTTGGTACAAATGGAAGTTCAAATGCAAATCCATTAGCATTTTCTCCAATTCCAGAAAGTATTTGAGTGACAACTTGTTTTCCATTATATTGAACCTCTGATACATTGCTTATTTGTACTTGATCACCGACACTTAATGATGGAATAAATCCAGTTAGTATGTAGACTTTTACAATTTGTTCATTCTCATCATATTCAATTGTATCAATTTTTGAATTAATCATTTCTAAAAAGTTTCCATTGGTCTTCCAATTTTGAGAAATTCTTAAACCACTTTTAAGAACTGTAATACCCAACGAATTTCTAATTTCTTCTGTTTCATAATGATGAACTCCAGAATACAAGTTTTCATAAGAACCATATTTCTCCAACATAACATTATCAAAAGTGTCTTGAGTCATAGGCCATTCTGATTGAATGTTTAGAATGTTATTGGAGAGAAGAACCACCCAGTCCAGTGTTGAGTCTCCATAAAATTTATTAGCAACATTATCAGGTCTCTCATCACCAATAATTGAATATTTCTCAAAGAATGCTAAGTTACCAAAAATGTCTTCTCTTAATTTTCCTCTTTTAAAAAGATTTTTAACTGGAATGTACTCAGAGATATACTTGTCTCCTGGATTTCTGGAAACATAATCAAAGTTGGGGACTTGTCTGAAGTATGATGCCATTTTAGTAACCTATTACCTCGTCTTTATTTTCGTCAAGTTTTTGATAATCATCATCATAAATTGGATCAAGTTCACCAAACGTCATAGTAAGTTCATAACTTGTCATAGAACCATCAGTATATGTTGCGTAGTTTCCTTCTGGTGTGTAGTTTACAGTGAAGTTTTGTAGGGCACATTCTTTGATTTTATTAATCCAAGGGTGATCTTTACTTGTCTCTCCATAGATGTATGAAATTTCAAAAGTATTTGGAGATTTTAAAAATAAAGACGTTGTTGCGCGTTTAACAGACATTCCTTGCTTAAAAAATCTTATAATTTTTTTAATAACGTCTGCTTCTTTTTCACTACGTGCAGATAATTTAAAAGTAAATGTAAAAGATCTCAAAGATGGACCTTGGAATAATAACTCTAAATTTGGATTAACTATCGCCCCAGTTGCTCTTGTGAAAAAATTTCCTGCCTCATTACCAACAGCTTTTTCTGCAAGAGAAAATCCAACTAATGCTTTTATTGATCCCGCATTTTCAGATACACCTTCAGCAGTTCTATTTGCAGATTCTTCAGCACCGGCCGCACCCTTTACCATCATATTTAAAGATTCCATAGCGGCTTTTGCTTGAATAGCATTCATTCTGTCTTCTCCCCATACAACTGCATTTGTATCAGATATTGATGGTTGAATGGGCAATGAGACACTACCTAATATTGATCTTTGACCTCTGGAACCGAAGACACTTCCACTATCACCCCCTGCTTGACCTGGATCTACTGATCTTGGTGAATATCTAAGCATGGTGACTTTAATATAATCTTGTTTGGTATCTCTATCCAATGGATATCTTAATATATTAAAATCATCATATTTCATTCTCACATCTTTATCTTGTGTTTGTTGTTGAAGGCCACCAACTGTTGTTATTTGATCTCCAGTTGGTTGAGTATTAGTTGTGTTTGGTGATATTAATTGTGACGGATTTGTTGCACCTGCTTTTTGAGCTGTTTGTATAGATGCATTTGTAATTGCTTTTAATCCTTCTGGACTCGATAGTGCTTTTTTTTCTGCATCTGTTAAATTAACATTTGCGTTTGGAGTAAATTTTTTTGTAGTGGGATTGTAAGTACCGAGGGATTGTTGAGTAGTAAGTGCTCCTCCTTTATAAACTTGCGTTACTCCTGTCGTAGAATTAACTTCATTAGATAAAATTCCACCAACACCCTTTATAGTATATGGATTCGTTCCTGCCGCACCATAAGTTGCCATTAACCTCTCCTCCTATTTACAGAAGGACCAATGATCTCAATTTTTTGTAGAGTATGAGACATTTATGAGAGAGGTTTTTATTTATTTAGACGGAATTTTGCATAAGGTATGGAGAGTAACTCATCTAACTCATTGTACTTAACAACATGAAGTTTTCCTGCAACTTCTTCCCAAGTGTATTGTCTTGATTCTCTCCAATGAAAATTGATTGCTTTGAATCCCCACTTCTGAAGTTCAGTACAAGCAATCAAAGGATGTTGGTCGTATTCAATTTCTGGTGTCTTTGGGTTATAAATGAATGTATAAAACTTACCTGGTTCTGGATACAATACTTCCTCTTTTAATGCATCCATTATCATCAACATTAGATCTTCTGGATCTCTTGTTCCACTTTCAGCAATTTTTCTTTTGAGTTCTCTGACTCTTACAGTTGTTGATGCTTTTTCTGCGTACTGTCCAAAACCTTCGGCCATTATTTGATACCTAATTCTTGCTCTGTAATTACCTTAAATTCAAGCATTCTATCCGCACACCATTCCTGCGCTGCTTTCCATTTTGCTTGATTAACTGCATAAGTTCTACATTCATGTAGGTATGATTTAGTTACTCTTGATCTTTGCTTTGGTGGAACTGTTTGTTTCTTAGGTTTAACTTCAATTACATAAGTCTTAATTCTTCCAGATTCCTCTTTTACTTTAATGAGATAATCTGGAAAGTATCTATGAATACGGTTATCAACTGGGGACACATAGTTAATGCAAAATTCTTCCGATGCCCAAGAAATTATACTGGGATTATGATCACAATAATAACAAAAGCGTCTTTCCCAACTGCTTCGGCAAATGATGTTTGAGGCATCACCTTGATATTTTTCTGGGTGAGATGGTTTGTAGATACTTTTAATACTTTCTGCCATTTTCCAACATACATAATATATCAGTAAAAGTATTTATAGATGGCAGCGCCAAATCCCAGGGTAAGAGATGTTGCTTTTTTAAAGACGAAGATAATGCAACCAGCATTAACTTCTTATTATGAAATTTATATTCAACCACCAGAACCAGCAAGATCGTTTATCAATAAAAGTGCATTTCCTTATGATATTGCTGATATACTTACTATTTCTTGTTCGGAAGCATCTTTACCTGGTTCTCAATTGACTACTTTAGAATTGAATAATGATTATACTGGAGTAACCCAAAAACATGCATATAGAAAAATATACGATAATACTTCAGATTTTACTTTCTATGTAAATCATGGGTACGATCAAATTAGATATTTCGAAGCTTGGATGAGATATATTTCAGGTGAGCAAGTAGCCAATGCAGAAAATCTTAATAACTTTTATAGAATTAGATATCCAGAAAAATATAAATCTGCAAGTATTAGTATAGTTAAATTTGAACGAAATTTAGGAACAGGGAAAAAAGCAAATAAAATGGAGTATAAGTTTATTAATGCATTTCCATTATCTATTTCTTCTATGCCGGTTTCTTATGACTCATCTCAGTTACTTAAAGTAAGTGTTGCATTTTCTTATGACAGATACGTTGCCGGAAATATTGCATTAAATCAACCTGATGGTGAACCTTATCAAGCAACGGCTGCTGGAGTTCCAAATCCATTCACGCAACAATTTTCACCACAAACTCAAGCAACACTAAATTCTACATATCTCCAAAATCTAAATTTAGGTAATTACTCAGCAGGAACTTTTACTAACACAAATTTTGCAGACATTTTCGATACTTCTGATCCGACAAGAGTATTTCAGCAGAGTGAATTGAATCAATTAAGTTCTCAAGCATTCTCTGGTAATTTTAATTTACTATAAAAAAAAGAGAGTCTTAATCTTAAGACTCTCTCATTCTCTTGCATTTGTTGGTGGATCTGGTAATGGCAGCATTGAAACTAAGTATGTTGCACCAAAAATTGATCCAACAAAAACAAAATATATGATAATTGTGTGCTTTAAAAATTTAAGCATCTTTTTTATAAGATCCAATCATACCCAAAGCACCAGTGACGGCAATAAGATTTGATAGCAAAAACCAATTTCCTTCCGCAGAAACATTCATCCTATGCCGAATCTCTTCATGATGGGCACCCACAGAAACTGCTTTTTCAAGTGCTGCCATATCTCGTACTCCCCAAGAACCAAAATAAGTGGAAAGACCCACACCATAAAGAAAAACAAGACCAAAGAAAAGTTGCCGCATGTCGTTTAATTTGTTTACTCTTTAATTATAGCACAGAATGGTCTATCATTTCCTCTAAGCGGACAGTTTTAAGATCGTCCACTCCCCATAAATAAAACACATGAGTTGTATAGGAGATTATGCCTTTACCAAAAATTGCTACGCCCACATATGAACTTGAGTTGCCCTCTACAGGACAAAAGGTAAAATATAGACCTTTTCTGGTCAAAGAAGAAAAACTTTTAATTATTGCACTAGAATCTGAAGATACAAAACAAGTCACAAACGCAATTAAAACTGTAATTAAAAATTGCGTAGAGACAAAAAATATTAAAGTAGAATCTCTTCCAACTTTTGATATCGAATATTTGTTTTTAAATATTCGTGGAAAATCTGTTGGAGAAGAAATTGAGGTTAGTATAATTTGTCCTGATGATGAAGAAACTACTGTTGATGTAAAAATCAACGTTGATGATATTAAAGTTCAGAAAAGTAAGGATCATACAAATAGAATAAAACTGGATGATACACTAATGATGGAAATGAAGTATCCATCATTAGAGCAGTTTATTAAGACTAATTTTGATCTATCTAGTAACAACTCAATAGATCAATCGTTTGAAGTTATTGCTTCTTGTGTTGATAAAATTTTTAATGAAGATGAAGTTTGGGCAACTGCTGATGTGACCAAGAAAGAATTGATGGAATTTTTAGATCAAATGAATACTTCACAATTCAAAGAAATTGAAAAGTTTTTTGAAACTATGCCCAAACTTTCTCATACAATTAAAGTTACAAATCCAAAAACTGAAGTTGAAAGTGAAGTAGTACTTGAAGGGTTATCAAGTTTTTTCGCATAGCGATGATCCATATGGATCTTGAGAGTTACTTCAGACTCAATTTTTCTTTAATGCAGTATCATAAATATTCATTGACGGAAATTGAAAATATGTTGCCTTGGGAACGTGATGTTTACGTTGCTCTTTTAAGACAACATTTAGAGGAAGAAGAACTTAAACAAAAACAACAAAGTAATGGCTGGTAATCAGAATCTACCTACAGAGAATATCAATCAGGTAATTCTTGGATTACTCAAAATAAAGTCTGGTACTGAAATAGACTACCAGACTTATTTTAATATTATCAAAAAAAGACTTGCTGCTCACAGAATGGTGGGAGCAGCAATTCCTGCTGAAGAGGATCAACTTTTAAGAGAAGAATTTAAAAGAGTTGGAAGACTAAAAGATAAAGGTAGATTTAAAGTAAAAATAAAAACAATAAAAGTTTCAGGTGCTTCAGGTGTTGCTCCAAGCAAAGCGCCAGATTCTGTTCGACAAACCACTAGTCCTACAAAATCAAGTGCGATTGTTAAAGCAGCACCTGTAAAAATCTCTAAAGATTTTATTCAACCACAAATTCAACCAGATATTACTGAAAAGACAACAAAGGTCAATAGAGATAGTCCACTATATCGTATTAATAAAACCTTAGATTCTATACTAAAAACATTAACTAATACTGGAAAAGAAGAAGCAAAAGAAAAGGAAAGACAAAGAAGAGAATCTGAAAATAAGAAAAGAGAAGAAAGAGAAAAAGGATTAGAATCCAAATCATTTGAAGGTATTAAGAAAGCACTTTCTGCTATTACCAAACCTTTTCAGTCAATATGGGATAGAATTTTTAATTTTATATTTTATACTTTGCTCGGAAGAGCAGTTATGAAGTTAATTGATTGGTTTGCCGATCCTAAAAATAAAGAAAAGATACAAAGTTTAATAAGATTCCTTGTTGATTTTGGACCTGCTTTACTTGCAGGATATGTTTTATTTGGTACTAAATTTGGTAAAGCATTAAGAGTACTTAGTAGTATTGCAATTAAAGGTATTGTAAACTTAACAAGATTTGCAATACCAAAACTACTTACTTTTATTCGCAGTAATCCTCTTGCTGCTGGCCTTGCTTTATTTACTGCTGGCGCAGTTGTTCCTAAAATGTTCCCAGGAACAGTAAATGAACAAGAAAGAAAGATAAAGGAAGCACCAGGAACTAAAGAAGAAAAAATAAAAGCACTTCAGGATCAAAAATCAAAACTTAATTTCTTTGAAAAACTTCAAGGAAAAGGATCTGAAATTGACGAACAAATATATGCATTACAAACAGGAAAGACGAAAGCATATGGATTTTCTGGTGGAGGATTCTCTGGTCTTAAAAATAGACTTTCTAATTTAGGAAAAGGTCCAACATTTTTTGATGGAGTTGTAAGTGGTCCAAAGGGAAGAGATAAAGTCCCTGCGATGCTTACTGATGGAGAATTTGTAATGTCTGTAGGTGCTGTGAATAAGTATGGTGTTGATACTCTAGAGGCGATGAATGCTGCTGGAGGTGGAACAAACCAACCTACCATTACAAATGGAGTTACTCATGCTTTTGGTGGTGGCCCTGTTGGAAATATAGGGTCATACACCCAAGATCCCATGTACCAACTTGATAGATTTTTAGACAACTTAATGGGTAGAAATGTTGATATCAACAATCCGACGACTTGGCCTCCTAAAGGAGTTATGAGTGGTATTTATAAACAGGGAATGGGGTTGGGAAATCAAATTTATAATCAAGGAAAGGGATTAGTTAACCAAGGATTAAATCAGGCAGTAAAAGCACAATCATATTTACAAAAAGGTGGATTAGAAAAAGATGTTTCTAAGTTAACGCAAGTCGGTACTCAGTTTGGTGCTGGTTTATATGATCAGGCATTAAAAGTTGGTAATCAAGCTCTTTCTGATATTCAATCAGGAAGACTACAAAATCAAGTAGTTCGTACAGCAACTCAAACAGGACAGAGAATAGCAGAAGCACCCAAAAAAACAGCGGGTGGATTTTTTGATTTTATGTCTGGAATGTCTACCTCAAAAAAATATAGAGAAGGTTCTGCTAGAGTAGAAAAAGCACAAAATCAAATGATTAGTTTTGGTGATAAATTTATCAAAAAACTTCCAGAGGGTCCTTTTAGAGAAATTGCCGATAAAGGATTAATTCCAATACCATCTGGAAATGCAACCACCATGAGAAACTTGACATTCGCAAAAGCGTTGTTAGGTCCTCTTGGAAGACCATTTAAAATTTTGTCAAATAAAGAAGTTGATGAAATGCGTCAAAAAACTATTGAAAAAACAATGAATAAAAGTGGATTGATGGTAGATCCAAGAACTGGGCAAGTGAAAATGAATTGGAACCAAGAAGATATTAATAAAGGAGCAAGAGGTGGTGGGGCATATACTAATGATTTGGGTAAAAGAGGAGGATCTTTTAATTTTATTTTAGGAAGGTTTAGTGCATCCACAGAAGGTAAAGGAAATACTCTTTACTCTGATGATAGGTATAATTTTAACAAGACTGTTGCGGAATATGCTAAACTTGCAAAAGAAGGTTTAATGAAAGGATCTATGAGTGATGCAACCTATTTTGGAGCATCAATGTTAGGTAGATTCGCTCAAGATATTGGATGGTTAAATCAAAGAGCACTTGGAAGTAGAATTGAAATTGGAAAAGTTAACAGAAGCACTTTAGACCCATCTACAGGAAAACCAAAAACTTCAGCACAGATAAAAGCAGAACAATCAAAAATGAAACAGCAAGCTGCAATAGCAGCTAAAAAAAGAATTAATATAGAAAAATTAGAAGCAAAACGTCCTTGGTGGGACAAAATGGGATTGTTTGGTGGTGGATCTAGAGTTGCAAAGGAAGAGAAAAAGAAAAATCAAGATTTCCTAAAGAAAAATCCTGGAGCAAAATTATATAATAAACCAAAACCAAACAGTGGAACTCCGTATAAGTCTAGATTTGCTCGTCCAAAAAGCGTTGGCGCAGCGCCACCAAAACCAAAACCAAAATCAAATGTAACTGTAGTTAAATCTAGTCAGTATAGAGGTGGACAAAGAGGAAGTGGTGCAAATCCATCTCAGAGAGCACCAAGTCCATCACCAAGGCATAGAGCGGGAACATCAACTGTTGAAAGAACAACAGGAACTAAGAGGAAATAACAAATGGCGAAGTTACTCCCACAAAGAAGTTCTGCAATCGTAAAATATAGTAGTTCTGAAATTGCAAAACAGAACAAATCTTTAGCAGCAAAAAATAAAAAAACTAAAATATCTCCTTCAACATTATTGAACTCAAGTTTAGCAGTTTCTACAAAAAAGACAACACTTATTGAAGGTAAATTAATAAAAATTGATAGCATCCTTAAAAAATCATTACTAACATCCACAAAGGAAAATCAAAAGAAAAGACAATCAAAAGAGAAAGATGAGTTTAACGAAAGAGAAAAAGAACTAGAGAAGAAGACTAAAGAGCAAAAAATAAAAGGAATTAATTTACCTAAACTTCCAGGATTTGGATTATTTGGTTTGATAAAGAATTTTATTTTCAATACTTTACTGGGGTTTATTGCAATTAGATTAGTAGATCATCTTCCAAAATTATTAAAGTTGTTACCTGTCATTTTTAAGGTTGGTGATTTTATTATTGATATTTCTGGAAAGTTGTTAAACGGTTTGGTTACTTTTATTGATTGGGGATATAAAGCAGTTGATTCGACCCGTGGATTTGTAAAAGATAAATTTGGAGAAGATGTATTAAAAAACTTTGATGCAATTGGAAAGCATCTAAACACATTTTTTAATCTTTCAATTATTGCAGGTCTTCTTGCAGTAAAATCCGGAGGTATTGGTAGAGGTTCAAAAGGAGGTGGACCTACTTCTAGACCAGGACAAGGTGGAAGACCTAGAGTAACCACAAGTGGTGGTGGTCGTGCTGGTGGTCTCAATGTAAGAAACCCATTAAGACAAAGGCCTACAGTGACTACAAGTACTGGTGGTCTTAATGTAAGAAACCCTTTAAGACAAAGACCCAGAGTAACTACAAGTGGTGGTGGAAAAGGTGCTTTAGGACTAGGTACGAAAATAGGAACCAAAGGTCTTTTTGTCGTAGGTCCTTTGATTGATATAGCGATTCGTACTTTAGTATTTAATGATCCCTTAGATAAAGCAATTGCTGGCGCTGCTGGAGTTGCTGCAGGACAAGCACTTGGATCTTGGATTGGTGGAATTATAGGAGGTGTTGCAGGATCTGTTGTTCCTGTTTTGGGAAATATAATTGGAGCAGGAACTGGTGCGTTAATTGGCGGAGTCTTGGGAGGATTTCTTGGAGACTTTTTAGGAGTTTCTTTATATAATTTTATCAATCAAAATAAAACAACTAATCAACTGCAAGGTGGTGGAGTTCCCACAACTAAAGAATCGAAGCAACCAATAAAACAGAAAGGAAGAAGAACCCTTAGTAAAAAGAAAAAAGCAAGAACGCTATCATTCACTCCAAAGAAAATAAGACCAGGTTCTTCTGTTGGTGGTGACGAAAAAGTTCAATCAGTATTTCCAAATCCAGATAAACCAAAAGGATTTTTGGGATGGTTGGGAGGACTGTTCGGTGGTGGAGCACAACAACCAGAACAAAATCAAGAACAAGAAATTAAAAAAACAAAATCTGCAAACCCACAAGAATTTTTAGCAAGAAGTAATGATATCTTAGGTAGAGCAGATTTCTTCGGTCCATTCTTTACACTTGCATACAAATCTGTCTTAGGGGATAAACCTAATAAACTGGATTATAGAAATGCCGGAATGGGATTAAATGCTTGGATGCAACAAACTTTTAGTACAGCAGCTCTTGGATTTGCTGGTGGGGGAGAAGTTGATGCAAGTGAATTTTTCAAAGGTGAAGATTATACTGATGTAATTGCTAAGTCTGTTGAAGAATCTGTGTCTGGTGGAGTTGATACTACTATTAGAGGATTAGCAAAAGAATTGGCGATGCGACCTGTTGGTAGAGAAGAGATGCTTCAAGAAAATCTTCAACCAGATAAAGGAATCAATCAAAAATCAGATCCTAATTTAGAAGTAGGACCAGGTGGAATTGTAACTGGAGGAAATGCTGATTTTTGGACACTTGTTGCTATTGCGTCTAGAGAAGACGGAGATCCGCAGGGATGGGCTGATGTTGCACAGTCAATTTATAATAGAGTTGCTTCTGGAGTTTATGGCGCAAAAACCATTCAAGGTATTGTAACAAGGCAAGGACAGTACGAACCAACTTGGAAATATCCAAGATACGGAAAAAAAGGAGTACCTAATTCTGATTGGTTTAATATTAAGGATGCTGCTTCCGCATCAAGAGCAACTGGAATGTCTGTTACTGCTATGAACAGTGTTGCTGCTGCACTCAGAAATAAAAGATATCAAGATGAGGCGGCAAAATTTGTTGGCGGAAGAACTGATTTTATGGGAGGTAGTAATCAACCAGGGCCTGGGGATGTAAGAAGAAAAGAAAATACTCCAAATAATTTCTTTGGTTGGTTTGTTGGTCCTGGATCAATTGCATATGGAAGGAAGAATCCTGGACCAGCCAAAGCACCTCAACTTGGAGATATTGTTGTGATGGGAGGAGATACTGGAGCAGGTGGTGATGTTTCAGTTACAGTAAAAGGTGGAAAAGCATTTCCTTTACCTAAAGGAATGATTGGTACTGGTTCTGGTCAAGTTTATGGTGCTTCAAGAAGTTATGGTGGACACGCCGGTGTTGATGTTGTAGAAAAACCACCCTGGGGTAGAGATCCAAAAATACCAGTTGTAGCATATGCCGGAGGAAAAGTAGTTCAAAGTAGTCCTAGATATTCTCACAAAACTAGTGGATATACTTCAAATCTAACCATAGATCATGGATCATTTAAGGCGACATATTTACATATGACACCATCGTTGAGTCCTGGATCTATGGTTGCACCTGGGCAAAAAGTGGGCAATCTTATAGATCTTGGAAACCAAACTCACTTACACTTTGAATCTTATAAAAATGGAAGATCTTTTAATCCAACTGGTTTACTAAGAGCTGCTTATGCAAAAGGTGGAGAAACTATTGGAGAACCACATTTGGCAGTTCTTGGTGATGGTGGAAAACCCGAATATGTTATTAGTGGTGATGCATATGAACAAACTGAAAAAGCAGTTCCTGGATTATTGGATGTTATAAATTATGGAATTCATGATAGAACTACCTTGAGAAAGAACATGCCCGATGTTATTGAATCTGTAAATAGGTATGCTTCTTATGAAGATGAAGCGCAGCAAATTGTTATAATTGATGATGAAATTAACGATACAAATGAAACGCAAAACGTTCCATTTAGTGCTTTAGTTCTTAACGCCTCTATTTCAAATATAGATAATAGTGCTTACGAAACTCTGGAGATGTTATAAGTAATGGCAAGAGAACAAAGACTAGATGCTCTCGCTAAGGCTAATATCACTAAGTTTGATATTTATCCAAATGCTTCCGGAAAAGCACTTGATTTTAGAGGAGGAGTTGTAGAATTAAGTTATTACGAAGATATTATGTCGCCAACGATTCGCATTTCTACTTCATTGATTGATACTGGTAGATCTGCAGGAGGAGATGATGGAACTGGTGGAAAAATAACAGCATCAGATTCTATCAAATTAACTGGAATGGAAAAGTGTGAAATTGATTTGGAAGATTCTTTTGAACAAAAACTCAAGATTAAAGATATTAATATTTCTTCTAGAGAGAGAATTACCGAAAAACTTAATGATATTGAATTTTTAGAAATAGTATCAAAAGAACATCTTAGGAATGAAAGTGTAAGAGTTGTAAAAAGATATGATGGAAAAATATCAGATTCTGTCGAAAAGATATTGACAGAGGTTTTAGAAACACAAAAAACATTAGATATTGAGGTTACACATAATGAACGTTCTTTTATTGGAACTACTAAAAAACCATTTTGGTTTGTAACTTGGTTAGCAACACAGTCTATACCACAATCAAATGGAAGCGTAGGAAAAACTGCTGGATACTTGTTCTACGAGACTCACAAAGGGTATAAGTTTAAATCAATTGATACTTTACTAGCACAAACATATCCAGTAACGACTGTTCTTTCTGGTGCAGATTCCAGTCTAAAAGTCAAATACAAATCTTACATTTACAATAATACAACCTCTTCAGCAATTCCTTTGGGATATACTGGAAAAATAATTGACTATAATTATAATGATACTTCAGACATGAAAGACAAACTTACAATGGGCACTTTTAATTCAACTGTAAATTTGTTTAATTCGTTTGAGAGTTCTTTTAATTGCAATCCATTAGATATTAAAACGCAAGAGTCTGGAATAACTTATGCCGGAACTGAATTTGGCAAAAATTTGAATGAAGATTTTATTAAAGATGTTTCCAGATACTTTACAAGTAATGAAGCAATAGGAGGATATAAAGAGGTTAGTCAATCTAAAGAATATGATTTAAAAAAATCAGAAATTTTATCTACATCAGCATCTAGATATAATCAACTTTTTATGGTGAAGGTAAATATAACTATTCCTGCTGACTTTAGTTTGGAAGCAGGAGAACTTATTTTTGTAGATTTTCCTGAGCAATCTTCTAAACCAAACCCAGAGTACAATAAAAGAATGAGTGGAGTTTATATGATTTCTGCATTGTGCCATAAAATTACTACCGGAAAGGCAGATTGGCAAGCGATAACTTCACTTGAATTGGTTAGAGATTCTTACGGAAGAAAGGTATAAATAATAAAAAAATTAATTTGTGTTCATATGTCTAGAACACTCCAGCAGCACATTAACGATGATCGGAACGAATTAGATAGTCCAACTACTAATAGTCAGCGTCGTAGGCATCTAGAAGATGAATTGGATTCACTTGAACAATATCAAGTGAATCATCCAAATGAAAATAAAGATCCAACACCTTTAGAACTTTATTGTGACTTAAATCCAGATGCTCTTGAATGTAGAATTTATGAAGATTAATTAATATGTCTGATGTAACTACTGGTTCTATCTTTAATCCACAATTCTTTATGAATCCTCCTTGGTGGGTGGGGAGAGTTGAGGAAAAAGAAACTTGGAAAGATAATATAGAAGGAGAAACTTTTACTGGTGTGGCCAGTATTAAAGGGTGGGGGCACAGATATAAAGTAAGAATTTTTAACTGGCATACGGGAGAATTAGATAAACTTCCTCCAATGGAAATGGCATTTTGTCAAGTTGTAATGCCTGTGAATGCAGGATCTGGACATGGGGGAGGTGCAGACACTCCCTCAATCGAATCTGGATCAGTAGTTTTTGGATTCTTCATGGATGGAATGCCTGGACAAGAGGGTTATATTATTGGAGTTCTTGGAAACTCCAATAACAATGTTCCCAAAAAAAGAGGAGAAACTGCACCCAATCAACCAAAAACGACGGTAACACCACCACCAGCAGGATCTCCACCAGGGACTCCCCCAACAGTAACGACAACACAACCAACAAAACCATCAACTGGTCCTGGAAGTTTATCGCAGGTTCCATTATCACAAATTCCAAATGTTGATGCATTAAGTACACCACAATTAATTAAATTATTAGATCCATCTAAAACACCATCATCCGCAGTTTTTAAAGCAGCATCGGAAGCAAGACAAAAAGCAAAGGCACAAGGTTTTCCTGCAGCAGAAGTTGAAAGACAAGCACTAATTGCAACTGTCAAAGCATCAAGACAACCTGGAGGTGATGCAGGAAGCACAGCAAATTGTAATCAAGGATATCAACAGTTTAATGATACTTATACGGATGCTGATCTAATGCGATCTGCAAAAGTACCTGATGATAGAATTGTTGCTAATACTCCTTTATCAGTTACTGAAGCACAACATATTAGAAATCTTGCAACACAGACGCAAGATGAAGATATGAAGAAGAAAGTTCCTCTTTCTGATGTGTGTAAAAAGAATAATTCAGACGCAAAAGGAATTCAAAGAATACTTAAGAATCTTACCAATACAATAGAAGAACTTAAGAAAAAATTTAATCAAATTTCTGCTTTTGCTACAGAGGTACAAGAGTTTTCTCAACAAGTACAAGAAAAAGTATTTCTTGCAATTGAAGAAATTTCTAGTTTTACCAAAAATATTCTTCAGGGTGTTCGTGGATATGTGTTAAAAACACTACAAGATCAAGTAAAAAAAATAGCACCTTTTCTTTTTCCAGGTGAAAATATTGAATTAGATGAAAAAACTGAAAAAGGATTATCACTAATTAATTGTTTATTTAATAAAATTGTTTCAGGTCTTAAGGGACTTCTTGCAAATCTTCTTTCCGGACTTTTAGATAACCTCATAAACGCTCCTTTATGTGCAGCAGAAAATTTATTAGGTAATTTATTAGATAGTATTCTTGGACCAATCACATCAACTCTTGATAATATTTTTGGAACTTTTAATTCATTAGTTTCTGGTATTCAA
>Ga0222712_10002872_pt1 | contig 19277 bp, 14 predicted proteins | sample C33_657DmetaG_FD_165043 | JGI IMG/M metagenome (GOLD analysis project Ga0222712, IMG submission 165043) | Estuarine water microbial communities from San Francisco Bay, California, United States - C33_657D | ecosystem: Environmental > Aquatic > Marine > Unclassified | place: USA: California... | reverse complement strand
CCCGCGCGCGTGTGCCGCGCGATTTCACTCCAAACTCGCGCGCGCGCGTCATCGACGGACGCGAGAAAGATGACGATCGACGCACCAACGACGAGTCGAGGGCACGAAGTGAGAATGATGACGCACGGGCGGAAGGCGATCGGGGGCGTCGAGCGCGCGCGCGCGCGAGGGCGAGCGACGCGAGACGTCGCGCGACGCGCGAGACGAGGGATATTAGGGGAGATCCTGACGAAAGACGACACGACGAAAGACGACAAGGGTGATAGAAGAGGCGAACGCGAGAACGAAGGGAAGGAGGGACAAGGGAAAGATGCGGGGTGTCCGTGCGGACGCGAGCGGGCGTACGACGCGTGCTGCGGGAGGTTACACGACGGCGCGTCGACGACGGAGGTGACGCCGGAGGATGTGATGCGAGCGAGATTTACGGCGTACGTGCAGAAAAGATGTGAGTACATCGTGACGTCCACGCACGATGATTCGAAGGATATGGCGAGGAATAACTTGTTGGCGGATGCCGAACAGACGGTGGCGCGAATTCGATTTTTGAAGTTTCGAGTGAAGAGAACGACACCAGCGAGCGAGACGGATGGCGATGCGTACGTGACGTACGAGGCGGATTTCGATAAGGGCGCGAAGAAGGCGAAGATTTCGCGCACCAAGGCGAAGACGTTGGCGGAGCGAGCGCGTTTGCGTAAAGACGCCGTCACCGGGGAATGGAAATTTGTCGACGCCGTGGCTTTGAACTCGAACACCATCGACGACGATGGAAGCGAAGACGTGGGTGATTCTGGTTTTGGCTCTGCTGCCGGACGCAAAAATGGTAGCATACACAAAATATTTTGAACGAAATGAAGCGAATGAATAAACATAATCTCAGAACCGCGTCGCGCGCCGCACTTATCGACGTTCCACGAGTTCGCGATGCGCGCGTCTCTTTTGCGCGAACTCGCTCGCGCATCATTTTCATCCCCATTTTCTTTCGCTTCGACGTCGACGTCGACGTCAGTGATGTCATCCGTCGCCGCTGCGCCGTCGCTCGCCGTCGCACGCGGTTTGCCCTCGATCGCGCGCGGTGGGTTCACCCGCTCCTACGCCAAGGCGGATAAGAAGCAATCGAAATCCAAGGCTTCTCAAGGGAAAGCTAAGAAGACGAAAGGTCGAGGTCCAGTCGCGCCGGCGCTCAATAGCAAGGTGGAGGCGACGGTGAAAGGGAATAAAGAAACGTACCTGCGAAGCATCGCTCCGGTGGAGTACGAGGCTGAGAAACTCACGAGCGAAGAGTTAGCAGAGTTCGAAGCCAAGGCGAAGGATTATTCCAGAAACAAAATGCGCGCCGAGCGTGTGTTCATGGCGGACATTAACGAAAAGATTAGAATTAAGAAGGCGGCGATCGAGGCGTTGCCGTCGGGACCAGTGAGAGACGCTGCGCTCGTGGAGGACTTGGAGTTGTTTCCTATGAAACGTAAACTTCCGAGCTGGACACCGGCGATTCCGGGTTACTACGAAGAAAAACAGCGTTTGGCTGAACAAGCCGTGAGTTCGGGCGCGGCGTTGCGGCGTTAGATGGATATCGTACTCGATGTCGGCGCCGAGCGAGGTTTGAACGCCTCGACCCGAGGATTTACGGGTTTCGATTTAAGGGACGAATTCTTCGAGGTGCGCGACTGGTTAGCGATATGATAGAAACTTGCAATATTTCAATACCAATAACGTTCAAAGAAGAAGAATGGTGGTGGTGAGGCTAGTGGTTATATAGCTGGGAGAAGATGCCACCTTACATGTTCTCACGAAGCACCTTGACGACAGACTTGAACGCGAACCATTCCGGGATGTCTTCGCCACCGCGCAGCATTTGGCGGAACTTGGTACCGCTAAGCTTCTTGATGTTGAGACCCTTCTCTTTGGCGACGTCTGCGGTGACGTAGCCTTCTTCATCCGTGTACACGACGTTCAAGCTCGGAACGGTTTGCATCCCGAGCTCAGCCGCGTTCGCCTTGGCTAAATCTTGAGCTTCATAAGCGCCGTAGAAGTCTTCACCGTCGAGGGAGGACTTGGAGCCAGCCATGTCGCGACCGATGATGAAGTGCGTGCAACCATAGTTCTTACGGATGATCATGTGCTGAATCGCTTCGCGCGGGCCAGCCATGTGCATGCTGTAAGGTAAATACGCCCAACGGATGGCCGGGTTCTTGACCTCTTCCGCGAGAACGACGTATGTCTTGTAACGAACGAGGCCCGAAATGTCATCATCTTGGGTAGGGCCCATCGTCGGGTGCACGAGGCACACGGCACCCTGGCCCACGTTCTCGGCGTGTAAGGCGCGGGTGAAGAGCTCGTAGTGCGCGCGGTGCACTGGATTTCGGCATTGGAAAGCCACGACATCCTTACCCGCCGGAAGAGTCGCGCGGACTTGTTCGGGCGTCGGGCACGGAAACGGGCGCGAAGGTATGTTCAAGCCTTCAATTTTACCGCCAATATAGTACTTACGGCGTTCCATGGAAATCATCGCCACGCCCGGGTGCTCGATGGAGCTCGTTCCGTAGCACTTCTTCGCCTCCTTTGGCTTGTTTGGTTTCCACTTTGATTCAACGGTCAAAATGCCGACATCTTTGCCGTTGTACTTCAACAACACGCGATCACCAACCTTGGTGTCTTCGCACGACGTATCCAAAACAATCGGCAAACCAAACAACAAATTTGAACCCTTCAACCGCATGTGCTCCACCGTGTGTTCGTACTCATCCTCGTTCATGAAACCAGTCAACGGTGAGAACCCACCGACGGCGAGTAATTCCACATCGCACGCGTTACGATCGCTCAATTCCAGCGCGCGCGTGCAGCTCGCGATCGCTTTCGCCTTCACGCCGTCATCCTTTAACATCAAGTTCACCAGCTTCCCTCCGTGCGGCTCGATCAACCTAACGCGACGCCGAACCTCCGTCAGTGTCTCATCCCCCGTCATCTCGCACCCCAACTCCTCTCGCGTTTTCCCCTTCATCTTCATCTCTACCTCTTACAATTCCCTTTCGCTTCGCGTCCATCGACGTACCTCGCGCTCGCGGCGTACGTTCTCGCCGCCGTCGCCGGCGCTTCGAACCTCGCCCATCGCGCGTTCGTCGTCGCCCCGTCGCTTCCATTCGCACTCGCGCTCGATGTGATCGTGATCGTCCGACCGACGCGAGTGACGTCTCGCGCGAAGCGGCGAATTGAATTCGTGCGCGACATCGCGCGCGCGTGTGCGTCATCGCGATCGATCGATCGATCGATCGATCGCGCGTTCCCGTCGTCATCGATCGCGATCGCGCGTCTTCCTTCGGTTTACGCGTGGACGACACGCGAGACGGGGGGTGTTGACGAGTCATCACTCGTGTGCCTTCACTCGAGGGGGTCAACCTCGAGTAAGGACTCAAACAAACAACGACCGTCGTCATTCGTCACGCACGACCGAACCACCCGACGCGGACGCGTCTCGCTTCGTTGTCGTCGTCGACGGCGACTTCACCGCCACTGCACTGGCGCGCGCGCGAGCGATCGGTCGAGCGATTGGGTTGATTGCGAAAACGACACCATGCGACGACAGGCGAAGGAATTCGCGCGACATTTGGGGAAGTTCAGGTGAGCGAACGAATTGGTGACGCGACGCGACGCGACGTCGAGCGAGCGAGCGACGTACGTCGTCGTTGACGAAAGATGACGAGTGATGATGGAACGAACGATGATTGGATGAATGGATGAGAAACTCGCGGGCGACGACGACGCGAGGGAGGAATGAGAACACAGGTGAACGCGTTTCATCGCCATGGTGAATGAATGAACGACGAGAGATGAAGATGAAGAGTGTCTGGGGAATGCGTTGTCGTTCGAGCGTTTGCGAACGTGGGGTGACGAAAAGATGAGTGATGGACTGACGGATGCGATTACGACGACTGGCGGTTCGCAGACGCGGAGGCGCGAACGCGGAGGCGTCGACGATTGATGGATTGAGCGGCGTGCGCGCACGCACGATCGGGTTGAATTCTCGTGCAGGAAATGGTACGCGAGGGTACGCGAAGGATTTGCGATTCGGCGTGGAGGCACGAGCGCTGATGTTGGCGGGGTGCGATAAACTCGCCGACGCGGTGAGCGTTACGCTGGGGCCCAAGGGGCGAAACGTCGTCATCGAACAACAATACGGACCGCCAAAAATCACCAAGGATGGCGTCACGGTGGCGAAAAATATTGAGTTCAGCGATCGCATGATGAACCTCGGAGCGTCGCTGGTGAAGCAAGTGAGCGTGAGTACGAACGACGTGGCTGGGGACGGGACGACGACGGCGACGGTTTTGGCGCGCGCAATCTTTAGCGAAGGTTGCAAGAGCGTGGCTGCTGGGATGAACCCAATGGATTTACGTCGCGGGATCAATGCCGCGGTGGAAAAGGTTGTGGATGAGTTGAAGAAGAACCGCAAGATGATTTCCACGACAGAAGAGATCGCGCAAGTGGGCACTATTTCTGCGAATGGCGAGCGGGAAATTGGCGATCTCATCGCGCGCGCGATGGAAAAAGTTGGCAAGGAAGGCGTCATCACCGTTGCGGTACGTACAAGTATCGTTCGATGCGTTCATTCCCGTCTCGGCGTCGTTTGGGGGTGATGATAACAAATCAAACCTAAAGTTTGTGAGGCATTCGTGTCTTCAACTTTCTGCTGTGGGCATTATGTCATAGTTACACTGACTCAACCGACGTTGACGAGACTGCCTCGATGCGAAAAGCGGTATACGACGACGCCCTCGACTGACTGTGATATATTTTCGTTACTTTTCATTTGCGCGCAGGATGGTAAAACCCTCGAAAACGAATTGGAAGTCGTCGAAGGCATGAAGTTTGACCGCGGTTACATTTCTCCGTACTTTGTTACCAACCCGAAGACGCAAAAATGCGAACTCGAGAACCCTTACATTCTCATCGTCGAGAAGCAAATCGCCGGCCTCACTCCACTTCTGCCGGTTCTTGAAGCCGTGCTCAAGACGCAGCGCCCTCTGTTGATTATTGCCGAAGACGTGCAGTCGGAGGCGTTGGCAACGCTCATAGTCAATAAGCTCCGCGGCGGCGTCAAGATTTGCGCCGTCAAGGCGCCAGGGTTCGGTGATAACCGTCGATCAAACTTGCAAGATATCGCCATCTTGACTGGTGGTACCGTCGTGAGCGAAGACCTCGGGCACAAGCTTGAAAACGTCGACCTCTCCATGTTAGGTAGCGCCAAGAAGGTCACAGTGAGCAAAGACGACACCATCATGCTCGATGGCGCTGGCGAATCAAGCGCCATCGACGATCGTTGCGATCAACTCAAGGAGGCCATCGCAGAGGCAACGAGCGATTACGATCGCGAGAAGATGCAAGAGCGTCTCGCCAAACTCAGCGGTGGTGTCGCCGTGCTCAAGGTCGGTGGCGCGTCTGAAGTCGAGGTTGGTGAAAAGAAGGACCGCGTCGTCGACGCGCTCAATGCCACCAAGGCGGCGGTTGACGAAGGCATCGTCGCCGGTGGTGGAGCCGCTCTCTTGCACGCCAGCAAAACTCTCAAGGCACTTGAAGATTCCATGACGATTTTCGATCAGAAAATTGGCGTTCAAATCATTCGTGAAGCAATCAAGGTGCCTATGCGCACAATTGCAAAGAACGCCGGCAAGGAGGGCTCCGTCGTCGTCGAAAAGGTTCTGAGCATGTCGGACATCGGCATGGGTTACGACGCCGCAATGGATCAATATGTCGACATGGTAAAAGCGGGTATTATCGATCCGCTCAAGGTCGTGCGCACCGCTTTGACGGACGCCGCCTCTGTATCGTCACTCATGATGACGAGCGAGTGCATGATCACCGACATCAAGGAGGACAAGCCGGCGTTCATGCCGGGCGATGGCGGTATGGGAGGCATGGGTGGCGGCATGGGCTACTAAATTTAGCGCAATTCTATCTGAAATACAGTTTACTATCAACTTTATTTATACATGACGTGCCTTGTACATTTGTTTTTCTACAGCACTCTCGCGAGCGAGTTGTCATCTAATTCCTCAAATGTCGGCGTCTGAGCCTTTAAGACGCTCTCAACCAACGCTTTTTCATCTAATTCCTCGAATGACGGCGGTTCCGTCAGCATTTGTGCTAAATTGTAAGACTCAACGAGGACTTCCTCACTCAACTCACGCCACGGTCCGCGAGTGCCGCGACAATCTGGATCATGACAACGCTGATAGTAGGCGCTTTCCCGGAAGTCGACGACAAACATGACGTTGTTGCTACTGTGTGCGCGTTCAACGTTTTCGCAATATCGATTGCCGAACAGGTTGAGGACTAACACGCCGTACTCGGGAAATGCCGTCCAAGAGCGCACGGATGCTCCGTGGCGTCCACTCCATTTATCAAAGTCATGGCAGACAAACGCTGCGGTTCGCGGACATGGACCGACGGAATTGCCACCAACTTCGGCGCGGCTGCGAGACGCAATCGTGCCGTTGCGATAGCCTTGAAATTGCTTTCCCACGAGTACTGAAGTATGCGTGACGTCACGAAATTGAATCAGTTTTGGGTTTGGACCGACGTGCGTAGCGCACGATCTGAGGAATGTTTCCTGATCAGGTTCCCCGTCCACGGCGTCTGGATTCTTCCAAAAGCGAAGCGTCGGTTTAAGAATCGGCTTTTCGCCGCCTTTATTTCGCTTGCTCGAAAAATACAACCTAAAAACTCGATTGCGGGTGTATACGCCGAGATCAACGAAACTCATCATCGGCTTTTCATCGTCTTTATTCTTACGAACAAATAGCGCGGCGCAGCGCGGATCAGAGTCCCTCGCCGCCTCGATGCGCTTCCAAAGTTTACGCACAAAATGCGCGCAGTGCGCATTATTTGCGAATGCTCGCCTTTGCGGTAATCTGAAAATCAAATGTCGACTAAACTTCGTCTCGCTCAGGCTTTCGAGCTCTACAATGTGCTCTTTTTGCTTGAAACCCGAAGCGCCGATTTCTTCTGTCATCGCAAACTCTTCTGCAACGAGTTCAATCAGATAATCAGTCAGCGTCTCGCCGTCAACTCCAGGATTCGCCACAGTTGAAAACTCCAAATCAAAATACAAATAACACGGTGTGTTTTCGACGATGAGTTCGTAATAATGTCGCTCGTTCTTGGGCTCGTTTTTGTATTCATACCATAAGTTGAGGTGCGTCGTCGCGAAATATTCTCGCCTGCCCGACTTATGATTCTCGCGACAAAAGTATCGCCATGTGTAGTTAGAGTCCGCCATCCTAGGATCTGTCATCTTTAGCTTTTCAACCTCTTCGAACATGTCTTGCTGGCGATGTGCTTTCACCCACTGATCCTCACCGAGCATCATCTTTTTAGGCGTCTTTATCTGCACATAATCCGCATTTTCTGCTGCCGCTTCGCCGTAAAAGACCTCTGATTGAATTGGTTGGAGGTTCGCCACAGCTTTTGCAAAACCTTCCTTCACTTCCTCCTCAGCCCGATTTCGACGACGATTTGGGGTTTCAACGCGAGGATCATATACTGAGTGTATCGGTGACATCTACGTTGGTTCAAAATGAAAACAAAAATCCGTGGTGAGTCAAGTGCGCCATGGTGAAAAATTTTGACCAACTATGGCTCGCTACGTCACAAAGGCGTAACAAGATGGAAGAATGGCCCCATTAATGTAGCGCGAACGGCGTCTGAAAAGTAGCACAAAGCATACCAATCGGTGACATCGTAGGCGCGGAACACGACGTGAAAAATGTGCCGAACTTAAATTATTCCAACGCAGACTGTTTCCGCGAAGGAGACTCAACGGATCGACGAGTAAATGTGCGCCACCGCGAGACATCTCGGAGTCGATGGCGTCCACCCGGAGAAATTGTCAAGCCGTGGCGAGAACGAGCGCGTTCGCAACGCTCAAAAGCTACTCACCTTGGTTTATGCTACCCGATATCGCGCGTCATTACACAACTCTGCAGGCGTTAGAGTGTATTGTCAGTCTGACGTTGGCGTCGTTTGATCAAGTTGAGAAAAAATGAACGACAAAATCATCGACTTGGACGCCATTAACCTCGGATTACGGTTTATCGATCACAGGCGAGCTCAGCTGACACGCATGAATGATTTGTTGTGCATTGATCGTCATCGGTTAACATCGCATGGTCGTCTTCATCTTAATAATCGTCGCTCGTTCAAAGCGTTTCAAATCGATCCCAAACGTGTCAGACGCGTCGGACAAGGCTGAATTATGTCCACACGAGTGTTCGGATCATAGATTAAAGTTTGGTCATGTGTCGTCATTCGCGTCTCACGTTCGTTTGAAACCATTCGCGCGATCGCCGAAAAATCTCCATTAATCCTCCCGTCCCAGCGTCGAACGAAGAACCAGGTTTGACTCAGTCTATCGCGTGTTCAGTTCAATGACGATGGCCACAAAGTCTCGTACAAGAGGTGTCAGAATAATGCAATCATCATCGTCACCCTGGTTCTCCTTTCCTTTCGCTCGTCCCCGATCGCTTCCTTCGCGCTCGTTCGATATCCCTCTCGCTCGTCGCGTACGCACATCGTCATCATCTTCTCTTCATGGTCGTTCGCGACGTGTTCACCGTTTCACCTTTCCCCGATCGCGCGCCTTGGACGTTTCCACGAACACCAATCGTTCGTCGATGAAATGCTCACGTCCGTCCGTCCGCTCGTCCGTCGTCGTCCTCGCGCTTTGACGATCGCTCGATCGCGTCGCGTCCTCGCTCGACGTCGTGGGACGGTGTCGGGAGGGACTCATTTCTGGAGTCATGACTCACCACGATCGACCCCGAGACTGACGACGCGCCGCCGCCGCCGCCGATGGATGACTGAATGATTGCGATGAATGAACGAATGAAGTTCGCCCTCGCATCGAAGCGCGCGATCGAAAAGCGAACGAGTGGACGACGACTGACGGCGGACGACACGCGATCGTCGTGGACGAGGGAGAATCAAACGCACGAGCGCGCGCGAGGGAGGAGGGGTGTGAGGACGCGCGGGAGGACGATGGGCGAGGACGCGCGCGCGAAAAAGGTGAAACGAAGCGACGGCGAGGGAGATGACGAACGAGAGATTGGGAAGAAAAAGAAGAAGGATAAGAAAAGGATTCGTGAACGCGAAAGGGACGACGAAGGGACGAACGGAGAGAGGGCGAGAGATGACGAGGACGAAGACGCGGCGGGAAAGGCGAGGATGGAGGTGAAGGCGGATGGTATCTTGAGCGATACGAAATTCGAATCGTTGGAGCTTTCAAAGGCGACGATGGGAGCGATTGAAGCCATGGGGTTCGCAACGATGACAGAGGTGCAAGCGAGGTGCATACCGCCTCTTTTGGCGGGGAAGGATGTGCTCGGAGCGGCGCGCACGGGGTCGGGGAAGACGCTGGCGTTTTTAGTTCCGGCGGTGGAATTGTTGTATCACGCCAAGTTTATGCCGCGGAACGGCACAGGCGTGATGGTGTTATCGCCCACACGCGAATTGGCATTACAGATTTATAACGTGGCGCAGCAGGTGATGGATAAGCATTCGCAAACGCACGGGTTGATAATCGGTGGGGCGAATCGACGCGCCGAAGCTGAGCGTTTGATTAAAGGGGTAAACTTGCTCGTCGCCACTCCGGGGCGTTTGTTGGATCACATGCAAAACACTCGCGGATTTACGTTCAGTTCATTGAAAGTTTTCGTCATGGATGAAGCCGACCGAATGTTAGACATTGGATTTGAAGAGGAGATGAAGACGATTGTGAAAATGTTGCCAAAGGATCGACAGACGATGTTATTTAGCGCGACTCAAACGACCAAGGTTGAAGACTTGGCGCGATTATCGCTGAAATCGCCGGTTTACATTGGTGTTGATGACGCTCGAGCGGTATCGACCGCGACTGGCGTCGAACAAGGGTATTGCGTCGTGCCGAGCGAGCAACGATTTTTGCTCCTGTTTACGTTTTTGAAGAAAAACTTGAAGAAGAAAATCATGGTATTCTTCTCGTCGTGCAACTCGGTGAAGTACCACGCCGAGCTTTTGAATTATATTGACATTCCCGTTAATGATATTCACGGCAAACAGAAGCAGCAGCGCCGCACGACGACGTTCTTTGAATTTTGCAAGGCGGAGCGTGGAATTTTGCTTTGCACGGACGTCGCGGCGAGAGGTTTGGACATCCCCGCGGTGGATTGGATCATTCAATACGACCCTCCAGATGATCCTAAAGAATATATCCATCGCGTTGGTCGTACGGCGCGTGGGACTGACGGTAAAGGCCGGGCATTACTCTTTTTAATCCCCGAGGAGTTGGCGTTCCTAAAGTACTTGAAGGCGGCCAAGGTGCCGCTCAACGAGTATGAATTTCCGACAAAAAAGATCGCCAACGTGCAAAGTCAGCTCGAGAAATTGGTCGAGAAAAATTATTACTTGCACACGAGCGCGAGAGATGCATACAGGGCGTACATTTTGGCGTACAACTCACACACGTTGAAGGATGTCTACAACGTGCACTCGTTGGACATGAACGCCGTGGCGACGTCTTTCGGATTCCATCGTCCGCCAAAGGTGACGTTGAATCTCGATTCCAAGGCGAGTAAATCTCGCACGAAATCTCGAGGCGACGCCGGGCCTGGCACGGATTACCGTCGCCAGAAAGGCACCGGACACAACTTTAGCGCTACGAATCCGTATGGACGTAAAGATTCGGGGGATACGCGTCAATTCGTTCGAGGCTGAAACCTTCGCGCCACCATCGCGCTGTTGTAATCGAAAACAATACTCGTAGTCATCATCAAAACACCAATATTCGGTATTACATCTACCTCATCGCTCTCCGTTTTATGCTACAACGACGTCATCGTTCGAGCGATCGTCCCCGCTCACGACGACGACATCGGGTCCAACTTGATCGGTTTCGCGCTCCCTTCTCTCGGTGACGCCGCCCTTAAAGCCTTCTCCGCTTCGCGCCATTCGGGATTATTCATCGTCGATGGCAATTTCCCTTCGTTTCCATTTCCAATCCACGACGTCGTCAGTCATCGTCCGTCGTCCTCCGTCGTCGTCGTCTACCCTCGCGCGCGCGTCGTCGTCATCTTTCCCTCGCGTCATCTCCCCCGTCTCCTCGCTTTTCGTACCTCCGAACACGTTCGCGACGTTGGTGGCGTAGAAACACGCGTACCCGGTCACGGCGAACGCGCCGAGCGCGCTCGCGATCGTCGCAGCGCTCGCCGAACGCGACATCGTTTCCCGTCGATCGCTCGCTCGCTCGCTCGCTCGATCGGTTCGTTCATCGCCCACGCGCGACGCCGGCTCGTTTTCCTTGTATGAGTATTCAGTATGTATGGAGCGAGTCGTGCACGAAACGGCGATTTTCGCGCACCGAATCGGCGCTTTCGTCCAAATTCGCCAATCTCGAGCTCGAGCGATGCTTTCAAAATCGACGTCGAGTCGAATGCGTTGGCATCGCGCGCGACGGATTGATTTTGATTTTGATTTTGATTTGAATCGTACGAGTACGACAACGAGTACGACTTGGAATTGTAAAATTCAAATTGAATTGAATCGCACGACATGGCGTGGTGAAGAATTCAATCGCACGTCAAAGAATTACCTGGCGACGCATTCGCGACGCATCGCGCGTGAATCATGATTTTTTATGAATCTCGCGTCGCGTGAACACTCCACTCCACGTCGTCGCTTTGGTCGTCATCGAACGACGCGAGGAGTGCGTGTGCGATCGCCTTCGGTCGATTCCTCGTCATCTCTCGTCATCACACGTCATCACACGTCGTCACACGTCGTTCGCACGCGCGATGAAAGCGCGGAGACGCGCGTGTGAAGGGCAAAACGACGACGAGGACGACGACGCGGACGCGGAGGACGCGCGGCGCGCGCGCGCGCGCGTGACGTACGACGATCGAAGGCGCGACGGCGATCGGGCGAGGACGACGGGAAAGACATCGGCGAATGGATTAGCGTCGAAAGAGCGCAGCGATGCGGCGATGCGACGGTTATTCGCGCTCGGAGCGATCGATGGTGATGGGGCGCGCGCGCGCGGAGACGGTTTGCGCCAGTGGTTCTCGCTCGGAGACTTCGAAAGAGAAGGGAAACGAACGAAAGCGAACGCGCCGAGCGAGCGTGGGGGAGGAACGGTGAATGGGAATAATGACATGGAGGGTGATGGGACGTCGCCGCCGATGATAGCGAGGGCGAGCGTGGATAATGAGCGGAGACGCGCGGAGGATGACGGCGCGGATGTGTTGGAAATGTTGCGAAATTTAGAGGATAGTTTGCAGTCGAGTCCCGCGAGCGGCGATCGTGCGTTGAGATCGATCGTCGGGACTGAAGACGCGAATGCGTCATTGTTGATCGCCTCGGCGTCGGCTTCGTTCGCGGTGGCGCCCGCGGTGACGGAGGCGGGGATCGAGAGCGCGTGGAGCGACGACGACGACGACGATAGTCAGGCGATGCTCGATGCGATTTCGCTCGCGGAAAAGAATAAAGTGAAGAATGCATCGCGAGTGCAGATGGATTACACGCAGCCGTGTTCGGGTGCGTCTGGGGTGGTATTTGATGAAATTATTTGTGAAATGGGCGACGACGACGAACTTCTCGCCGCGCTGGACATTGCCGAAAAGGCGCGCGCCGAGCCAAAAGTGGTTGGACCGACGAGCGCGTCTCCACGGCGGTCGCCACGGAAAAAAGCAGCCCAAGTCACGCCAGCATCCGAAATGGCGCGAGTCACCGTGAAGCCTGAACACAAGAATTCGGTTAAGATTGAAGCCCGAGCCGAGGGCGCCGCCGCAAAGGCTGAAGCTGAGGAGTTGGAAAGGGAAGAGACACACGCCGAAGCTGAAACTCTGGGCACTTGGAACGTCGAGAGTATCAAAGCGGGCTCGCACGCGGGTTTGACTGATGCTTTCGTCGTGAAAGGTGCTGGTGGGGCGACGAAAACAATTTCTTTAAAAGACGAATGGCAAGAGACACCACTTGCCATAGGAGATTCAGTACGTCTATATTGTGTGCCGGGATTGAGCGAGAAGGACGTTCTTAGCAAAGACGTTATCGAAGTCACGCGTGATGGGGGAATTTTATTGGTGCTCTATCCGACGTTCCTGCTCAGCGCGACGATGATTGGGGGCGCATTCAAGTGCTTGCGTAGAACTGCGCTTCAGACTCAGGTGCAGTACACTTGGGGGGACGCGAGTGAGGCGGCCACTGTCGGTACGATTATGCACGAGCTAACGGAGGCTGCGTTGCTAGCCGCGGCGGGTCGTAATCCGGAACCCATCGAGATTACTGTAGAGCGCTTGATCAAGGCGGTGACCGATCAGTTGTTCGTGATTGACTTTACCGAAAAGCAGTTGAAGCAAAGAATTGACGAGACGATTCCCGGGATTCAAAAGTGGGCTGAAAAGCTTGCCGCGCTATCTCGGGTCGCTAAAGTCCCTCGCCCTACTCCCGGATCGAATCCCATGGCATTGATGAATAGAACGAATGCAGTAGAGCGACTGCGAAATAATTGTACAGCGGGTATCGATGTCGAGGTGCGGAAATGGAAAGGGGCGTCAAAGGCTACGTTGCAGGTTGATGAAATTGTTGATATTGAGGAGTTGATTTGGGCGCCTAAGCTTGGATTGAAAGGTATTATGGACGCCGTGGCGGCGGCAAGTATGCGAAAACCGAACGAAGCGCCCCCTAAGCCATCGATTGTACCTCTAGAATTAAAAACCGGCAAATGGCAAGATGCTGTAGAGCACGGAACGCAAGTGTTGTTGTACACACTGATGATTGGCGAGCGTTATGGTCTCGCTTCGCCGTGGGGGGTACTGCACTACACCCACGGTGGCGGTGAAGGTGAGAGCTGCATCATTCACCCGACGAATATGGAACTTGGATATGTCATGCAGCGTCGGAATCTACTTGCAGCGGCGCTTCGACCGACAGTCAACGATGTCACTGTCGTTGATGACCGTCCATCGAAATGCGGAGAAGCGCGACTTGGGAACGCGAAACTTCCAAAGATGGAGCCGTCAGAATGGTGCGAGCGATGTTTTTCGAATCAAGAGTGCTTTGCTTTACATCGCGCTCTTGAAGGCGGCAATGGCGTTACGAGTGGGCTCGGACAAATGTTTGACGACGCAACAGCACACATTAGTCGAGCGCACGAGGATGCGCTGCGGCGATGGATCACGCTCGTTGATCTTGAAGCAGCAGAATCACTCAACAAGCGCGCCACGCCTTGGCTCCCAGTTGAGCTCGTGCTGCGTCGAGGTGGATTTGCGCTTGATGAACTCCATCTCGTCTCCGAGATTACTGAGGATTTGTCAAACGGCGATAGTAGGCACTATTACGTCTTTGCCTCACCTATAGCCACAGAGGGTGTGTTGAAACGAGTCGAGATCGCAGACCGTCTTGTTTTAAGCCGTGACGGTGGGTTAACTGCGATTTGCCGAGCGCAAGTTATCAACGTAACAAAGTCTCCTTCAGAGGTGCGCATAACTCTCTCCACGGAACGTGCGCTTCGACTCGTAGATCCGAATGATAAACGCGAACCTCTTCCTGGATCGGCTGAGCCTGATGCCTTGTGGCGAATCGATAAAGATGCCGCAGCTCTTACCATGTCGTCTCGTTCGCGCGGGAACTTGGTTGCGCTTTTCTCGTCGACAGAGCGCGCCTTGCGCTTGCGCCGGTGCATAATTGATTTGAAAGCGCCAAGTTTTGCAGCGCTCGGAGAGCACCGACAAGAGATTCAGCGTGCGTTGAAAGATTTGCCGTTTCCAATGAATGCTGAACAAATCGCGGCGGTTGAGAGTATTGTTACGGCCGAGGATTATACGCTTGTACTTGGTTTGCCTGGCGCTGGTAAGACGGCGACGCTCGTTGCTGCGGTCAAGGCTTTGCGTGCTCAGGGAAAGTCGGTGCTAATCACTTCGCATACGCATAGCGCCATTGATAACATTCTCGCACGTCTCCCAGAGGTAGGTATCACGGAATTCATGCGCATCGGCGAGACACCAAAAGTTGCACCTGCCGTGCGCGAGTACATGCTTGGCTCTGATCGATGGCACTACTCTGTCACTGCAGACTTGCATAAGATTTCCGAAAAAGCCCTGGTCGTAGGGGCAACGTGCTATGCCATGGGCCAGCCATACTTTCAACGAAAAGAATACGACGTCGTGCTCGTCGACGAGTCTGGGCAAATCACATTCCCAGCGATAATTCCACCGTTGATCATGGCGAAGAAATTTGTCCTCGTGGGCGACCACCATCAATTGCCTCCTCTTGTGGTTTCCAAGGCTGCCGAAGCCGGGGGAATGAACAAATCTCTTTTCGCGACGTTATGTGATGCGCATCCAGGTGTTGTCAACGATCTTGCGCTGCAGTATCGCATGGCTGAGCCTTTAACGCGTTTGCCAAACGTGTTGACGTACGGTGGCAAGTTGCGTGCAGGTACCGAAGAGATCGCTAAGCAAATGTTGACGCTCAATCCACCAACAGGATTATTAACAAGTGCTCCAGAATGGCTCACGAGCGTCATGGATCCGGCTCGACACGTGGTTTTCTTGGACACAAGTGCGCTCGGCGACAGAGCATACGAGGCGAAATCGCCCATGATGAATGAAGCCGAAGCGTTGCTTGTATTGGCTATCATTGGTGCCTTCGTCACGCGAGGAGTGCAACCCGAAAAAGTGTGTACTCTCTCTCCATTCAACGCTCAAGTTGATTTCATCGGCGCGCGATTGCGCACCACAAAGTCACTCGACGCAGTGGAGTCGCTGACGATTGACCGAGCCCAAGGCCGGGACATGGATGCCGTGTGCATTTCATTCGTGCGTTCAAACCCTCAACGCATCGCCGGCGAATTGCTGAACGACCGTCGACGATTAAACGTCGCTCTAACTCGTGCGAAGAAAAAGCTCGTCATGGTTGGCTCGATGGACTCGCTATCGTCGTCGCCGGCGCTCCTGGAAGCCTTTGCGTTCTTGCGCGGCGAAGGGTGGATCGTTCCACTCCCCGGCGACGCTTTGGACTTTGCAGCGCGCATCGCGACTTTTCATTAGTTTCTCTATTCGTAGTGTTTCATTTAATGATCTATCCTAGTTCTATAGCTACCTATTCGTGCTGCATCTAAGAAAACAGCAGCTTGTCTAAGTGCTCTCGCAAGCGATATTCGCCGCGTTCGTAGTTCTCTCTCGCGTACGCCCCATCATCATCCAACGCCCGAATCTGCGTTAAAAGGCCGCTCGGCACGCACCACCGCAAATATCCGCGAGCGGCGAGCTCCTCCGCGAGTTCGCGCTGGTGGTTATCCATTAAACGCTCGTTGACGACGACGAGCAAAAACGGCGCCCGAGGGCCAAGCCGCAACGTCTCAAACACCGACCCCGCGCCCGCGTGCGAGATAACCAGCCCGTAATCAACGATGCGTTCGGCGAGATCATCGATGTAATTCACGATCGACAGCGCGAAACCGATCGATTTCGCAAAGATTTGCATCGATTTGAATGACGCCGGCGCGACACCTGTCCCAACTTGCGCTGTCAGGCTCTCGTAGCCTTTACTCGCGAGCGCGCGAATGCATTCCTCGGTGCACACCGCGGCAATGAGCTCGTCGAAGTACGTCGTGCCAACGGTGACGAGGACTTTTTTGGAGCGCTCGCTGGTGGTGCGAGGCGCGGTCATGCTTCGAGGAGTGTCGCAAGAGTCGCGTGTTTCTCGTGGTCATTATAAATTGCCGAGGGTTATTCTTTATTATCGAGAATACGACATTGCGGCATCAACTATGGCTAATATCGTCGACAGTTTGGTCGACGGGAGTGCTCTGTCTAAATCCATCAATCCAACAATCCAGGTGGTTGACGATGTTCAATCCAAGTGGATGACTTCTGTCCCAGCGTCAATTTGCTCCAGATTTGTCGCTGCAGCCGCGGCATCGCGCGAATGCAATTCGAGGTATAGCGCGCAGTGATCGGAGCCGAAGAAGCAAGAGACCGGGCGATCGCGCGCGACTTCATCGCTTAAGATGTCCGTCGATATACGTGTCGATTTCACTCGACGCATGAGCGACTCTGACACGATGAAATAATCCAGACGCATGCCAGCCCATTCATGAACGCCGCGAAACGGACCACTAGCGCCTCCTTTCGAACGCCACGTGAACACGCGACGATCACCGTGCAAGGCGCGATAGACATCCACTAGTCCACCGTTGACAAGAATTTGGCCGAAACGCTGACGTTCGGGAATCGTAAATCCGCCGGTGTGAGTAAACATTTCCGGAAAAGGTCCAACGTCGATTTCGCGATGAGCGACGTTCAAATCTCCACACCACACCACCGGTTTCTGCCCCGGTCCTCGATGGTGCTTAAAAAACGTCTCCATACGCGTGTCCCATAGCTTTCGGCTCTCCCATCTCGTGACGTTTGCCCCGTTATGCGGCACGTACGAATTCATAAATTTGAACCCTTCATACTCCAAAATCAACACTCGTCCTTGCGTGGTATCGATATCGTCGCTCGTCGACGTTCCATCGCACGCGAGCGTTCGCGAGACCGCCAGCGGAGGGTCGATTCCTCGCTTCACGAGCACGCCGACACCGTGGTGCTTCGAATCGCAAAGACACCAATACGCAACGTATTCGTTGAACGGCGCGCGTGATAACATATTGTCAATGAATGCCTTATCCGCAGCATATTGCGGCTCGCTATCGCCGATGCTCGAATGGTCCCTGTGCTTTGCCTCGACGTCAGTTCGTGATGCATCGCTCGTTCGTTCCGTGAAATCAAACGCGTGCCGTGAACGCTCGCTATGAAACGTCAGACGCACCGCGTGCGTTCAACCGCACCCTTCCCTTTGCCTTTTCCCCCGGCGCATTTCAGCCACACTTCTTGAAGGGCGATGATATCCGGTCGTTCTCTGTACACCATCTCCACCAACGCGGTCTTAGTACGAGGAATCGTCCTAGGATCATCGTGTTTGGCTGCGCGCACGCGGTTCAATAGCCCATCCGCGTTCCAGCACGCAAAAGTGAGCGGTTCGCGACGATCGCTCGGGGCGAAACTCGCGAAGTCACTCGAGATATTCTTTGTCGATGCCGATTTCGCTCCGTGAGAGCGGGAATCGACGTCGATGTCGTCGCCGTCGCGGGGGCGCTTCGTTGACATGAAGCGGCGCGGTCGAGGTGTGGCGCAGCGAAGCGCGAGCGACAGTGACCACGGCAACCGCCGCGGTAGATGAGAACGGTCGACGTGAAAATCGCGCGAGATTGAAACTTTTGCAGCGAATTCGCGACATCGGAGAGAGAATAAAAGTACTTTGCATAACAAAGGCGCGCACTGGTTGTGAGCATAAATGACAGTAATAACATGAGCATTTTGGAAAGACGATCATTTTGATATGAGCTCGTCATGATGCGCGGAGAAAATGAGTATCGTTCTGATTTCCTCTTCCGCACTTCCTTTCTCTTGTTTTTAGTTTCCTCTTCGCACGTTTTCCTGCATTACAGACCAGCGACATCCCACCAGTAAATTTGGCCACCGCGGTCAGCGCCGAAGGCGGCGATGACGTCATTAGCGGACGAGTGGTGTTGCAATCCGAGAAGGATTGATTTATCTTTAATCTCGACTTGTAAGTCAGCCTCACGACGAGCCAAACCTCCCAACTTCGTTTGACGAAGCACACCAGAGACGTCGAAAACGCCGGAGAACTCAGAAGCGTCCAATCGAGACCAGGTGCGCGCCGGAACTGACACCTTTGCGATGTTTCTGGATTGGCTTTTGCCACCAGCTTGGGCGATGAAGTTGTGTGTGGCGTTGGCCTGAGCGTCGGGGTACTTGGTGATGAACATGCGGTCGCCGTAGTAGTTGCCCGCATCTTCCTGGATGACGAACCAGTTGTCAAAACTCACAGACGTCGAGTCCGACAAAGTCTTAGTGCCTTGGCACGAGCCAGTGCACTTAGCGGCGATCCATTCAAGACCGTCGATTTTTCTCAATGTGTTTCTTTCAGTGCCATCGTTCATAGTCACGGCCTTCTTTCCATCGGCGCGATCCCCTTGCGTGCAGCCCGTGCCCGCCGGGCAAAGCTTGATGCGAGTGTCCACATCAGTCGTACCTTCAATCATGTCGTACGTCGCTTTGATGACGTCCGGTAGCGCGCCCGCGGCCAAGCCGGCCAGCTTGGTTGTAAGATCCGTGGCTTCGTAGACACCAAAATAACCCGCATTAGAACCATGCGCAAACTTTTGTTCGCCAGTCGGAGACGGAGTG
>Ga0222712_10002871_pt1 | contig 19281 bp, 18 predicted proteins | sample C33_657DmetaG_FD_165043 | JGI IMG/M metagenome (GOLD analysis project Ga0222712, IMG submission 165043) | Estuarine water microbial communities from San Francisco Bay, California, United States - C33_657D | ecosystem: Environmental > Aquatic > Marine > Unclassified | place: USA: California... | reverse complement strand
ACTTCCCAGATCGCTGGGTTCATTTACGCAAATCGAATACGGAACCCATCATTCGCATTTACGCGGAGGCATCTTCGGAGGCTGAAGCAGATACACTCGCTCAACAAATTATACACGTGATTGAAGAAATCGCGCAAGTTTAAATGTCAGAAAAAACACCTATTTACCTAGATAACGCGGCGACCACTCCGGTGGATCCGGCAGTTTGGGCTGAAATGCAGCCTTATTTTGAGAATTTCACCGCGAATCCCTCGTCGATTCACTCCCACGGTCGTCAAGCGAAAGTGGCGGTAGAAAAGGCGCGTAAAAAAATCGCGACTTTACTTAACGCTTCGCCCTCTGAGATACTATTTACTTCTGGTGGGACGGAAGCAGACAACACAGTCTTGCAATCTGCTGTTTTACACGGGGGATGCAAGGTAATTATCACCTCGCCCTTAGAACACCATGCGGTATTGCATACGGCGGAGGCTTGGGCGAAACTGGGTTTAGCGGAATTGAAATTAGTTCGCGTGAATCCGGATGGAGCGATTGATTTAGCGCATTTGGAAGAGTTATTAGCCTCTTCTGAGAAAGCCATCGTGAGTTTGATGCACGGAAATAATGAGATCGGTAATTTATTGGATTTACACGCGGTGGGAGACCTTTGCGAGCAATACGGAGCCTTATTTCATTCAGATACCGTCCAAACCATGGGCCACTACAAGCACGACGCCTCGGCCTTGAAAGTCCATTTTATGGTGGGTGCAGCGCACAAGTTCCACGGTCCTAAAGGGATCGGTTTCTTGTATGCTAAAGCCGGAACGAAGTTCAGTCCGCTCATGCACGGTGGAGCGCAAGAGCGTAACCAGCGCGGAGGCACGGAAAACGTGTATGGGATGATTGGTATTGCTAAAGCCCTAGAAATAGCCTACTCCGCCATGGAAGAGCACGCAACCTACATCAAAGGATTAAAAGCCTATTTCATCGAAGGATTACAAAAACAATTCCCAGGCATTTCTTTCAATGGAGCCTCTGGGGATGTTGAAAATAGTTTGTATACGGTATTGAACGTGCGCTTCCCGTCAGTGGCGGACGGCGATATGCTGTTGTTTCAATTAGATATAGAGAAGATTTCGGCTTCCGGCGGTAGCGCTTGTTCGAGCGGAACTTCTGTGGGTTCACACGTATTATCGGCCTTGAATCCGACAGCTACGGGTGCGGCTGTTCGTTTCTCCTTTAGCAAAAATAATACCCGAACGGAGATCGATCGGGTATTAGAAGTATTGAAAAATATCGTGGCCTAGTAGGCGCGAGCAAAGATCACTCTGCGGCTGGAAGGTGCTCCCGTTAGGATGCATTTTCCAGCTTCTTCTTTTGCACTCATATTCGTATCAAGTGGGATACAACGAATCGTCGCTTTCGTTAATTCTTTGATTTTCTCTTCCGTCTCAGATGAACCATCCCAGTGCGCAGAAAGGAACCCGCCGTCTTCGATTTTCGCGGTAAACTCGTCCCAGCTATTTACCTCGAAGGTGTTCGCTGCTCTGAAGTCGAATGCTTTTTGGTAAATGTTACGTTGGATATCTTCCAAAGTGTCCACGATTACGTCTTCGATTCCCTCGAATGGCATACTCGTTTTCTCTCTTGTATCACGGCGCGCTAATTCAATGGTGCCATTTTCCATATCGCGGTTACCGATTGCTAAACGTACCGGAACCCCTTTTAATTCGTATTCAGCGAATTTAAAGCCAGGGCTTTGGTTATCTGCGAAGTCAAACTTCACGGATACACCGCGGGATTTAAGCGCCTTCACTAATGGATTGATACGCGCTTTGATATTTTCTAATTGCTCTTCGCCTTTGTAGATCGGTACAATCACGACTTGAATCGGAGCTAATTTAGGAGGCAAGACTAAACCTTGGTCATCTGAGTGCGCCATAATCAAGGCACCCATCAAACGCGTTGAAACACCCCAAGAGGTACCCCACACATAATCCAATTGGTTTTCTTTGTTAACGAATTTTACGTCGAAAGCTTTAGCAAAGTTTTGGCCTAAAAAGTGAGACGTTCCCGCCTGCAACGCCTTTCCATCTTGCATCATCGCTTCGATGCAATAGGTTTCATCCGCTCCTGCAAAACGCTCATTCGCCGTTTTAATCCCTTTCAAAACTGGCATTGCCATGAAAGTCTCAGCGAATTCCGCATATACCTCTAGCATTTGCTCAGTTTCTTCAATCGCCTCTTGCTTTGTTGCGTGTGCCGTGTGGCCTTCTTGCCACAAGAACTCCGCCGTACGCAAGAATAAACGGGTACGCATTTCCCAACGCACGACGTTTGCCCATTGATTAATCAATAAAGGCAAATCACGGTAGGATTGAATCCAGTTTTTATACGAGGACCAAATCACCGTTTCCGACGTAGGTCTTACGATTAATTCTTCTTCTAACTTCGCGTCTGGATCGACGATCACTCCGCCGCCATTCGGATCATTTTTTAGACGGTAGTGCGTTACGACTGCACATTCTTTGGCAAAACCCTCTACGTGTGAAGCCTCCTTCGAAAGGAACGATTTAGGGATGAAAAGGGGGAAATAGGCGTTCGTGTGGCCTGTTTCTTTAAACATATCATCTAATGCGCGCTGCATTTTTTCCCAAATGGAATAGCCATAAGGTTTAATGATCATACAGCCTCTCACCGCAGAATTTTCGGCTAAATCTGCTCTCTTCACTAATTCGTTGTACCACTCAGAATAATTGTCCGCGCGGCTTGGTAGGGATTTACTCATAAATTATGTTAAAATCGTCATGTAATGTTCGTTTTTTCGTTTACTTTACGTTTGAAAAATGGAACGTTACAAAGATACGTTTTGTTAGGCTTTTAATTGACATCATCCGCTAAAAACCATGAAAAATCAATCCTTTGCTTACTTATTGCTTGTAGGATTTGGAATCCTTTCCAGCTGCGTGAATGTGACGAATAACTCGTACGCATCAGATGATTTATACGATGAAGCGAATCGTTCCGTTCAGATTGCCAAAGTTCAGGCCGCTAAAGCCGCTAAAGAAAAGAAATACCTCGATTTTCAAGATTTAGAGGAGGATGAAGTGGAAGTGATTGAGGAAGAGGAAGGTCTAGCTCAGCGTAATGTGGTTAATCCTAATTTATATCAATCTGCTTATCAGCAAGGACTTTCAGATGGTCTATTCAATAGTCCTTATTTAGGTTATGGATATCGCTATACTCCATTCTCCTATTGGAGTCCTTCTTATTCCTTCTTCGGAAGTCCATTTAGAACATTTGGTTTAGGTATTGGGGTATCCGCGTTAAATCCGTATTCATTTTACAGTCCGTTCAATGATCCGTTTAATCCGTTTTTTGATCCCTTTAATCGCCCGTTCTACAGTCCATTCTATGGGGCATTTTACAATCCTTATGGGTTTAATAATTTCTACAGAACGTATAATTACTATGGACCAGGAGGGAATTACACAGGATATAGTGGGCAATACCAAACGGGGGATTTAAGAGAACGCAAGAGCTTTGGGCCTCGTGAAGATCGTTCAACTAACCGAAATTCAGGAGGAAATTACACCAATTCACCTCGCGGAGGGAATAATTCCTATAACACACAGGGAAACAATCTTCCACGCGTAAATACGCAACAAACGGAAGGTTCAGGTTCTAGCTCTCAACAATATGTGGCACCGCGCCGTAATTCAAATTACGAGTACCGGTCTGCTCCTGTAGATGGAGGTACTCAACGTAATTATTCAGCTCCTTCTCCATCCTATAGTAGTCCATCTGGCGGTGGTTCAAGCTCAGGAGGCGGTGGCGGAGGTGGTTCAAGTCGCGGACCTCGTTAATATACGATCATGAAAAAAGCTCTTTTCTTATTTTTCAGCGTACTTACGCTGAACATGGCTGTGGCCCAAATCTATACTTATCCCAGTTTAGCGAAGCAATTTTCAACTTCGTATTCAACAGGGACAGCGCGTATGCAGGCCTTAGGTGGTGCGAATACGGCGTTAGGGGCTGACTTGAGTTCCATTACTGGGAATCCAGCGGGTCTAGGTTTGTATACTCGTTCAGAGGTAAATATGAGTTTGGCCTATACCGGGGTTCAAACCAAGTCGACCTATTTAAGTACTTCCAATGAGGCATCTGAAAATCAAATCCAAATGCCTACGCTTGGAATGGTCATTTCTAGTAATAACCTAAGTGGAGGGGATTGGCATGGATCATTGGGTTTTGGGTATTCTCGTCAAGCCATTTTTATTCAACCCATTCAAATTTCTGGGACCAACAACCGTAGTTCTTTGTTAGATAACTTTATCGAAAAGGCGAATGATAAAGGAGCCACAGGTGCGAGTTTAGATGACGAATATGATTCCTATTCTGGGACGGCTTCATCTGCTGAGGCTTTGGCCTATCAAACCTATCTAATCAATCCGAATGCTGCTTCTGGAGGTGCTCCATTCGAGCGTTTTCAACCTTTATTGCCTACCAATCAATATGGATCAGCTACTAACACGGGCGCATTAACATCCTGGGATTTTGCTTATGGTGCTTCCTATCGGGATAAATTCTACTTAGGAGCAGCCATGCATTTTTCGAAAATAACGGCTAGTTCTTCGACTACTTGGGAAGATGAATTTGTAGGGGCTAAGAATGTGGCAGGATTTCAATATGCAGAGACTTTATTGACGACTGGATCTGGAATTGCGCTTAGTTTGGGAGGGATTTATAAAGTGAATCCATCCTTGCGTTTGTCTTTTGCCTTCAGAAGTCCGACCTATTATGATCAGATGAACGAAACCTACGATGCCCGTTTATTCCCTAACGTAATCGGTATTCCGGCCATAGGTTCCACGGGTAATCCCATCACCATTACGAAAGTGAATCCGATGCGATTAACAACCAATGAGTTTACGTATCAATTCTTAAGTCCGATGAAAGTCTCAGGTGGTTTCGCCTTTTTCTTTTCGAAGAAAGGATTCTTAACAGCGGATGTGGAATATGTAGGATACGGTGGAATGAAAGTCTATTCTGCAGAATTAGGTGGTTCTGCTAATCAAGCATTTCAGACGAAGTACAATGGTCAAATCTCCCGCAATTTTGAAGGGGCTTTGAATCTTAAAGTAGGATCTGAAATTCGTGTTTCTCCCTCTTTAAGTATTAGAGGTGGCGCGGCGATGTTTGGAAGTGGATATGCCCCAAGCTATGACACCATCGATCGCAATGCTTTTCAATTCTCTGGAGGAATCGGCTACCGTAAATCGAATTTTTACCTTGACTTAACTGCGATTCAGCGTACACAAAAGGATGCGTATACGCCGTATACACTTAAAAATGCAGCTGATTATAGTTCAGCCACTTTAAGTTTGACTTCCACTCAATTTATGCTGGGAGGAGGAATCTACTTCTAAACGGGAAGGTATTGATCTAATAGCCAAAGTAACTGGCTAACGGTGATTTCTCCGTCTACTTGAATATCAGCTTGCTGGTAGAAGGGGAGGCGCTCTTCAAAGGTTTTTTTGATGGAGGCGATCACCACTTCTTCGCTTTGGGTCTTATCTAACAAAGGACGGTTGTTGCCTTGTGCTTTGTATAAACGCTTCGCTAAATCATTTACATCTACGTTTAGGAATACGCTGACGCCATTCGCTTTGATGAAATCCATATTGTCATGAAAGCAAGGTACCCCGCCACCCGTCGCGATCACCATCGATTGATCTGGTTGAAATCCACGTAGCGTCTTTTTTTCTATTTCCCGGAAATGCGCCTCACCAAAATTCGAAAAAATCTCAGACACAGTCTTCTGTTCACGGGTCTCAATTAACTTATCCATGTCCATGAAGGAGTAACCAACATTCTTTGCTAATTCTTTTCCCAAGGTACTTTTACCCGAGGAGGGCATTCCTACTAAATAGATATTCTTCATTCTGGTTTTATTCTAGGCTTTGTTGAATTTCATCCGCAGAAGGTAAGGCGTAGGAAGACCATTTTCCTTTCACCGTTCCATCTTTTATTAGCCAAAATCCTGGGCTAGAGCGAACGATTGTTTTAAGTATTTTCGTATCGGCAGAAAGCGCCGGGAACGCTAATTGGTATTTATGACGTAACGCGTTTACCTCCGCATCTGGTGAGGCCGAAACTAACCAAACGGTGATGTTTTTCAAACCTTTCGTTAGCTGTTCAATTTGCGGTAAAGCCCCCTCATTCATATGGTGAATATTGGGGATAATGACCATCAATTTCGCCCCTTTAAAGCTTTCTTGCGTATAATTAGTCGTATCTCCCTCCGCCCACAATTGATAATCGGTAATTAGTGGTCTAGCCTCTTTTTCATTCGTCGCCTGCATCGAGATGAATTGGGCCGTCGTGTCTGTAGGCATCTCGGTTAGTGTTGTCTCCACACCTTTGATTTTGTACACATAGGAGAACTTTAATGGCTCTCGTTCTTTCATATTCGTGGGAATATGATCGCCTACCGCATACGGTAATCCATCGCTGATAGGCAGGTGGAAATAGCAGAATGTGCCTAATGCAATACTAGCGATGGCTGTTGCTATTACCCATTTACCTGTTTTTCGATCTTCCGGTTTCTTTGTAATCAATAAAATAGCCGTCAGAACAAGTAAGAAAATGTCTTTAAAGAAGGATGTCCAGGGCGTTAATTTAATAGTTTCTCCAAAACAGCCACAGTCCGTTACCTTGTTGAAATAGGCCGAATAGAAAGTCAGGAATCCAAAGAAAGCGAGGATGCCTACAAAGGCATATAAAGTATGTTTAATGCGGTAATTCAGTGCTAGTGCAATCGCTAGGACAATTTCTAAACTACTTAATAGAATGGATAAGAGGAGTGCATAGGGAATCCAAAACTTCCAAAAGCCCGCCATAAACGCAAAGTCCACCGAGAATACTTCGAAGTATTCTTCTAGCTTTAGTTGGGTTCCAATCGGGTCGTTCAATTTAATGAGACCTGAGAAGATGAAAATTCCCACCAATAAAATCTTCGCGATTTTGGTCATTATTGCTGTTGTTGCTGCTGTTGCTCGCCTTTCAATGTAATCAAGCAAAAGACCGCGTAATTAAGCATGTCTTGGTAATTAGCTTCCACGCCCTCTGAAACCAATGTTTTACCATCATTGTTTTCGATTTGTTTCGTACGGAAGATCTTCATCAGAATTAAATCCGTCATACTACTAATGCGCATATCCCGCCAAGCCTCGCCGTAGTCGTGGTTTTTATTGCGCAATAATTCTAAGGTGATTTCTACTTGCTCATCGTATATGCGGCCTAATTCCTCTGGTGCAAATTCCATTTGATCAGAACCTTCCAGCGATTTTTGAATCAGCGCGATGATGCAATAGTTGATGATTCCAATGAATTCTCCTTCGATGCCATCCTCGATTTTTTGAGTTCCTTTTTCTTGGATGCTGCGAATGCGTTGGGCTTTAATGAAGATTTGATCCGTGAGGCTAGATAGTCGTAAAATTCTCCATGAAGTACCGTAATCTTTGTTTTTTTTATCAAACAAGGCTTTGCAGTATGAAATTACTTGGCGATATTCGATTTCGGTTTGGGAAGGCGTTGAGTCCCTATTCATAGAATCAGTTTTTAGACGATGCTCACGTTTTTATAGCCTACAAAATTATTTAAATTATCCTAAAATTCACTCGATTTGGACGCTCTTTTTTCCACAAGTCAAACAATCCGTTTAAATGGGCAATTGCTTGATTTTTCGAAGCCCCAAATCATGGGTATTTTAAACATCACCCCCGATTCCTTTTACGAAGGTAGTCGTGTAACTTCGGTCGGTTTAGCCTTGAAACAGGCTTCTGAGATGATCGCTGCCGGTGCCTTGATTTTGGATATTGGCGGACATTCAACTAGACCCGGAGCTGTACCGGTTAGTCCACAAGAAGAGATAGATCGGGTTTGTCCCATTATTTCGGCTATTTCCGCGGCACATCCATCTGTTATTATTTCCATAGATACCTACCGTGTGGCGGTTGCGAAAGCTGCCTTAGCGGCAGGTGCCCATCTATTTAACGATATCGGTGCCGGTCAAATGGACGAAGGTGTGTTCGATTATATTGTCGAAAATCAAGTTCCATATATTCTCAGTCACAGTGTAGGTCGTTTCGAGCAAGTCCACGAAGTGCCTGACTATCAAAATGTGGTGGCGGAGGTATTGCACAATTTATTGCCAAAAGTCCAGGAGCTACGTTCGCGCGGCTTCAAGGATTTGATAGTGGACCCCGGTTTTGGTTTCTCTAAATCATTGGATCATAATTATAAACTTTTGGCACATCTTCGTTCCTTCAAATTATTAGGGGCTCCCATCTTAGCAGGCTTGTCGCGTAAGACCATGATTTGGAAGGAATTAGGCATTTCTGCGGATGAAGCTTTGAACGGATCATCGGTATTGCATACGGTTGCCTTATTACAAGGTGCTTCCATTTTGCGAGTCCACGATGTGAAAGAGGCCAAAGAAACCATACATTTAGTTCAAAAATTACAACAAAATGGCATATCCCATTTATTATAAAGGCCAATGGCAAGACCCCGATCAGGTGACCGTGTCCATTAAGGATGTTGGTTTCTTGCGTGGCTTTGGCATCTTCGATTTCTTCCGTATTATGGATGGGAAGCCCATCTTTATGTCGGATCACTTAGATCGTTTTTTGAGTTCGGCTTCGAAGATGGGTTTGCCACATAGTTATTCTAAAGAGTCTCTAGCTACTTTAATTAATGAGATCGCAGCTCAATCCGTAGATCCCTGCCTTGGAGTCAAATTGGTCTTAACAGCAGGTTTTAGTTCTAATGGTTTCGATCCGGTAGGGGAGTCTGAATTGTATATTTTCCCAGGCGTTTTCTCTTTCGCGGAACCTACCGCAGGAATGCGCTTAATGAGTCGCGAATACAAGCGCGAAATGGCGGATATTAAATCGCTGAATTATGCCTTCGCTTTACGTGAAATGCCTGCGGTTCGTGCAGCTGGAGGCGATGATTTGATTTACCATACTCCTGAGTTTGGTGTCTCGGAATCGTCCCGTTCTAATTTATTTTATGTCAAAGACGGAGTCATTCATACACCTGCAGATCATATTTTGGAGGGAATTACCCGTAAAAAAGTGATAGCCTTAGCTTCTTCGGTTTATGAAGTTCGAGTGGGTAAATGTACTTTAGCAGATTTTATGAACGCTGATGAAGTCTTCACCACCGGTAGTACGAAGCGTGTCTTGCCCATTTTTTCCATTGATGGAAAGCAGATAGGAGAAGATGGGAAGAGGGGTAAAGTGACGGAGAGGTTGTATGGGATGTTGTTAGCTAATGAAGAATAAGAGTAGAGATTATAGAGTAGAGATTGTAGATAGTTTATTGCCATGATAGAGACCATCATAATAGCTAGTATTTTTTTTGCATTGGTGACAGTCTATTTGCTGATATTTCGAAAATATTCACACCAAATATATTCAGATGCCCTTTTGGCACTATTTCTTGTTGTATATGCCCTAAATATTGGATCTTATTTGATAGTTGATTTTAAATGGTTGACAGAAGTACCTTTTTTGTATAAAGTTGCAGCACCGATAAGCTATTTAGCTCCTCCATTGGCTTATTTATACGTTCGTTCCGTTCTTAAAAATGAAATTAAATTTCAAATCAATGACATGTGGCATTTTATGCCTGTTTTACTGGTTGCTATCAATTATTTGCCTGTTTATCTTATGCCATTTGATGAAAAAGCAGTTTTGGTCGCTAGGGTAGTGGAAGACCCTTTTGGAGTGCTTTATGAGAAAGATGGCTTTTTGCCCCCTTATTTTCAGTTTGCTAAGCCAGTTCAATGTGTTTTATATTTTATTTTTCAGTGGCAATTATTAAATCGATTTAAACAAAACAAAATACTTACTTCATTTAATAAGCAAACCAAATTAGTCGTTCATTGGATTAAGGTGTTTAACATTTTAATTTCAACAACCGTTTTTTCGTTTTTACTTTTAGTTATTGTTCTTTTTATGGGGATGGACCAAAAAGAAGCAAATCAAGATTTTGCTAGATTTTCAATGCTTCTATTGGCGATAAGTATATTGTATTTGAGTAGTTATTTGATATTAAATCCACAACTTTTATTTGGTTTGCCTTATGTTAAAAATAGTCCGATAAGTAGTGCAAATGATGAGGTAAAAAATGCGAATGTTAAGGAAGATTTTGATAAAGAAGCAAAAGTAATTACGGATTATTTTGACAGAGAAAAACCTTATTTAACGCCGCAGCTCACTATCCGCGATGTGTCTGTTGCAGTCGATATTCCACTCCACGAACTTTCTTTTATTTTGAATCGCTATTTTGAACTACGATTTACAGAGTTTGTAAATGGTTATCGCATTAAATACGTAGTTGAAAAAATCAAGGAGGGCTATCTAAATCAATATACGCAAGAAGCTTTGGCACTTGAAGCTGGTTTTAAAACCAAGCATGGATTTTATGACGCCTTTCGAAAAGTTCATTCCTGTACACCAGCTGAATTTGCTGAAAAGTACAGTATTTAGTCGCCAGTTTATAAGTCCCGACTAAGCTACCTGTATTATATTCCTCTTTTGCTAGCTTTCATTTTACATTTAAGTACCACTTAACTTTTATTTATAGTTAGTGGACTTAACTGATTTTTAATGAAAGTACTTTTCCTAAGCTGCTGTTTACTTTTGATTCATTTGGCTGCGTTCTGTCAGTCAATTTCGCCTTATACGCTTAATTCTGGTGGGGGCTTTTCTACTGGTTTAGAATGGAGTTTAGGGGAGTCTGTTTCTATTGCGAGTTTTGTCAGTACTAGCCTTACCATAAACACAGGAGTTTTACAGCCTCAGGCAAATTTAGTGACGGCTATTTCAGAATTTCCTGCTTACCAATTTTCAAATCAAATACTCATAGGTCCTAATCCGGTTGTTTCCTCTTTGCATCTTGATTTAGATTTATTGGAAGCCGGCGAACTTTCTTACGCCTTGGTTAATCTCTCAGGTGTAGAACTTTATCGGCATGAAGCAGGGTTGGTTTTTGGCAATTACTCAGCAGAGCTCGTGATGGACAAATATGCTTCTGGAGCCTATTTTATCCTCTTTTTATTTAGGCCAATCTTAAGCGAAACTCGAACAGCAATATTCAAACTTATCAAACTATAAGCATTTATACTGAAGATGAAATCCAAAGTTATACTTTCCTTTTTTCTGTTATTTGTAAGTCTAAGTACATTTGCTCAAATGGGACTTAATTTTCAAGGTGTTGCGCGTAATTCAAGCAATGCAATACTATCAAATCAGCTGGTAAATCTAAGACTCAGCATATTGCAAGGAAGTTCAACGGGTACAGCTGAGTATACGGAGACTAGAAAGGTGACAACGAATGCTCAGGGATTATTTAACGTTGTAATTGGAGATGCAAATGCGAGTTCATCAATAGGCGATTTTTCTACTATCAGCTGGAAGAATAATCCCAAATTTTTAAAGATTGAAATGGACCCCGCAGGAGGAACTAGTTTTACCTTATTGGGCACTACGCAATTTCAATATGTTGCTTACGCCCATTTTGCAAATAGTGTGGATGCCGCTAACATATCGGGCATTGTTCCCCTAGAAAAAGGAGGGACGGGTGTTTCAAGTTTAAATGCTTTGAAAACGTCGCTTGCCATTGAAAATAGCCTATCAACTAAAGTAGATAAGATTGCCGGAAAGGGTTTGTCGACCAATGACTACACCACAGCGGAAAAGACAAAATTGGAGGGGATTACTGGGACAAATACTGGGGATCAAGATTTAAGTGGTTATGCAACCACAACAGCTTTAGCATTAAAAGTAAATAAAACGAAAGTGGATAGCAGTTTAGTTCTGAAAGCAACTATTTCCAAAGTAGATAGTGGTCTTGCCTTGAAGGTAGATAAGATCACAGGTAAAGGTTTATCCAGCAATGATTATACAACGGCAGAAAAGACAAAATTGGAGGGGATTACTGGGACAAATACTGGGGATCAAGATTTAAGTGGTTATGCAACCACAACAGCTTTGGCATTAAAAGTGAATAAAACGAAAGTAGACAGCAGTTTAGTTCTGAAAGCAACCATTTCCAAAGTAGATAGTGGTCTTGCCTTGAAGGTAGATAAGATCACAGGTAAAGGTTTATCCACCAATGATTATACAACGGCGGAAAAGACAAAATTGGCAGGCATTACTGGGACAAATACCGGTGATCAGGATTTAAGTGGCTTAGCCACTAATACGGCATTGGGTTTAAAGGCCAGCGCTGCAGATGTTACAGCGGGTTTAGCATTGAAGGAAAATGTTTCTAATAAATCGATAGCAGCTGATTTAGGAGGTTTATCTCCTAGCGACGAATTATATCCATCCCAAAAGGCAGTAAAGGCATATATTGCTGCTAATAGTTCGTCTGGAGGAATTGCAGACGGAGGAATAAGCACGATAAAATTAGCGGATTTTGCAGTGACGGATGCAAAATTAGCTACTGGCATTAGTAAAGCAAAAGTGGGTTTAGGTGATGTTGAAAATGTTTCAATTAGTTCATGGGCTGGCACTAGCAGCTTAACAACTGTTGGCACTATTACTAGTGGTATTTGGAGTGGCACTGCTATATCTTTAAATAATGGAGGAACTGGTGCAAGTAACGCTGCTGCTGCAAGAGCAAATTTGGGATTAGTGATTGGTACCAATGTTCAAGCACCACTAACTGCTGGCATAGATTATTTAACACCCACTGGAAGCGCTGCAGGATTAACTAATTTTCCAACACTAAATCAAAACACAACTGGCAATGCAGCTACTGCAACAATAGCAAGTACTGCAACTACTGCAGGGAATATAACTGCCACAAGTAATAGCACACTATCTTCTTTGCCCAATTTAACAAGTGTTGGGACAATCAGTTCGGGCACTTGGAGTGGAACAGTCATTGATGTAGCTCATGGAGGAACAGGAACTTCGACTGTTAGTAATAACACTTTCTTTGCTGGTCCAATTGGAAGTAGTGGTGCCCCTAATTTTAGAACGCTTAATGTTGCTGATATACCTGATCTTTCATCTAGATATATTTTAAATAATACATATCCATGGCAAATGCAGTCCGGTGATGTAACAACTACTGGAGGTGCAATTTTTGGGAAAGATATTACAGTTGCAGGTCAAAGAATTGGAATTGGGGATGCTAATCAGGATCGATTGAATTTATTATTTGGACAAAAAAGTTTCGAATATTATATAAATAATTACAGTAGTACATTTGCTACTATGAATACCTCTATTGGTCCATATAGTCAATTAGGTAATTACGGTGGAAATAAAAATACATCTTTGGGGGCTTTTTCACTTGCAAACCTAAACGAGGGGGATAATAATACTGCTATTGGAGCTTATGCTTTTACTTCAAATATTTTAGATATTAATAATTATGATGATACTCAATACTTGCCATATGCAAATACTTACTCTAATACTGCTCTTGGTGCATACGCATTGTCGTTTCCTTCAGATATTAATAGTATTAGTATAGAAAGATCACAAAACACAGCATTAGGTGCATATTCTTTATCATCACTTGATTATGGTAGTAATAATAATAATACAGCCATAGGCTTTAGAGCGGGTGCAAATTTATTAAGTGGTTCAAATAATATATTTATTGGTGATAATTCGCAAGCTACTTCTACAACTATTTCAAATCAAATTGTGATTGGGAATGCCTCTAATACCTCCTCTTATATTTATGGCGCATTAACAACATCAGGTAGAATTTCAAAAATGGTAACAGTCACATCTAACTACACCATATTGCCATCCGATGAAATTATATCTGCTAATTCAACCACTGCAATTAACGTCTATTTGCCATCTGCAGTTGGTATAGCTGGTAGGACTTATACAATTAAAAACATTAATACTGGTTCGGTAACAGTACGACCCTATTTTCAATTAATTGATGCCTCAAGCACCTATGTATTAGCCAACCGGTATAGTTTTGTTAAGCTTGTTAGCAATGGCACCATATGGTTAGTTGTCGGACTAGATAATGTTTCCTATAGTGTAAGTGGGGGGCTTACTCTATCTGATTTAATGAGTTCAAATGTGAAAGCAAAAACATTTGAACTTACACAACCTAGTTCAATTAATTCCACAAGCACTACCACCTTAGATTTATCGACTGGAAATGTGCTTCAAGTAGTCTTAACTGGTTCTACCACACTTGCATTTACCAATCCCAAAATTGGTACCTATATTATCAAAATCAAACAAGATGCTACTGGGAATCGAACATTGAATTTCCCCACCATAAAATGGGCTGATGCTGCTGTTCCTACTGTTACACCTACTGCCAATGCAGTAGATTTAATTACGATAATTTATGACGGTGTTGATTATTATGGATCTTGTTTACAAAACTTTTAATATGTACAAACTAGCTATTATTTTTTTATTTTTTTCCTATTATGCAAATTCGCAAGTAGTGCCCATAGGAACTATTATTATAGGGAAACGTTTGCCAACTTTAAATACTAATAATAACCCAAATGAAGATAATCGTTCTGCTACATTATCAGGGAGCATTAAAATTAATGATTCAAAATTATCAATTATTGAAAATGGATTTGTGGTATTATTAAGTTCAGATTCAAGAATTCCTGATGTATTTAACGCATCAAAATATAACGTAGGTGCTGGGAATGCTGATTTTAATATCACTATTAATAATTTTTCATCTAATACTTCATATAAATATCGTGCCTATGCAAAAAACAGCAAAGGCGAATATGCTTATTCCCAATTAATTACATTTACCACGTTTACTGATTTCTGTGAAGTGAATCCATGTAAAAACGGGGCATCTTGCACTAGTTATTCTTACGGCCCTCTTTGTCATTGTACGGTAAGTTTTTGTGGTGATTGTTGCGCACAATTAGCAGATGATTATTGTCCTGGAGGAGGCGATAATTTATGTAATGCTTCCTTATATTCCCAACACAACAATAATTTAAAAATCATTAAAATAAATGATAGAGTAGCAACAAGTTTTTCTTGGCAAAATTCCCAATTGAATACGAATCAAATATCAGTAAGTAAAATTGAAAAATGAATGTAGGAAGTGAATTTGACATTTATTTTAGGAGCAAAGAGCAGCATTGAACTTTGAACTTTGCAATTTGAACTTTGAAAATAGCCCTGTGGGCTATTTAGGCCTAAAAGCCTTCATATTCTCCTCCCTACACACTAAAAAAGGTCCACCAATTAGATCGATGCAATAGGGAATGGCTGGGAAAACAGCCTCTAGGCATTGTCTAATGGCCTTCGGCTTTCCAGGTAAATTCAAGATTAAGGTTTGGTTGCGAATACCGGCAGTCTGACGGCTTAGAATGGCCGTGGGAACATATTGCAAGCTTACAGAGCGCATTAATTCGCCAAAACCTGGCATCATCTTTTGACAAACAGCTTCTGTCGCCTCAGGGGTGACATCGCGTAAAGCGGGGCCAGTTCCACCTGTTGTTATTAGTAGACAGACCTCATCTGACATTTCGATCATCTTCGCTTCGAGTTGATCTTGTTCGTCAGGTACGACGGCGTATACTACCTCAAAATCAGATTGCAGATATTCTTTCAATAATTCGACCACGGCCTTGCCTGGAATATCTTCGTAGATACCCGCACTAGCCCGGTCGGACACATTAATTACGCCTATTTTGATCATTCTTTTTGGGTAATTTAAGTTTCTTCTCCATCGGGATTGGCTCATCTAAAAGATCACGAATGACGATGGATGCAACAACGCCTCCAAAGGCAGCTGGTAAATAAGAAATAGTTCCGTAGGCAGACTTTTTGAAGTTGCTGCCGTCTGTTAGGATAAGTGATTCGTCTTTGACTTTTTCCAAAGAGAAAACGGTCTTTATCCCTTTGCCTACACCCATTTTACGAATGCGTTTGCGGACTAAAGAAGCTAAATAGCATTCACGGGTATCAAATAAATCCGCTGTTCTGATTTTGGTAGGGTCCATTTTGCCCCCAGCCCCCATGGAGCTAGCGATTTTAAATCCTAGGTCGTAAGCCGTTTTTAGTAAAGTGACTTTAGGCGTTACAGAGTCGATGCAGTCCATGACGTAATCGAATTTATTTGTCTCAAGCAAGTTCTTCGCTTCTTCTGGGCTTAAAAATTGTTCGACTGAAGTTAATTCAAGGGCTGGATTGATGGCTAATAATCGCTCGGCCATGATTTGAGCTTTGGAAACCCCATGGTTTGTCGCTAAAGCAGGTAGTTGTCTATTTCGATTAGTTGGATCCACTACGTCTCCATCGACGATGGTCATTCGACCTACGCCAGAACGCGCGATGAATTCAGCGGCGAAGGAGCCTACGCCCCCTAATCCGACTACTAAAACGTGTGATTTTTGTAATTTATCGATCCCTTCCGGTCCGATCAAGAGTTCAGAGCGGCTTAGCCAGCTTAGATCATTGTTTGGCATAATTAGGATATTTCTTCCTTGATTTGATAATTCGTCGTCTTATCTGAGTTCGTAATCAATAACTCCCCAATAAATCCGGCTAAAAAGAGCTGTACGCCCAATATGATAGCAACAAGCGCTAAAAAGAATAGCGGATTGTCCGTTACATTACGGTACTTTAAATTGTAGGCGATGTTATATATTTTAACAGCCATTAAATAAATAGTCAAACCAGAACCCGTTAAAAAAGATAGGATGCCTAGGCTTCCAAACAAGTGCATCGGACGTTTCCCAAAAATCTGGACAAATGAAATCGATAAAAGATCTAAGAATCCGTACAGGAATCGCTCTAAACCAAATTTAGTCACTCCATACTTGCGCGCCTGGTGTTGAACTACCTTCTCGCCAATCTTTGTAAATCCGTTCCATTTCGCTTGAACGGGTATGTAGCGGTGCATTTCACCATACAGACGTAAGGTTTTCACCACCTCAATTTTATAAGCTTTTAAGCCGCAATTGAAGTCATGCAAATGTACGCCAGACAATTTACGGGTTGCTGCATTGTATAATTTAGTGGGAATCGTCTTCGAAATAGGGTCAAATCGCTTCTGCTTCCAGCCTGAAATCAAGTCGTAATTTTCCTCTGTAATCAATCGATACAATTCTGGAATTTCATCTGGAGAATCCTGTAAATCCGCATCCATGGTGATCACAACCTGGCCAGAAGCCTTACTAAATCCTTCGTGAAGGGCAGCTGATTTGCCATAATTGCGGGCAAATGAGATGGCTAAAATCGTGCTATATTGTGCTGATAATTGCTTTAGAACCTCCCAAGAGTTGTCGTTGCTTCCATCGTTTACGAAGATCATTTCGTAAGAAAACGCGTTTTCTTGCATCACTCGGTCGATCCAAGAACATAGTTCTGGAAGCGATTCGGCTTCGTTATAAAGAGGTACTACGATGGATAGCTGTAACATACGAGCAAAAATACAAAATTATTACGAAGGAAAGATGATATAATAAGGTCTTAATAATTCGATGAATCCTGGGCTGTATTCGCCTTGTTCATTTTTAATGCAAATGTGACTTTTCTGAGGATTACTTTTTACACGTGAACCGCTCGCCATTACGCGTAGTACGGGACTGTTTGGATGGGAATGAATATGTTGCCATTCGTTTAAATACAATCCTTTCTCCTGGAGTGATTTTTCGAATAGGGCCAAAACATCAGCCGGATACAGCACTGCAAATTCTCCCTCATCTGTTAGTAATCGATCAATTGAGGCAGCTAAATCAGCCGGACTCAAATGATCCGCGTGTATCGCCATGTGTTTTGCCTCATCCGCAGCGGCAAGGTGATTTGTGAAAAAGGGAGGATTAGAGCAGATGAAGTCAAATTTTTCCTCCGGGTTAAACGTTAAAACGTTTGCTTCGATTGCTTTCAAACGATCTTTGAATGTACTATTATTGAAATTTTCAGAGGCCACATTTGTCACTCCTGGGTGTATTTCAAGTGCTTTCACGGTACAGGTAGGATTTGCTTGTGCCATCATCGAGGCTAATAAGCCACATCCTGTTCCTATATCGAGGCAATTATCTCTTGCCTTCAGTGAGGCCCATGCCCCAAATAAGCAAGCTTCGGTACTGATCTTCAATCCCGGATTACCGTGATGCAATGAAAATTGTTTGAACTCAAATATAGATCTATTTTCGGCCATAGTCCGCCGGATTTTCACCCCAGTTTTCGGTCTCCCACTTTAAGACTTTGGTCGAATAATGATTGCTTTTTAACCACGCGATGGCATTATCCACCATTTTGAATAATTCTTCAGTCCTTGCGTTGCGCTCCAAGTTGGTTTTGATGGCTCTATTTCGAACCCAAGCAATGGCCGTTCTCGAATCTGAATACAAAGGGTAGGGGCAATTTAGTTTTTTCAAATAGGCAAGACCGTGCACAATCGCTAAAAATTCGCCCAAGTTAACCGTGCCCTCAGGGAAGGGACCGCGCGCAAATAAGACCTCTTTTGTCTCAGTATTGACTCCTTGGTATTCCAACACTCCGGGATTTCCTGCACAGGCGGCATCCACCGAAATACTGGGAACTATGATTTTAGCCGCATTTAAACGAGGCGTTTTAGTCTTCGAAGCAGGAGAAACGCTGGCCCAATAATTCTTTTTAGCCGCGCTTTCAGCTTCGGACTTGGACTCAAAAGACTTGTATTGAGCCCCCGCGTAGCCTTTGATATGCTTCTCGGTCTCCGCCCAAGAATCAAAGATTCCGGTCTGATGACCTGCCCAAATCACGTAATATTTTTGTTTTTTGGCCATCTACATCAATCGTGATTTAAAGATTTTAATTGCAATAGCAATCAAAATAACTCCGAATATTTTACGCAAAATCTGCGTTCCGGCATTCCCTAATTTCTTCTCGATCCAAACGCTTGAGCGCAAAACGATGTAAATGAAAAATAGGTTGATGAAGATACTGATGATGATATTTTCCTCTTCGAACTGGGATTTTAAGGAGATTAATGTGGTCATCGTTCCAGCTCCTGCAATAATAGGAAAAGCTAGCGGAACAATAGAATGCGTATTAGTCTCGATTTCTTCACTCTTAAAGATGCTGCGACCTAAGGTCATTTCCATGCCAATCAGGAAGATGATTAAAGCCCCCGCCATAGCAAAGGATGTTGTATCAACCCCTAATAAATGTAGAATGAATTTCCCTGCATAAAAGAATCCAATCATGATAATTCCAGACGCTAAAGTCGCTTGTCCCGGATGGATGTCGCCATTTTTCTTGC
>Ga0222712_10002870_pt1 | contig 19283 bp, 18 predicted proteins | sample C33_657DmetaG_FD_165043 | JGI IMG/M metagenome (GOLD analysis project Ga0222712, IMG submission 165043) | Estuarine water microbial communities from San Francisco Bay, California, United States - C33_657D | ecosystem: Environmental > Aquatic > Marine > Unclassified | place: USA: California... | reverse complement strand
TCTCCTTATTTTCATACATGAATATCATTACTGCCAAAATTTATATAGTCCTTTATCTAATTCATATTGTTTCCAAACAAAACGTTTTCTTTTTGATTGTTTTTGAGCCCAATCCCACATTTTAGTTAAGCCTTCTTCTAAATCTGTTTTATGTTCAAACTCTAAAATATCAATTGATTTTTGATATGTAGATACAGCGTGTTTAACTTCATGTCTTTGTTCTACAAAATTTACTTCTCCTCCACCTATTACTTTTCTTATAATTTCATTGGCTTCAAGAATTGAATATTCTTTTATACCTCCTAAATTAATAATTTGTTTAGACGCTTCTGATTTTGTTGCTGCGTTCCATAATGGTTTAAGAGAATCATCTATAAAACTAAATGCTCTTGTTTGTTGTCCATCACCAAATATAGTCATTGGTTCTCCTTCTAGATGTTGGTACATCCAAATTCCTAATACATTTCTATATTTGTCCCAAATATTTTGTTTAATGCCATAAACATTATGTGGTCTGATAATACACCAATCTAAGTCATGTTGTTCACCTGCTACTTTAATATCCATTTCACAAGCGTATTTTGCAACACCGTATGGATCAATTGGAGAAGGTACTTGATTCTCATCAAAAATATTTCCATTACCTCTTCCATACACAGCCATACTAGAGGTAAATACTAATCTTTTAACTCCATATTTTATACAACAATTTACTATTCTAGCTGTTGAAATTAAATTGTTATCATAATTATACTTTCTAATAAAAGGAGATAAACCTTCAGCTGCGTAAGCAGCAAAATGAAATACATAATCAAATTTATGATCTTCAAAACAATTTTCAATTGGATGATTTACTAAATTCATCTGCCAAAAATTAACTTTTGAATTTACATTTGATCTATATCCTCCTGATAGGTCATCTATACCTACAATTTGTACTTCTGGATGATTTTCAATAATCCAATCTGCTAATCTGCTTCCTAGCAATCCTGCTATTCCTGTTATTAATACTTTCATTTATATCAATTTTGGGGTTGGTGTTACTCCTGGAGGTGAAACATATTCTCCTCTTTCGAAATGAGTAATAGCTCCATCTCGCATTTCTACTGATGGTATGCTTTGATCTACTTTGATAGAGTCATACCATTCAGCTAATTCAGGAAATGTCATTTTAAAATCTTTTCCACGTCTGAAGTCATACTGTACATAAAATGATTTAAAATCATGCCATAGTAAGTTTTTATCATCTTCAGTATAGTTATGTCCTTTTTGAACTACTTCAATATAATCAATTAAACGCTCAATTTGAGCTTTTTCTCCCTGACTGAATAATGGATTTTTTTTATTTTTATTATACCATCTTTTAAGTTTAGAATGGAGTGATTTTTTAATTTCATCAGGTAAAGCTAATGGAGACATAAACCCAGGCCAACGTAAAATATTTAAATCTACATTTGGTCTATTAGGTCCATATTTTTCCTTTAGTGATAACATATCATCTAAAAACTCATCAATACTAAATAAACAAAGACTATTAATAGTCATCATTATTGTTACTGATCTAAAGTTAGCATTTTCAATAAATTCTACTAAGTTTTTTCTCCAAACATCATATTTTAATCCATCACGAATATATTCAGCATGACCAAACATTGATTCATTGCTTGTATATAAATCAAATTCTTTTACTTTAATATCTTTAGTCATTTGAATAAGCTTCTGTAAAGTACCTTCAGCCATTCCTAAATTAGAGTTAACAGCTAAAGCTAGATTTTCAGCTGGGTGTTGTTTTAGAGTTTCAATGAAATTCCAAAAGTTATGACTCGCACTAGGTTCTCCTCCTGTAACTCTTAATTCTTGTAATTCTTTAGATAACTCAGGCCACCATGCTAAAAATGCTTCTACATATGGATTAAAATCATTATGTTTTCCATACTTCTCAGCCCATGCTCCATTATTTTGATATGCTTCCGCTGATACTGTTTTAAATTTCTGATAAGGTCCAAATTTACTAATTTCTTTACCCCATGTTGTGCTATAACCAGCGTTACAATAGCTGCAAGCAAAATTACAAGTTCTATCAAAACTGATCTCTACAGTTTTTAAATTAACATCTTCATGAAATGGTGCTTGAGAAATACGTTTAATATCTTCCTCAGAATATATTCTACTTTTATACACACGGTCAGAGATATTATCTCTTCCTATATCTTCAATTTTCCAACAATATGAACATTCTGCTGGGCGTTTACCTTTCAGCATCATTTTTCTCATTTCTTTTTTATGTTGAGTGTTATGAAGAGCTGATGGATTTTTCTTAATTTCTTCTAGATCTACTGGGTGCGGTAATGGTAAATGGCAGGAATTTGTAAAGCCATGTCCTAAATGCAAACTAGCATTTAACCATTTAGCCGCGCAAAAACTTTTACTTACTTTGTTGAGATTTCTATCTCTCCATGACCTTAATTCATCTGACATATTTCCTTTATTTGCTTGTAATAAATATTATAACATTACGTTAATTAATTTAGCTTTAGAGGTTATTTCTTTAATATCCACTAAAGTATATTTTAAGGTATTCATACCTTCATTTTTATAATCAATTTCACCTTGCTGCATCTTCATTATAAATCGTTCCTCGTTACGTGCAGTTGTTTTGCCTTTTATCCAATTACCTTCATGAAATCCTTCATCAGGATGTTCTAGACAATCCATTCGTCCTGGTGTTCTATGAGGTACAACAGTGTTAGGTATTTTTATTTCTTCATCTATTTTTAAACAGTCTAGTACTAAACCATTATTGTTATTTCCTGTTTGATCTTTTAATAATTTGTCATGACTAAAATCATAATCTAAAACTAAACCATCTTGTATAGTATTATTAAATGATTCATTAATTTCTTCTTTACTTAAACATCTATCCCACATCATTAATTTAGCTATATCTCCTCTAAAATATTTTCCAGGATTATCATCTCCTAAAAATGGAGATGTACCTAAATAATATTCCATTTCATTATAACGTTTTAAACTACCTTCATATAATGCTGGAGAGTCAGTTCCTGTACCTGATGAAGCTTGAGATTCAATTCCATTCATATAAATGTGAATTTTTTTCTCGTCAGTATCTGTAGCTATTGTTACCCAACTCCATTGATTTTCAAAACGCTTCATCCATTGGTAATAAGGTTTATTAAATGTATTCCATACCATTGATGTATAAGCTCTAGAGTTATTATAAGATATACTATAATCATATCCTGGTCTTCTTAGTATAGGGTATTCAACAAATTGCTTATTGTCTGAACCTATTAAATAAATAGACATTTTATCCTGCTGCTGAAATGCTCTAACTAATATTGATATAGTATGAGATCTATGGGTTAAATCCTTTAAAGTAGGACTTACAGGTATTTTAACATGAGAGTTTATACCATTAAATCTTAAGAAAGTATTAGTTTTATCTTTATAGTTTAAATAACTAATATCAGCATATCCTTCATAAATGCATCTCCAAAATAAATCATCATCTTCCATACCCCAATCCCAATACTCGTTTGAATAACCATTTGTTTTTTCAACTTGCTCTTTAGAAAATATAACAGCGCCACCAAAGTAATCTTCATACTTTAAATGGTAATTATGTTTTGAAATATTAACAGCTATATGTCTTGGATTTTCAGTTGGGAAAGAATAATCACAGTTATCATCAACTGGAATCATGTCAATGTCATGCCAAACTACATAATCACATCCATCTTCAAATGCATGTTTAGCAGCTATATTTTTCATAGCTCCTCTATTAAACAATTTATCATCTACTTGATGACCAAAGTACATACAATATTCTATACCTTTTTCTTCTAGGAACTTTCCTACACGAGGTATAAACTCTTTCAAATGAGCTTCTCTATTTCTGTATGGTACGCAAACTCCTAATTTCATATTTTAACAACTATGTGGGTTTCGTTATCAAATTTATTACTACTATATTCTTTATATTGTAAACTATTTAAACCATCTTCTTTAGTATTAATATATCCTTTAGATACCTCATTACTAAATTTTAGCTGGTTGTATCTTGTATTAATATCTTTCCATCCTCCATTTACAAATCCATTATTATCATGAGGTAATAAGTTAAATATAGATTCTCTTTTAAATGGTATTTCAATTATTTTATTTTCCTCTATATCTTGTATTAATATTTCACAATTATATATTTTTCCTTTATTTCCATTTTCACTTAAATCTACTAATTGATAATGTTTAGTAAAAGCAGATTCATAATAAGTTTTTAAACTAGTAGAAGAATTAAAATATATTAACCCAAAATGTTTATTTTCAGCTATTTCTCTCACTTCTGTATTATTTAATACTTTATCATATATAGCTAAATTATATATTAATCCTTTAAATGTTTTTCCTAAATAAAAGTTTTTATCAGACTTATTTTTTAATTCTTTATATTCAGTTTCTCCTAAAAATATACCATCTTGATATAGTTTTATTTTATTATCTCCTATAGTAACACATAAATTAGTTTTATACGGATTTAATCTTTCAGAATTAACATATAATATATTTTCATTAATATCATTAACTACTACTTTGTATTTAGAGTAAGAATCATAAGATATTTTTAAATCAAACTTAGGTAAAGAAAATATTATAAATTCATCATCAAATGTTTCATGATTCAATATTAAATCTTGAGGTTCAAATGATATGAATATTGTTGCTTCATTTTCTGGTTTGTATAGACCTTTTACATAAGCGTTATGTCCATTAAATTTTAAAGCGGCAGTATGACTATTAATTACTTTAATTTCTTTTTTATCTAAAGGAATATTGTTTACTTTACATCTAAATAGTAAATCATCATCTTCAAATCCCCATCCCCAATATTCATTAGAATAGCCATTTATTTTTTCAAAGTACTCAATAGGAAATAAAATTACACTACTAAAAAACTCATCAAATGATGCTCTTTGTGTAGCTAATAATAAAGGAACTTCAGAATAAGAATAATCTACGTCAATAGGTAGCATATCAACATCATGGAATACTACATAATCACATTTAAGTTTTATAGCTTGTTTAAATCCTATATTTAATAATTTTCCTCTATTGAATAACTTAGCATCATCCTGTTCAACAACTATTAATTCAAAATCTATATTTTTTGATTTTAGACAATTACTAATTGATGATTTAAAAGATATAAGTTGATCATATCTATCTCTATAAGGTATTATTACACCTAATTTATGCATCTTTTTTATTCATAGTATGAAATTCAGACAAATAATATTGAATTCTCTCACTCCAGTCTTCTTTATCGATATCTGAAAACCAAGTAGATAAATCATCTAAGCTATTAGCAATTTTTTCTAATGCTTTTACTTTTCTTGTTTCTAAAAGTAATTCTTCTTTTTCTTTTTCTGCTTTTGTCATATTATATTGATTGTATTATTTTCCATAATTTATACCACTCAGTATAAATGTTATATGTTTCTTGAACCATAAATCTAGAATCTGTTATATCAATTTTAAAGTCATTTTCTTTTATAGCATTATACATTACTTTATATTCTTCTGAAAATGAATTTACTGAATTAATATCAGATACTTCTTTAATTCTTTTTACACAAGTACTATCCCATTTAAAATGATGAACTTGAACACTATATGTGTCAGTAGGAGCTATTAACGGATGATTCCATCCTTGCCATTTCCATGTTGTTTGACCATCTATTTTAGCATAATGTTGTCCAGGAGTTAATTCTATATATCCTTTTGCTATACAAATTTTATTAGGGCATGCTCCTGATAATGGATATCTAAAAAATCCAGCTAATGGAAATTGTTTAAATATATCTTCATTATCATTAAGTACTGGGAATGTTCCGTTAGGTCCTATTCTATCTACAAATCCTCCTCTAACTAATTCCCATCCATGTGCATCACATGATTGTATAATACTTTTTAATGGTTGAGAATATGTATGAAATTCATCATCATCAGCTATTACCCACCAATCATTTGGATGTTCCATTTTAAACTTATTATATAAGTTTGTAACATGGTTCCAATTAAATTTTTCCATAGGTCCGCTTCTCTTAACTATAACATTTGGAAATTTAGAAGCTATTTTCATTACTTCATCATATGTGCTAAAACCATCCCATTCATATACTACTATCCACATCTCATCAACAAGATGAGCATAATGTTTAAGCATATGATATAATGTGTTTGTTCTAGAGCCTGTAACCGTTATTAATCGTAACATTATTTTTTATTTATTATTGTTATCCCTGTAGAGGATGGTTTATTCGGTAATATACTAAAATTAAATAGGTTTACCAAATTCCATTTATCATTTTTTTCTAATTCTTTAACTAAACGAGCAGGACCATCAAAAAGATGATAATCCTTTTTATTATCTTCAGAAATTATTATAGAGTCGGAATAATTTTTGTCAGAATCATGTAGTATTACTACGCCTTTCGGCGATAAAAGTTTCGAGTATAGTTCAAAATCGAGTTTTACCCCTTCGTAGGAGTGGTCTCCATCAATAAACAATACATCTATCTTAATATCTTGTAAAACAAAAAAATTATGGTAAGCATTTTCAGAAGTATCCTTTACAAAGCGAGGATAGAAGTGAGTTCTATAAAATGATTCCTCATCTTCTAAATCAGTTGGTCCTCCTATTCCATTGCATGCATCTACTACATAAGTAGCGCCTATATCTCCCCAATTAAACTCATTATTACCATCAAATATACCTTGATCATATAAATCACGTCTAGCTTGAGTCATTATTCTAGGAATAAAACCTCCTCCTGAGCCTATACAGACACAGTTTTTAGCTCTCATATGCTGGATAATAGAGTAGACTATTAGTCCGTCTCCTAAATGTAAGTCAGTAGCTCCATGTGTCCATCTATAAGGGACAGGACTATCTTGGTTATTAGTTATATTTTTACTTATGTAATCTAAATCAAACATGGCCGTTATTTAATATATTTAAAATATTTTTACTTAAATGAGGAAATAATTTATAAAATGTTTCTAATATGTTTTGAGAACATAATACCCAATGTGGATCGTTTTTATCAAATGTAGTTCTTTTACCTGGTCCAAAATGTACAGCGTAATTATATTGATCTTTATTACTAAATAAACCTAAGTTATTTACTTCCCATTCATTTTTATGGCAAACTAAAGTCTCATTAAATAAAAATTTATGACTAGCATTATGTTTTTTAACTAATTGCCATAGTAATTTTTGCTCACAAAATACCATATTAAGACCATTAATAGTTCCTCCTTTATCAGTCATGATTTGCATCCATTCTAAAGCAGTACTAGCATACTCTTGTCTTAATTCTTCATTATTGATATATAAAAAAGCCACATTAATAGCCTTATCATCCCATTCCCAATCAGGTAATGTCATATATTTTCTAATTTGATAAGGTTCTGGATAATGTTTGGTAGTTACCTCCATAAAATTGCCTATAACAGCGTTTTCCCAATGTTTTTCAGGAATAAATTTATGTTTGATAAATAAGTCTAGGTCCACTATAGTGAATGGAGATTTGAGTTCGTTAATAACCTTTAACTTAGCAGAAGCCCAAAAAGCATCCTCATTAAAATTATATTGTTTACGATCTAATATTTCAATGTCAACAACATCCCATAAATGAGTTATGCCTATTTGATCTATAATTTGTTTACTTTGCGAATCGCAATATAAATGAGTAGTATGTTGAGGATAAAAATGCTTCCATGTAAGAATGGAAGTATAAAGAAATGCTTTCTCTAAATTGGAATAAAAGTTAATGTGCTCGGCACACCAAACTACTGTCATAACTCACTTTATTATAAATATTATGAGAACACCGCATAGATTGTAGTGTAACTAGCAGCGTCAGTAGTATTGAAGTTATAAGTGTAAGTAATTGGTGAAGCAGCTGTACCATAAGGTTGGTTAGCGCCACCTACAGTACCTCCTGTTAAAATTGGAGAGGTTCCGCCTGATGTTGTAGCCCATCTTCTAAAGTAATAAGGATAAATTGAAGTTGCTACAATAGTAATATATGAGTATGTTTTTGATAATACAAAATAGTTTGTACCAGCACCTTGTCCACTATCAGAAAATGGATAAGTTATACTAACTGTACCTTGGTTTGTATCACTACTATAAACTATAACTTGGAATAAACTTGTGCTATAAAGCATGCTATTCATAGAAATAGTAGATGATGTTGGGAACCTAGGGTAAGTTTTACCACCTACATTACTTAAGGATTTTGTAGAAACCCCTACATATGTAGCCGCTTGGTTTAATGATACGTTAGTAGTCCCAAAAGTACTTATACCCATTATTCGTCTATTATGTTTTCGTCACCAAATATTTTTCCAAATTCTTTTTTAACTAAATCATAAGCAAATTCATAAACATTTCCTTTATTAATGTCTATTTTTTGTTTTGTGATTTTGTTAGTACCTGTTTGGACTAGTTTTGTTATTTTTTCTTCTCTTGTTTTTTCAACTATTTCTCCTTTTTCATCAAAGTCATAGTATGTGCTTGTTTTAGTCTCAACTTGTTCTTCCATAATAGGTATTTCAATTTCTTCATCTTTTACCATCGGAAATTCAAAATATGTTGGATATGTTATTTCTTCATCATTCAAAATAACATCAATACCAACTACTTGAGATACATTAGGACTTGACTCACCAAAATATACAGGAAATGTTTTTTTAGCAGCTGTTTTACTTGGATACATTGCTATAGTAGTATGGCATAATCCATAAAACATATCTACACGATACATTTCTATTCTTACATAGGCCTCAGTTAAGAGGCCTTGATTTGTCTCTAAAGGTTGTTTTATAATAAAACCCATAACTTATTTATTATTTATTTAATAATTGATTTACTAATTCTTTTAATTCATCAATTTGAGCTTGTTGTGAATGAATTAATGTTTGTTGATTTTTAAATGCTTCAATAAACAAACCACTGAAGTTTCCATAAGCTACACTTAATTTACCATCTTCTGTTTCATATACCACCTGAGGTACTACTTCTTTTGTTTCTTGAGCGATAACACCCATTTTTTCACTCTTGTCTTCTAAATCAATTCTAGTATAAGTAACACCTCTTAAAGCTAATACTTTATCTAAAGCGTTTTCAATTGTTTTAACATTTTCTTTCACACTAGCATCTGAATATGCTACTACATCACCACCTGCTGTAACAGATCCGGGGAATGAAGTATTACCTGAACCATCTAATATAGTAGCTGTTCTTGTTAAAGTACTAAATACACCTGAGTATTGTCTAACATAGATTGGTTCTGTTCCATCATCTGCAGTTGCAATTTCAACAAAGCCTGCATTTGAAGCTGTACCTCCTATTCTGATACGGAACTGATCGTTATCGGCCATGTTACCGTATACTAAGTCTACTGCACTAGATCCTCCTACTGTGTTCTCTACTTTAGCTACTGTACCTGATGTTGTCTGGTATCCTGAGTTATTAGTCCATTGTGAAATGTTACCACTCTTATTTGATAATGTGTCTGAAGAAGTTGCTGTAATATATCCAGCACCGTTTGTTAATTGGTTTGTATTACTAATAGTGTTTGTAATTGTTACACCACCTGTACTAGCGTTAACACTAATACCTGTACCTGCTGTGATTGATGTTACACCTGAGTTAGTAATTGTTACTGCTCCTGTAGCTCCTGATATTGAAATACCTGTACCTGCTACGTTTGATGTTACACCTGTATTTGTAATTGTTACACCACCTGTAGATACATCTCTGGAAATACCTGTACCTGCTGTGATTGAAGTAACACCAGCGTTTGATAAGGTTACTGATGAACCTAATGAAACTGATCCACCACCGCTTAAACCTGAACCTGCTGTTACAGTTACAGCACTATTAGCTAATGTACCTGATAATACACCTGCAGAGTATGTTAAGTCAATACCACTAGCTCCTGTTGTATCAGATACTGATATAGAAGCTCTAGAACCACTAATAAAATGCCCTGAACCTGTATCTAAAGTTAATGTTCTTGTTGTTGTAATATCACCTCCACCACTTAAACCTGAACCAGCAGAAATTGAAACTGAAGAGTGATTAATATGCTCATTAGCTACATATCCTGTTGTAGATGATAATGTAACTTGAGATGAACCACTAAATGCTCCTATAGCGTTACCAATTGTAGCGGCGCTAATAGAACCACCTAATGAAGTTGAACTACCTGCTATGCTTATTGCGCTATTTGCTAATTGAGAATTTGTAATTGTAGCTGATGGGATTGCATTTGCAATAGTTGTAGCTGAAATACTACCACCTAATGAAGTAGAAGTACCAGCTATTGTAATAGCTGAATTAGCTAACTTAGTATTTGCTACAGTACCATTAACTAAATTAGATCCACTAATAGCTCCAATAACTTCCCCTGTTGTTTTTATAGAACCTGTAACTTGTAATTCATTATTTAATACTTTAGTATATCCGCTATCTCCAGATAATATTAGATCTGCAAATGGTCCTATGTACAAATCTCCAGAATCGTTTACTATGCTATTGGCTTTAATATTACTGCTTACAACTAAAGATCCTGTCACATATACAGTACTGCTGTCTTGGTTCATTATTGAATTACCAATATGATCATCACCTACAGCTACTGTAATTTTTCCTGTTGTAAGACCTGATTCTTGACCTAATGATCCTGTATTTTTAGGACCAGCGATTAATATTGCTGAGTTGTATCCTTCTGTACTACCTGATGGTACAGTATATAACCAACGGTCTTCTTGAGAATCCCAAAGTAATGATCCTGTACGACCTGTTCCTGTAGATCCTGAATCATAAACTGAATATCCGCCAAATCTAATAGATGGAGTATTGGTATTTACTGTGATAATATTAGTACCAAAATCAGCTTGAGATGAGGTAATATATTGAACACTTTGAGTACCATATACTGTTAAGTTATTAACATAAATTGTACCTGACACGTAAGCATCTTTAGTTACTCTCATACCGCCGTCTGTATAAAGAGCAGCTGTAGAAGTGAAGCTAGTTGCGTTTGTTGTATTAGAAATATATTCTGTACCTGTAAATGTATTTGAACCTGTAGTAGCATAGTTTCCTTCAATAGTACTTACTCTAGTACTAAATGAACCTGAAGCGCTGGATAAAGTTGAAGTACTTGATTCAACACTAGTAACACGAGTACTAAATGAACCACTTGCTGTTTCTAAAGCAGTTGTTCTAGTACTGAATGATCCACTAGCAGCATTTAAATTTGAAGCTGTAGCTTCTGTAGCGGTTACTCTTGTACTAAATGATCCGCTTGCTGTATCTAATTTTGATGATGTTGCTTCAGTTAATGATACTCTAGAACTAAATGAACCACTTGCTGTTTCTAAAGCAGTTGTTCTAGTACTAAATGAACCACTTGCTGTTTCTAAAGCAGTTGTTCTAGTACTGAATGAGCCTGAAGCCAATGTTAAAGTAGAACCTGTAGATTCATTGTTAGTAATTCTGTTACTAAATGAAGAACTATCACTATTGTATGAAGCAGTTAATACATAATAAGGAGCAACAGATGCTGTTGCAGCTGTACCTTGAAGATTTCCAATGAAGGAAGCAGCGGTAAGTGAACCACTTACAAACATTCCTCCATTTATTTGTACTTTATGAATTGAAGGAGTAGCTCCAGCTACAGCGCCATCACCATTACCAAGACCAGGTCCTAATAATACGTTACCATATGTTGGTTCTGAAATGAATACATAATCTGTTCCAGCGTTTGATGGGTTACCTATTTCAAAAAAGCTACTACCTGTGTAAGGTAATAATCTAAAAATACCATTAGGATTTGTTGTGTCAAAACTTACTTCAAATTTCTTAGTGCCACTTTTTAACAAATATAAAGCATTAATAGCAGCAGAAGAATCTAATCCTAAAGTAGCATCATTTACAGATGTGGTGATATAAGCGGCATATCCACTTCCACTACCAACAAATGTTTGGTTACCATAAAATGTATTTGAACCTGTAGTTGAGTAAGAACTAGTAAAAGCTTCTAAATTTGTTGTTCTAGTACTGAATGAACCTGAAGCATTTTCTAGATCAGTTGTTCTAATACTAAATGAACCTGAAGCACTTTCTAAAACATTTATTCTAGTACTGTATGAACCTGAAGTTATTTCTAAATCAGTTACTCTAGTTGAAAAACTACCTGAAGCTATTACTAAATTTGAACCTGTAGATTCATTATTAGTGACTCTAGTACTGAATGAACTTGAATCAGCATTATATGAACTAGTAAAAGAATTAAAAGAGCCTGTTTGTACAAATACACTACTATCTAATCCATCTAATAAATCTGAGTTACTAGCATATGAAGCTGTTGTTGCTGTGTCAGCATTACCTTGTAATGAACCTGTAAATCCATTTAAAGCACTTACTGATCCAGATAATTGAATTGAGCTTCCAGTGATATTTACTTTTACAACATCATTAGAATCTAATACTACAAAATTATTAGTTTTATTAGATATTTGATTATTTGCTTGTAACCTTAAATGATTTTGGCCTACATAATCAAAGATACTTGCATTAAAAGAGTGGAAATTAATTGTACCATAAGAACCACCACCAGTAAGAAGTAGTTCTGCGTTTGAACCACTTATAGTTTGATTACCTTTAAATGTATTTGAACCTGTAGTTGCAAACACAGTGCTATCTTTTCCATCTAATGTTTCAGCATTAGTTGTGTAAGAAGAAGTAAGTGCTTCAAGAGCATATGATGAAGTACCTAATAAACTACCTGTTAAAGAAGAAGTAGCGTTTGTTAAAGTACCATATACAATAGTTTGAGTATCAACTTTACCTATAATAACATTAGAACTACTAGGTGAAAGACCAATAGTAATAGCTCCATCTGTAGCTGCTAAATGTAAAGAACCAGTAGCTGTAGTAATAGTTGTTGTTACAACTGTAGAGCCACTCATATAAGAAGCAGTGCTAGCTACATTTGCTGTTAAAGCAGTTCCAGCATGAGAAGCTGAGGTAGCGTTTGCTACAGTACCTACTACATTAGATCCATGAACATAAGATGATGTTAGGGCAAAATTAACAGACATTGATGATGTCTGACTAGACATTACAACAGCATTATCATTAAGAGTTAATGATGAGCCTGAAATAGAAACAGATCCAGTAAATACATGAGTATCATCTTGTGAATCACCAAATTTAGTTGAACCACTAGAATAAATTATTGAGGAAGATTCATATGTACTAACTACATAATTAAATGAACCTGTACCATTTACCACTAAGTTTCCACTAATTGTACCTCCTGTTAAAGGTAAGTAAGCTGGTGCTAGAGAAGCTGTCGCAGCATAAGAAGCACTAGTTACAGTTATTGAACCAGATGTTATGTTGTCAATACTACTTGACAGGTATGTAAAGTTGCCATCAACTTCATTCGCTGTTAAGTTTGAACCTTTTACTGATCTTAATATTAAAGGCATGTTGTTATATTATAATTTTAATCAAATTTTATATTCTCACAATAAATATTTCATATTCATTGTTTCTGACTGGTTTATACTAGTCTTATTTTAATTGTTCCTGATGTGTGGTATAGCCCACCTAGTGGTACTCCTCCAGCAGCTGCTGCAGTATCATTAGCATAGTTAAAACTAGATGATACTTGTGATAATATTGTAGTACTTTGTACAAGTAAACTACCTGTTACCTCAGCGTCACCTCCTATACTTAAACCTAAACCTCCTGCGAAGTAGTTATTAGCGTAGTTGTTAGCATAACTACTAGGAGCTGTTATATATACAGTACCTGTAAAGTTATGAGTACTTTCATAAGTTGAAGTGTCTCCAAATGTTGATGAACCTACTAAATTTAAACTACCTGTTATATCAGCTGATCCTGTATAAGGAAAACCTGAAGCCGCCGCCGCGTTTAAAGCATATGATGCTGTTAAAGCATAATTGGAATAAGATGATGTATTAACAGTTAATGAAGAAGTGGTAACAGATGCTGGTTGGTTATTTCCATTACCAACCCAAACATATCCTGTTTGTAAGTTAGGTAAAGTAGCAGGACCTGGGTTTAGTACTAGTCCTTTTCCTCCATTTCCTTCTTTTGTAACTAATCCTAAAAATTGAATTATTGTGTTACTGCCTGTAGGACGAGTTGATGTCCAACCACCTCCTTCAGCTACATAAACTGCTGTTCCCGCTGTATATCCTGTTAAATCAATTCCTTCAATATTACCTAATAATATACCTCTACCTGTTGAAGCTGTATTTATATTTTCAGAAACAATATAAACAACAGGCATTTTAGCTGAATTGGAAGCATCTGCTCTAAATACTTTTGGGTCTGCGCCTTGTGATCCAGATATATAAACAGGAGTACCTTTTATTAATGTTGTAGCTTCACCATTATATATTGTATCAAATGTAGTTTCAATATTATTAAATGATAAATTACCAGCAGCATCTGTTTGTAATACTTGACCTTCAAATGTTCCATCAGTAGTTGGATAATGTAATCCACTAGCTGTGAAATGGTTAGTATCTAAAGTACCTGATATGATTGTAGACCCAGTAAGATAAGCTGAGCCACTGAATACAAGAGTATCAGCGTTTGTATTAAATGTTGTTGACCCTAAACTACCTGGTATAGTAACCGATTTCAAGATAGCATCCGAGCCACTTACAATGACTTTTTTCCAATTCGGCATAGTATATTAAATTTACACTGTGGTTAGATACATACACTTATGCCGTGTATATGCCTACTTCCCGAAGGCCAACAGTATGGTTTAATATAAATATGAATTAGGATAGTTTAGTGTAATAGTCCTGAAGTTTTAGGACAAGTTCATACACCTTTTGCACATGTTCTCCTTTAAAGTGAGATTCTTTTATCATAACAAGTAGAGTTTCTACTTCAGCTTTAGTTAAGTTAAGTGAAGGGGCGCTATCACTAGGCCCCTTCGTTATATCTTTATTTGTGATATTTCCTGCTGTAAAAGCCATAACCTATTTTAATTTTATTAAGAGTAAATATAAATATCTCCTGTGCCACTATCAACATACAAGTTACCAAATCCAGCTGATGTACTACCCCATGTTGGAGCGGAAGCAGGAGCACCTGATGCTTGTTTAGCTGATACCATATATTCATCTGCTACTACAGTTGATGCTGAAGCAGGTACATTACCTGCGATAGCGAAACGACCGCTTGTGCCTGTTGAAGTTGATTCTAAATAAAATGCTGAACCTGAAATATCATGTCCTGTACCACCCGCAGCTACAATAATACCACCGTCTGTTAAACTAGTAGAACCAGAAGCTACAACTACAAATCTATCAGCAATTTCTAATGTTGATTGGTTTTGGAAACTAGCTGTACCAGCAACTGTTAAGTTACCATTAACAGATAAGTTTTGACTAATAGTAACATCATTTGGTAAACCAATTGTCACAGTTTGTCCTGAAACTGAAGTTTCAATTTCATTAGATGTACCTGCAATAGTTAAACCTTGAGTTAATAAGTTAACTGAGCCTGATCCTGCTGAACCAGTAACACTTAAATTTGTAGCTAAACCTGATAATCCGCTACCATCACCTGTGAATGAACCACTAAATGAACCTGTTAGTATTGAACTAGGTCCAGTAGATGAGAATGATGAAGAAGTACTAATTACACTACCGTTATCTGTTAAACTAGAATTAGCAAAAGCATTTCCAGTCCATTTAACAATATTATTACTACTTAATGTACTTGCACCACTAACTGCTACTGAAGCACCTGCTGTGCCATCATATGTAAAAGATGTAATACCTGTACTTCCTGTAATTGAGAAAGCAGATGATGCTACTACACCTGTTAAACCACTACCATCTCCTGAAAATGAACCACTGAATGAACCCGATAAACGAGTTGCAGCAGCACTACCTGAGATTTGTTGGTTTGCACCTCCAACATTTAATTGATTTATCTCGGCGTTACTACCAGAGACAATGACTTTTTTCCAATTTGCCATGATATATTAATTTTCTTTTTAAATATGATTTATCATATTCCGATATACATATCAGTAGAGGTAAAATAGATACCACCTGATACTGGGGTAGGTGCGCTTCCGCTAAATACTTTAAATTCAGTTACGCCTTCGCCATTAACTTTTAAAGCACTGCCTGTTGCATCTTGTATAAGAAATATGTGTGAGACAGAACCTGTAGATACTAAAGTAAAAACTCCACTATCAACATATGATAAATAACCTTTAGACGCTGAGATTATTAATGGAGTTGTTGTAGTAACACCACCACTAAAGTCACCTGTAAAACTACCACTAAATGAACCTGACGCAGCGACAAAGAAGGCATCTGACGCTGTAATTTCAGTTGATGATACAGCTGATGAGCTAACTTCTAAGAAAGCTACGTTAGTATTCTGGGGGGCGAGTTTTAAATATGTACCCATTATCTATTATAATATAAATACCAATCGTCTGAGGCGCTATAAAATAAGCCGCCTGTCACAACAGTTGGTGTATTAACTAACATTTTATGTTCAACAACTCCTTGTTTGTTTACTTTAAATACTTGTTCTCCATTATCTTTAATAATAAAGAAATCAGTACTTGATGTGACTGAGTTTATCTCAACGTAACTTCCGCTAAATAGAAATGTCCCTTTACTTCCACTTAGTTCAAAAGGTACGGCTATTTGATATCCTTGTATTAAACTACTCATTTCTTTTATGCGAATTTACCAATTACTGAAATATCAGCAGCGTCTAATAATGGATAACCTAACGATGCTATATCGATAACTATATCAACATTACTTCCATTTTGTGTTACAGATGTAATTAGATTATTTGGTATATAAGTTGTGTTTATAACAACAATAAATTGAGATTTGTCTGTTGGAGGTAATGGTGATGGTGCATTTGCTATTGTACTATTTAATACACGAATTGTACTATTATTTACTAATGATAATTCATTATCATATTTAGTTACTACTGAACCTAAATACTCTACAACTTCATTTGATGTATTTGTAATAGCTATAGTTTGTGGTGCTACAGGGAAATTAACTCCTTGTGATTTGTTTTTACTACCTGCACTTGTTGCTACGGTAAATACTTCTGTATCATCAGTTTCTATATTAAATACAACTTGTGCTTTAGATAAAAACTTTTTAGAATACGATACATCTTTATTTATTGTATCAGGAAGAATATATCCATTTAAAGTAATTGTAAAGTTAGTTCTTGTAGTTCTATCTTCGCCTGCTGAGTATTCAGTTGAAGTAGCAAAACTATCAATTCTAGCTCTAAATTGGAATCTACCTGGTTCTCCCCAATATGTGTTAGCGGCATATTGAAATGCTTCTATAATTTTATTGTTTTGTTCTAGATGATTAGTAAAAATAACAGCTGAATAAGTTAAAGTAACATACTCAGGCATTACTACTAGTCTATATTCTTTGATAGGATCTCTATTAGTTAAAGCAGAGAAATTATCATATTGGTTTTTCTTTGTGTAAGTTGTTTCAAATGCAAATAAATTTTGAGGATTATTAGCATCTATTTTAGTACCTAAGCTTCTATTTGCCTCTAAACTATCTCTTTTTAAAATAATAGCAGGAGCAATAAATCTACCTGAGTATTCTCTTAAATATCCTTTTTCTTGGATAGTAGACCAACGTTCAGGGAAACCATACATTACAGGTACTTTAATTCTATTTCCGTCTTGTATAGCTGATGGTTTGATTTTATGTTCAATGTAAGCTATAATAGCAGAATCAATATCCATTAAACTAATGGAAGCATCTTTTGCTCTATCTCCTCTAGTGGAAACATCATTTCCTCTATTAGGAGCTTTATAAGCGGGTCTTGGACTAAGTGGATCTACAGATACTTCACCTAGTTGCTCATCTAATACCTCATTTATGTTTTTTGGTCTTGGTTTTGTTGTTCTAGGCATTATAATAATTTATAAGGTAATAAATTAAGTTTTGAAGCTCTTGTTTGATGACACTGTAAATTAAATGTCACTAAATCGGCTTGAGGACAATTTGATTGTCCAAAACCAATATTAGAGTTAATTGGTGTGTAATCATTTATTATGTTATTTACTTCATAATATCTTTCAGTTGAGCGATCATAAATTATATCACCAATTTCAGGTAATGTATTTTTACCTTCAATTAATCCTGCATTTCCATTTTCCCAAGCTACTTTTGGAATAGTACACTTAATTGATTTTTCAACATCTGGACCAAACATTTCATCTTTAATAGTATCATCATTTCTTTCAATAGTTGTTTTAATTAAAAAAGGTTGATAATACCATTTCTCTAATGATTCACCATATATATTTTTCTTGGTTTGATGTAAGTTAAATTTATAATAAGCAACATCTGTTTTCATAAACTGTAAAGCAGCTTGCTGCATTTGTTGAAATATACCTAATTGACTACAATCAACAGATGGTGATGGTGTAACACTAATTGTAGGAGTAACACTAGGTGTTCTTGATACAGATGGAGTAGATGATATTGAGATAGAGGGAGTAGTTGTTGGAGTCACTGAAGGAGAAGCTCCTAATGATCTGGAAGGACTTGGTGTTACACTTATTGTAGGTGTCACAGTAGGTGTTACAGATATAGTAGGTGTCACACTAGGTGTTTTTGAAACACTAGGTGTTCTACTTGGTGTTGGGGGAGGTGATGGTAATACTAAATTTCCTGCCATAAAAAACTTTAATTTATTATAAAGCGTATATTAATAAAGGTACTTGATTCATTGTTTGGCGAGTAAAGTCAGCTTCAGCTTGTTTTCTTTCCAATTGAGATCTACGTGTTGTTTGATCTAAATATTCTTTTAATTCAGCCATTAAACTTTCTTTTTCTTGTCTAGCATCAGTTAATAATTCAGCACCATTAACTACTAAACCACCAAAGTTTGAACCTTGGAATGTAGCTCTAATTTGACCTTCAATTTCTTTACATAATGCTAAAGTAAATCTAAATACCCAACTTCTACCAACCTGGTTTATGTCAGTGTATATAGGATTTCTATAAGGTACTCCCATTACATCAGCTACAACATTTGGTCTTTGATCAATCACTGGTAAATTTTTCTCACTTTGTTTCATGTATTTAAATAACAAAGT
>Ga0222712_10002869_pt1 | contig 19283 bp, 14 predicted proteins | sample C33_657DmetaG_FD_165043 | JGI IMG/M metagenome (GOLD analysis project Ga0222712, IMG submission 165043) | Estuarine water microbial communities from San Francisco Bay, California, United States - C33_657D | ecosystem: Environmental > Aquatic > Marine > Unclassified | place: USA: California... | reverse complement strand
ATTTGAGCCGAACTCATCTCACCGAAGGGCACGTAACTAGATTTAAGGCGATTCTTAACTGAATCGCCTTTTTCTTTTTCGGCTAGATGGCTTACCAGTAAAGGGATTCCATTGAATATGAAATTCACCTTTGGAGTTATAACTACCCCTTTTTGCTTGTGATACAGGATTCCCTCTGGGGCATTCTAGAACATTCCTGGAGACTTTTTTGGGGAAAGCATAACAACCTTGAGAGCAAACTACTAAACAACAGTTACTAGGAAAAAAAGACTAGTCCAAAGAATACCATCTTCCATAAAAAGAACAATCTGAAAGGTCGATTTCGACTTGACTAATTTCCTCTGAAATGGTACGAATAATTCGTAATGTACCAGAACCAACCGCTGTATTTCTAATAAAAACTGAAATTCGATTTTGCCTATTACCAAAAACCTGGTTTTCCCAACTCCAGCTATTGCCGGTTACTCCAACAATTTTTGGATTATTATTTTCATCAAAAAATTTAACTAAAAAGAAAAGCGAGGTTGTGAGTTTAACAGAAAAAATTAGCCTTACTCCCACATCGAGGGCCAAATCAGATAAGGGCTTCTTAGCCTTTTTTAAAAGATTTTTTTTAAAAACATTCTTGACTCAAATTAATTTTCTATTTCAATAGTTCATCAATCTTGTCATAGATCTGATCATCTTCGCCTACAAAACGACCCAAGATTTTTCCATTTGGATCAATTATAAATTTTGTGGGAAAACCAGCCACATTAAATTGAAGAACAAAATCATTCTCCTTTGTGTTGAGAATTTGGTGCCAAGCGTATTGAGGCTTATCAAAGATGAACTTCTTCCATCGTGACCCATTATCAGACTCCTGGGCGATACCTACAATCTCTAATTTATCCTTGTATTGGTCAAGATACACTTTCATTTTTGGCATACCAGCAATACACGGCCCGCACCAAGTACCCCAAAAATCTATTACTACATATTTTCCTCTTAGTGAAGTAAGGTCAAACCTTTTGCCATCATAAGTATTTAATGTATTGATTTCCGGCACTGTTTTCCCAATAGCGGTAGCAGATATTCCTTCTATCCGTTTGGCTACATCGGCATAAAAAGGAACATCTGCGAGCTTTTCTTTATTCATATTATTGAAAAAGGCAGTAGCAGCTTCATTTGACACCTGTGACCGTATCATCATATCGCTTAAAAGCCAGGCTGCTGCTGATGACGCAGTATTTTCCCGTAAAAATTTTTCTTTGATAGCCAGCACTTTTTTATCAAGCATGTCAGCGGTATCTTTCATTTTTTTAATAAGTACGGTATCTTTTATCTCTTTTTTAGAAAATTTTACAGAAATATTTACACTTTTATTCAGCAAGGGGTATATGGCTTTGTTGAGTCTCGTAAAATCATTATTAGCTTTATCACCAGATGGATAGGCATCAGCAAAGTCTGTTATCTTTCCAGAAACGACCACTTGAGCGCCAGGAAAAAGAAATAACTGAATTATAGATGATTTTGCAGGATAGTATCCACCACTACCGGACTTTTTAACTATCCGGTCAATACCAGGAGAAATGGAAGCATATTGCAATTTTTCTATAGGCGCAGTAAGTGTAAAAGAGCCATTATTAACGATGATAGAATCTCTGCGAATGCCATTGGGATAGGCCTCATCATAGATAATAAGGAATACCTTTTTTGAATCAAGTCCATTTATTTTTCCTGTCAGGGTAAATTGATTTTTTTGTGCCGGCAATTGGAGCGTTATTACACACAAGAGCAATGATATTATTTTTTTCATGCTGAATTTTTTTGATTATTTATAACCCCATTATTTTCCTGAGTTCATTTTCCAGGCTTTCGCCACGCAGGTTTTTGGCTATTATTTTTCCTTCGGGATTTAATAAAATGTTTTGTGGTATGGCCCGTATGCCATAGGTTTTTGCTACGGTGTTAAAACCCTCCAGATCGCTTACCTGCACCCAGGGCAGTTTATCTTCTTCTATGGCTTTCATCCACTTGTCTCTTTTATCATCAAGTGATACACCAAATATTTCAAAGTTGCTATTTTTTAAACTATTGTATGCTTTCAGCATGTGCGGGTTTTCTGCACGGCAGGGACCGCACCAGCTTGCCCAAAAATCAATGAGTACATATTTACCTTTAAATGAAGAAAGAGATACGGGCTTGCCGAATGGGTCTTTACTGCTGAATTCAATGGCAGAGTTACCTATTTTTAATAGCTTAGCTATTTCCATCCTCGCTTTTAAGTCAATGGCAGCAGGTGTCTCCCGAAGTTCTTTAGATAAACTATTGAAAACCGGCTCAAGCTCATCTGTGTTAATAATAACTCCACGATTTGAAACAATATCCCAGGAAACAAGGGAGGAAGGGTGATTTTTTATAAATGTATTCTGTATGTTAAATGATTTTTTATAAAGAGGTTTATATACACCCCTCAACCGCACTTTGGTAGAGTCATCTACTTCCATGCTTTTTAATAACTCCGAAAGGTTATCATACAAATTATAAATGAACTGAAGTGAATCCAGTAACTCCCTAAATTCTTTTTGCAATTCGCCACCTTTTACTTTGGAGTTTTTAATTGACTTATAAGCAGTGATGACAGTTTCTCCTGCTTCTAGGTAAAAATCAAGGTACTCCCGTTTGGGATATTTCTCAATCGTATTTATTTCCTGGGTGTATATACTAACTTTAGAAGACTTATCTAATTTTCCTTCAAAAGAAAACCGGCCATTCTTTAAAAGTGTGGAGTCGGGTGGAGACCCATTTTGAAAATTTAAAAATAACTTGACAGGGGCATCAGGTTCTGATAATACTCCATTTATTACATATTTTTTTTGGGCAATCGATGTAGCTGTAAAAAAAAGTAATAATGTAACTACAATAAAACGTTTCATATAATTGTGTTTATAAAAAAGTACTCCGCTCTTGATTGGTGCAACCAATACTAACTACTCAAGGAAAAAAACTTTACTTTTCAAATAATGAATTTATCATTAACTCCAGCGTTCTTTCATTTTCCTGGTCTATTCTGAAATTGGCATATACAATGTTTCCTTCCTTATCAATTAAAAAATTTGTTGGCTCACCCCTCACCCCATAATTTTTCTCGGCCCATTCACTCGTTGCTTTTAATGGGGTAAAGCTGTAATTAGTTCCTTTCATAAATGGCAATACATAATCATCCTGTTTTGGAAATACATTAATGCCCAGATACGCCAGTTCGTTGCCTTTGAATTTTTTTACCACATTTTCAAAATGGGGAAACTCTGCCCGACATGGGCCGCAACCCGGAAACCAAAAAGTAAGCAGCACCACTTTCCCTTTGTAATCACTCAGTTTAGCATTCTTAGCAGAAGTGTAAAGCCCTAATTCAAAGGGATAGGCAGGTTTTACTGATTTATTCCGTACCTCCCATATATCTTTTTTAACTGTAGCAGGGGCTTTGTTTAGTTTACCCGCATATATGGTTATAGCATTCTGCAATTCGTCAGTCGGGTTTTTAGCAAATAGCTCCACAAGCTTTTTATAAGCAGCATCTGTGTTGCCAGTTTTATTTGCCAATTCTGCTTCTAATAAAACTGTATTGGATAAAAACTTATTGAACCTCGCCGCTTTAATTTTGGAAATTGAGTCATAAGCTGGCTTGAAATGTTGGTTATCGATCAGTTCCTGTATGTATGTAATGCCCTTGGCAAAAGCAAGGTAATCGAGCCATCCCTGTTTTGCTTTCAGCCTTTCTGCCAGTTGCACAGCTGCGGTATATTTCTTTTCAAACAGGTATAAATCAAACAATTTATACATCCCTGAAAAAGACCAGTTTGACTTTTCAGGAGGATATTTTTCCAATAATTCCTCATACACTTTTATTTTTTCTTCCCTGTTTTTAACTGCAACGCCAAGCCAGTACAAGCCCTGAGCCCCTCTTTCATGCTCAGGATTTTTTTTTACCAATGCATCAATTTTTTGACGAAACAGATTTATATCCTTTTCATCAAAATACATGGCATAGTAAAAGGAATATGCCGGATTTTCGGGGTCAGTTACAGAAGCAAGCCGCATATATTCTTCCGCTGCCTGCTGCTTACCCCAGCGTTCTGCATCAATAGCCAGCTTCAAGTAGATTTCAGCATTCTTTGGGTTTAATTCTATAGCCTTTTTCAAATACACAGTGGCTTTTGGGCTTTCGCTTTCGTAGAATGCAGAGCCAATGGCTTCATATACGGCAGCCGTTTTTGGAAACTGTTTCAACCATTTTGCATATTGGTTTTGCATTTCATTTTCTGTGCTATCAAACCGGGATTGGAATTCTTCTGCATGCCAGTATAACTCACCCGTCCAGCCGATTGCTTTTAAATAAGCACGATGATAACTTAAGCTATCAGGTAATGCCTCAATTTTCTTTTTTAATGAATCGGCCAGTTTCCAGTCAATAGGTTTTGGCGACTTATTGGTTTGCTGGGAAAAAGAATAATTAAAGGTCCCAGTAAGAATCCAAATTGAAATTGCAATAAAGGAACATTTAATTATATGGATCACAATATTAATTTTTTTCAGTTATGCTATTTAAATCAATATTTATTTTGTATCAATTGCCCTCTGCCAGAAATAATTTCAGTACTATGTAAAGGAAGAGCGTACTTTCTTGAATTTTTTTCCAGTGTGTATGTTTTCACTGGCTGGGTTACATCAGCCCCGGCCAGCGTTAAGGGATAAAACTGCTTTGTAACCACAACATCATCGCTGGGGTCACTATTATTATTAAACCGGCGAAGGTCATACCAGCGTTGCACAAAAGGCATTTCCCTTCTTCTTTCCTGTAAAATTTTTCTAAGAGCCTCTGCAGGGCTGGCTGCTGTAAGGTTAACTGTAGCGCCAGGCCTTATTCGTTTTGACCGCAATGTATTCACCGCTGTCAAGGCACCTGACATATCACCAGTTCTGGCTAAACACTCTGCTTTTATCAAATACATCTCGGCGGTTGTTGGTCCGGATGGTATCTTGTCTTTAAAGAAAAAAACGTACTGAGGCAATCCGTTTGTTGGTGTATTTGAACCAAGAAAATAAGAGCCATTTTCCACAATATGAAATTCATAACGGCGGTCATTTGCCTGGTCGTATAAAGACAGCAAATCCTGGCTCGGCAAATAAAGCCATGAACCATAATTCAGCATACGGAAGTATAAAAATTCCTTCCAGCCAATCATATCCACTAAGTTAGTCTGGTTGTTATGTGTAAATGGATACTGGCAGGTATATGACGGCCCTCCGGTAACTGAAAAGGTAGCTGGTGAGCCATAGTACATCTCTGCTGGGTTATTATAATCAACCAGCGTACTGTATTCGGCTAAAGCAAGATTGGCATATTTTAATGCTTCTGTATAGTTATTCCTGTTGAGATAATACCGGGCAGCAAATCCATTGACAGCAGCTGTATTGGAGCGCCAATGCTCGGGACGGCCTCCACCTATTAGGGGCTTGTTGATTTTAAGAGCCTCCTGTAAATCGGCTTCTATAAAAGCATAAGTTTCCTCCAATGAAACCCGGGTTAATTCTTCTTCAAAGCTTGTAGATTTTTTTATAGGCAATCCCATTTCCCCTTTATTAGCCTCTGTATATGGAAGGCAATAAGTGTTTGCTAATTGCCAATAAGCATAAGCCCTTAGCATATGAGCGTCTGCTTTAATCCTCGTTTTTTCCGCCTCTGTACCACCCGTTACATTTTCCAGGTTATTAAGTACTGAGTTGGCATAAAAAACATCCCGCCATTCGCCGGCTGTGCTTGCCCACAGCCTGTCGGAATTTGCTGTCAACGGATTAAATTCTACATCCCAAAATGCCGTAAAAATTGTGGGAAGAAATGTAAAATTTCCCCGCTTTTTGTCATAAGTTGTTGCATCCAAACCAAAATCGTCTGTACACATCCAGGCAGAGTTTTCATCGCTGTAAAAATTATTATAGTTTTCCAGTAATGCCGTAAGATGCGCCATTGTTTCCAATGGCAATTGGGTATTCTTGCTGGTTCTTTCGTCTAAAAATTTTTTACATGAACCCAAAGCCATAGCTACTATTGCCAGCAGGCAGATGCTGTATAATTTTTTATAGATTGACTGTTTCATTTTTCTTTACTTTAATTTTTTATAAATTAAACTTTAAGCCCATTGTGGTTTTCGGTCTTGGATTTAAAGTACCCAACGGATACAATGGGTCTTCTCCATATTTGTTGGCAAGAATTACAAACAAATCATTACCCTGTATATAAAACTGTAAATTGCTTATACCTGCCTTTTTCAGCAGTTTGTCAGGCAAACGATAAGTCAGGTTCATTTCCTGCAAACGAAACCATGATGCGCTTTCCCCGAGATAAGACAAATTGTTATAATACCTATCCCAGAAGAAGAACCGGGGCTCGTTAGGGTTAGTTGGAAGCGTTAATATTTCAGATGATTTTCTATTTAGCACATCATCCACAAATTTGTTGGGCAACAACCTGATACTTGACCATTGGACCGGATAATTAAATCCTCTACGCTGAAAAACATGCCCGAAGTTCCCGGTAATGATGAATGAAAAATTAAAATTTTTATAGTCAAAACTGTTCATAAATCCTAAGGTATAGGGGGCTACCATGGTACCTATCTTGTCAAGGTATGTTCTAGCATCTCCCGGAATGAAACTTTGCATGTCGTAATTAACACTATTGGGTCCTAAAACTGTAGGTTGTGCAAAAGGAGTCGCCGTATTAAAGCCCATATATTTATACATCCACAGTGTATTTGCATTGTATCCTACTGCATATGAAGCGGTACTCCTTGCCACTAAAGAAGATGAATTATACTGTGTAAGGAATAAATCGGTAATCTTATTCTTATTATAAGAGAAATTCAGATTACTCCTCCAACGGAGATCACTGGTAATACTCATTGCTGTACCCACTTCAAACTCAATCCCCTTATTCATCATCCTTGCATTGTTCAGGAACTGTGAAGTACTGCCGTTTACAGCGGGGATTGCAATAAACGCAAATAGGTCTTTTCCATTTCTCTGGTATAGGTTTATGTTGCCAAAAAGTTTTCCTTTGAAAAGCGAATAGTCAATTCCTATATTGGTTGTTCCGGTTTTCTCCCACCTCAGTGTGGGGTTACCCAAGCTTGAGAAGAATGCGGTAAATTGATTGGTGAGTGTATTTGGCAAAGTTCCGAGGCTTAACAATGGTTTAAAGGAAGTACTTCTGTCCTGGTTTCCGTTGTAACCAAAAGTAGCCCTGAGAGTGAGCCTGTCAACAAATTTTACATTAAAGAATTTTTCTTTCCATACCTGCCAGCTTGCGCCAACAGACCAGAAAGGATTATAGCGGTACTTGGGATCATCGGTAATAAAATTTGCACCATCTGCTCTTGCACTGCCAGAAAGGGTGTATTTATCGTTATAAGTATAAGCAAGATTTCCAAAAGCAGAAAAGAAACGATCAGTGCTATAACCAAATGAATTGGTGTATCCAAAACTTACTGTTTGGTTTAGCCAGTTTCTGATGTTTAATGTAGTGGGAGTACCGGTTCCGTTTTGATTTCCGTTTACAGGCGTACCTCCTGGCCCGTTCGGGAAAGAACTTAATTGCAATGTGGCATCATTGTAACCATATGTAGTTGGATAGCCAAAATTTTGTATTACTCTGCTTTGTTGCTCGGTTCCAGCAACAAAATTCACTTCATGCTTTTTCCATAGTTGCTTATTAAAACGAATAAGGTTTCTGAAATTCCAAGCCGCTGCCTGGCTCCTGCTCTGGTTTAGTATCTGGCCTTTTGGCAAATTGGGTATGGGAGCAGTAGTCATTGCATTGGGAAGACCGGGGTTCCAGAAAGCGTTCTGGTTAATAGTTATACGAACCTGGTAGCTGTTGGTATCATATAAATTACGGGTCAATGTATTAAAATGTTCATATTGAATACTGGACTCAATACTTAACCCCTTGATGGGTTTAATAACTATACCCGCCTGAATTCTTGCGTTATATTCCTTGTTTACCTGGCTTCGGCTGTTTACTTCTCTTACGGGATTGTAACTCCAGTCACTATAAGGAAATAAATTTGCGGGAATAGCCCTTGTAGTTAATGGGTTGTAATATTTTATTGATGTATGAGCATAAGTGCCATTAGCATCTTGTAGCATTTCGTAAGGTGCCAAGCTTTGAATTTCTGAAAGCGAAGATCCATTGTTGGTAAATTGGTTGTGCTGGACCATTGTATTCAGGTTAAAGTCCAGCCATTTTGTAAAACTTGCCGTATTGCGATAATTCAACAAAAACCTGTCATTATAAGTCCCTTTAAAATTTGACTGGTTTTGTTCAAACATAAATGATAACGCATTACTCATTCTTTCGGTTGCACTGAATAAACTTATGTTATACTGTTTTGTTAAAGGATTAGCTAATAACAAGTCAGAAATTTGCTCTCTGTTATCCAAACCCTTAAGACTGTCTAAAATTATATCCCTTCTTGCAGTGGAAATAAACCCAAGTTTGGCTTCATTTAAAGCAACCTGACCGGGGGTCCAGTTGTAACTAAAATTATTTAGAAGGTTACCCGAATTTGTTAATCCGCCCCATTTATCAAAAGAAAGTTTTTCATACTCTACCTGTTGAGAAGACGTAGCTAACGGTCGGGAATAACCCAAGTCTATTTTGCCCCCTACACGGGTAAAAACATTAACATCCACCCGTAATGGTGTGCCTTTTTTAGCATTTTTGGTGGTAATAACAATTACACCGTTAGCAGCTCTGGAACCCCAGATGGATGAAGCAGCTGCATCTTTTAAAATGGTAACAGATTCCACATCATTTGGGTTAACGGTATTATAATTTCCCTGTATGGGAAACCCATCCACCACAACCAAAGGATCCTGGTTAGTATATAATGCGGACAAACCTCTTATCTGGAAAAAAGGATTTCCCTCTTCATCCATCCGTAGTGCCTGCACCCCGGCAGTGGTGCCGATAATGCGGGAGGCAATATTTGTAGTGGGCTTATCCAACTGTGCTTTACTAATGGTGGCAAAAGAACCGGTTGCTCTTTCTTTGGGAACAGTCTGATAACCAGTAGAAACTACCACCACTTCATCTAATGCATCGTCGTCAGCCGACAATGATATTGCGGCATAACTTGTTTCAGTCGAAACAGAAAATTCGGTTGTTTTCATCCCTACATAGGAAATAACAAGAGTCTGCGGACCGACTGGCAACGAAATAGTGAACTTGCCTGATAAGTCCGTTTTAACAGCTTGTTTAATTCCCTTGACAACCACGGTGGCATTAGCCAAGGGAGAATTGTCGGGGCCTATTACCGTACCATTTACTGTACGTGACTGCTGAGCCGATGCAGGCACCATTAAAGCTAGGCACAGCCCTAAAGTGGACATTAATTTAATAAGCAGTTTCATGACTTTCTTTATAATTATTTTAAAATAAATCTATAAATTACAGTGTACATGATAACTGAATATTACGCAAACCCCCCATTTTAATGTACGAACCGGGTGGATGAACACGGGGTTTACCAAAAGAAAGGGGGTCCTTATCAAAAATCCTTAGTGGTCTACACCGGAAATAGTGTGGTGATAATTATTTTTATTACTTTAAAAGAAGAAACGGGCAATATGCATATTGAATATTTTACAAAGTCGGGTTGGAAGAATTTTTTACTGTCAGCAATTATGTGGTATACAGGAATCACTGTATTTATCATGATTACATTTTCAGAGTTTTCCTTTGTCTATAGGTTTTTATATTACGCCAAGTATACATGGCCCAGTTTCTTACTATGCTATACGCTTATTATATGGATAATCCCAAGATTTCTTTTAACAAAAAGGTATGTCCTGCTGTTCATCAGCAATATTCTGACGCTTGCAGGATATATTACGTTGCGCTATTACAATAATAATTACTTTGAACAAAATCCGTATATCGTTTTCAGAAACTCCGAATATCAGCCGGGTAATTTATTTGACATTATTGCAATAGAATTGAATTTGGGAATAGTTTTTACATTTATTTCATATGGCTATCGCTTTTTTTTTGACTGGGTAATTATTGAACAAAAATCCCGAAAACTGGAGAATGAGAAGCTGAAAGCTGATTTAGCAATGCTTCGATATCAACTTAATCCTCATTTCTTATTTAACACCATCAACAATATATACTACCTCGCGATTATAAAGTCAGAAAAAACGGCAAATGCTCTATTAAAACTTTCAGAATTACTTCGTTATGTGCTGAATGAAAAAGACGAATTAGTGCCACTTGAAAAAGAGACTAAATATTTACTAGAGTTTATTGAACTGTATAAATTTCGGTTTCCTGATGAAAAAATAAAAATTACCATTGAGGGCGAATCATTGGCTTCAAATTTTAACATCCCCCCTTTGCTTTTTATTACTTTCATAGAAAATGCATTTAAACATGGAAAACAGGGGACAGAAGAAGACCCAATCACAGTGGTAATTAAAATTGAAAACAAAACTTTATTCTATAAAGTAGAAAATATAATTGGTAATAACTTGCATAAAGAGGAAATAAACGGAATTGGCAAATATAATCTTGAAAAAAGATTAAAATTACTTTATCCAAATAGACATAAAATTACGTTTGAAATAAGTAATAATAAACATATTGCAGAACTTGAAATTCCAGTTTTATGAGAATTAAAGCAATTGCAATTGACGACGAAAAAAATGCACTTGAAATTGTGAGAGAATTTTGCAACCGCCTTCCTGAAATTAAGTTAATTGACGCATTTACAGACCCAATAAAAGCATTGCAGTTTTGCAATGAAAATACCGATATCAACTTACTATTTCTAGATATTCGAATGAAACTATTAGACGGACTCACGCTTGCATCACACTTGTCTCGTAAAGACATAAAAATAATCATTACCACAGCCCATCAAAACTATGCCTTCCAAGGATTTGAACTAAATGTTGCAGATTACTTGCTAAAGCCTTTCTCTTTCCAAAGGTTTGAAAGAGCCATAGAAAAAATAAAAATTTATTTCAGCAACTCCACACAAGATGTTGAGTATAGTAGCACACCGCTGTTAACACCGTTTTCAGATGATTTTATTTTTATAAAATCAGATTACAAAACATTGAGAGTTAATATTTCCGAAATTCAATTTATCGAAGGCTCAGGAAACTACGTAAAGCTATACACATCCAATAAAAAAATTATGTCGCTACAAAATCTTAAATTTCTTGAGAAGCAACTTCAACCTTATCGTTTTATTAGAATTCATAAATCATATATCATCTCAGTGAAATATATTGATTCGATTGAGAAGAATTTTGTACGATTAGGCCAACATAAATTACCAATTGGAGATTCCTTTAGAGACTCATTTATTGAATTTATCCGCTTCAACTATAACCAGTACTAACCTATTTTTTGAATGTCAATTATTATTTCGTTCGAACTCAGTCCAGCAAAGGGCACAAACCCTGTCACGAAAGTGACGGGGTTTTTATTTGTGGAAGCGGTGTGAGCTTGCTCACAAACGCGGACGCAGATAAAAACCCAACGAAATGCGTAGCATTTAGTTATAAGGGTTTGGGTAAACCCACCTTTTAGGAAGACGTTTTGAACGAAGTGAAAAACGGCAGTCCTGAATTAAAATCAATCAACAATCCTAATCAAATACCGATTTCACTTCAAACCTATGCTTACCAGCGCCTACAAGCACCTCTTTATTGGGTAAAACAATCAGCGCTTTTGTATTTGCAGGAATAACCACATTTAACTCAATCAACTTCCCTATGCGCTTCCATTCAGATACAACCAACCCTTTAATAGAGTTATGCGAAGCCCTAACAAAATTTAAGTCTTTGATGAAAGAAGGTTTAATCACTATTTTTTCAAAGGCAATTGCATCACTGGCAATATTTATTCCGGCTAATGATTTTATCATCCAGGCACTCACGCTTCCCATAGAAGGATGATTTAATGAAGCATCGCCTATATTTTTTGTTATATCCCATGCTTCAAACAAACTAGTCGCTTTCCATTTTTCAATCCAATAACCATAAGAAGGTAAAGTAGTTTTATTAATAATCTTATACATCACTTCATTGTAACCATAATCGGAGAGAACTTGTGGCACTACTGCACTTCCTATAAAACCGAAATCCAAACTATAATCATTTTCGTGTATTGCTTGTACTAAGTTAGCGGCAAGCTTTTTTTCATACCCTTCTGGAACAATACCCATGGATAAAGGTAGTGCAAATGAAAGTTGTGTTTTATTTGCATAAGTAACGCTGTCAGCATTAAAAAAATACTTGTTGATATTTCTTTTAATTGCGGCCGCCTTAGCTAAATAATAGTCTTCGTCCCCTTTTTTAAGTAGTCTAGACATCTTGGCCATCTTCATGCAATCGTCATAGTAATAACAAGTAGTCATAAAATCCACTGGCGTTATGGATTTATAGTACAGCCAGTCACCTAACCCCTTTGTTAATAAACCTCTTTGATCGCGACAACTGTCAAGAAATAATAAATATTTTTTACAAGTTTCATAAATAGCATCATAAGGCTTTGTATCACCATAGTAAGTATAAAGTAAGTCTGGAACTTTAAATATGGCTGCATCCCAAATTGGTCCTGCCCAATCAGAATCCCAATTCCATGAAGTTGGAACTACGCCAGGAACATCCCCATTAGGCTCCTGAGCATCCGCCATATCGTTAACCCACTTGCTATAAATAGCTCTACTGTTATAATTTAACATACCAGCTTCTTGCACCATAAAACCATCGGCCATCCAGCCATTTTTTTCACGATGAGGACAGTCTGTAGGTATGCCAAATAAATTTGAAAGATATGATCGTTTACAATTATCATAGATTTTATTCAACAATTGATTGGAACATGAAAAACTTCCAATCGAATCAACCATTGAATGAAGGACCAAACCTTTTATACTATTGATATCTAAATCTATGGGCCTATCGGATGTTACTTCTACATATTGAAATCCATGATAGGTGTAAGAAGGTATATGCTCTTCTATCCCAATCCCTTTAAGTATATATTCATCTTTTTGAATCACTTTCTCACCTGGCAAAACACCTCGCAAATGCATATTTATATTGGACTGATCAAGTCTACCAGATCTATCAAGCCATTCTCCATAACGAATTGTTATTTTAGTACCTGCACTCCCTTTTACTTTTAACTTAACTACACCTGCAATGTTTTCACCCATACTATATACATACGTATAAGGATTTAGCTTATTAAATGACGCGGGGCTAAACATACGAGAAACGCCAATTTCAGGCATCATTTGAGATTGCATCAAGAGCGCTGGAGATGTTGCAATTTTTACTTGCCCCCATTTTGAATCATCAAATTTTTTTTGATTCCATCCGATTTTTTCTAATCGCGCATCATAAACAGATCCTACATATAAATTATCATACTGCAATGCTCCAGTAGATGTCTTCCATGTTTTGTCACTGGCAATAATTTCTGTAGATCCATTACTGTATTTAATATGTAATTCACAAATTAATTGAGGCCTTGCACGCCATGGCGCTAAATTATAATTCCAAACAGTAGGTGTTTGATTATTAAACCAACCATTCCCTAATTCAACTGCCAAAACATTTGCACCTTGTAATAATTGCTTTGTTACATCATAAGATAAATATAAAACACGCTTAGAAAAATCTGTATAGCCTGGGTTTAATGAACCAATACCCACTTTATTACCATTGATAAAAAAAGTATAATACCCTAAACCAGAAATATAAACGCGCGCGGAAACCGGCTTTAATTTTAAATTAAAAGACTTGCGAAACAAGGGTGCTGGCCTATACTCCTTATCATTACCATCTGTAATCCATTGAGCGCGCCAACCTTCTTTACCTTGTATTTTTGCAGTCTCAAACCATTCAATTTTTGATTGGATGCCAGCTTTATTATAGCCTCCAATAATTTTTACAGTCCAATAATACCTTGTATAAGACTTTAATTTAGGCAAGTTTATACGTGCTCCCTGAATCATCGAATTTATAAAGCTTGAATCATAAATATCAGGCTTCCCCAATACCAATAGCTCCGGACGAGTAGCTATCATAATTTGATATCTAGTTTGTCCATTTAATTTTTCATTGAAAGATAATTCCCAATTAAATTGAATTAAAGTATCATCAATACCAATTGGATTAGAGATAAACGCACACTTAAGATTTACAGGCTGAGCCTCTATTTTTGTGTATTGTAATAGAAAAAATAATATTGAAATTTTTAGAAACCGAAGCATATTATTCTAATGTATTTTGAACTGCCTATCCCCCATGCACATGCATGGTTTTAACTTCTGCAATTACACTGTGGTAATATTTATACCATTGAGACTGACCCAACTTTTTTGCCTCAATATGCTTTGGCTCAGTTGCCCAAGCGCGCACTGCATCCATATCTTTCCAATAACTTATAAAAGCCCCTCTTCCATCATGCTTGAAACTTTCGTAGCCTAAATAACCGGGCATTTGCTTTGCAAGTTCTAGGGTAAGATCGTCATAGGCAGCATACCCATCTAAGTTATCTGACAAGTAGTAATTAAAAATAGAAGCAATATAAGGTGGCTGAGGCGCCTCGTTGTTTTTCCAATGTATCATAATAACCAAAGATATTTATTTGTCGTAATGAAAGCGGCATTGAAGTATATAACATTTCTGGTCTATACTTTTCTTCCCATCAACTTTGTAAACTAATCGGTGCTCACCAGTAATTCTCCTAGACCAATATCCTTTTAGATTGAATTTTAGCGGCTCGGGTTTTCCTAAACCTTTAAAAGGAGTTTTTTTAATTTCTTTTAATAAGTCTTTTATTTTGTTGACTGTATCAATATCAGTCTCTATCCAATATTCAAAGTCTTCCCAAGCATTTATCGTAAATTCGAAATTCATTTTTTACAAATCAAAGGTTCGTGTTTTCTGATTCTCCAACTGGTCGATTGACTCCCTTAAACGATCTCTGTTTGCAGCAGTAGATAACAGATGTCCCGTTTCTGTTAGCGAATTGTATTCTTTTAAAGATATCATAACCACAGCTTCCTCTGTCTGACGAGAAACTATGATGGTATCCGATGATTTACATATGTCATCAAGATACTTTTTCATGTTACTTCTTAATTGTGAGATTGAAACGGCTTGCATAAACTAAAAATTTATAGAAGCAAATGTACAGATATTTGTACATATTTATGTACAAATATGGAGAATTTTAGTAAATTCGAAGATTTTCTTCATTCGCAGCCCATTTACCGCAAATACACCCTTCTTATCCCCACAAACACCGGAATAAGTATACTATAACCTATAAAAAATGGGATAATCATACCAATCCATCCGGCAGCCATAAAAACAGCAATAATAAGGAGCTGGAATCCCAGTCCATAAAACGATACTAAAAACATAAACCATTTAGGACATTCGGTCTGAATGGAAGCCCGCGGGTCAATAGTATAAACCAACTTGTCAAACACTTTATATAACACACGAAACAACCAGTATAAAACATTTACATGTACCTGACGCTCCCCAGGGTAGGCCGTTGGAACTTCATCTTCAAAAATTTGACTGGTAATTTCACCCGCTGTATGATGTCTAAAAATGACATGATAATAATTATATACTGTTCCCTGCGTTTGCATACAAATAAAAGCAAGTAGCGCCAACAAGGTATTTGTACCAGTAAATACCGCGATTGAAATAATCAGAGCAAAGTTTAATAGGCTATCAAAAATAGAATCTAAATAACGTCCAGTATACGAAGGTTCATTTTTAATTCTGGCCAATTGACCATCGGCAGCATCAAGTATAGATTTTAAAATTAGAAAAAAGCAAGCAAGCCAAAACTGCGACTTTAACATATAAACAATAGCCAATATACCAGAAACACCAAATAACAGGGTAATATGAATAGCCGTTACGCGTGTATTTTTAAGCGCTTCTGCAATAAAATTAGCCACAGGTCTTCCATAGTCCGATACATCAATAAATTTATTTTCAACCCCTAGTTTAGACATGTAGTTTATCTTTGAATGTAACACAAACATAGGCTTGCTTTATCAGAGTTTAATTTTATGTTTAGCAATTGAGTTAATTAAGCAAACAGAATAAAAAAATAAAGTATATTCAGAATCAATTAGATTAAAAAACAACCATATTTAATTGTAAAATATGCCCAACACTAAAAAATATTATTATCTATTAAGTATACTCTTTACGACATTTTTCTTTTTTGCAACCAAAGGACAGCAAGCTAACCTCATTCCTCAACCTCAACAAATAAATTATCAAAAAGGTTTTATAGCAACAAGCAATATTCAATTCATTGTTATTAAAGATAGGTCACTTTTACCATTTGCAAGAATAATAAATCAATTACTTGCAGCTCAAAAAATTCAAATAGTATTTAAACCTCCGGTTTCAAAAAAATACATATCAATAGAATTAAGTACAAGTAACCTTCCTGAAAAATCAGAAGAAGCTTATTCATTAAACGTTGAAGACTACGGAATTAGAATAACTGCTAAGTCACCACATGGAATATTTAATGGTTTGCAAACTTTAAAACAGTTGTTAACACAAAAATCATTAATTGCAAAACAAAAAATAAATGACTGGCCCGCTTTTAGTTGGCGAGGCTACATGGTGGATGCTGCCAGAAATTTTATGTCAATAAATTTATTAAAGCAGCAGATTGATATTATGGCGTCCTATAAGCTCAATATATTTCATTTCCATATTACCGAAGACATTGCTTGGCGCTTAGAAAGTAAAAAATATCCGCAACTTACAAGTGCATCTACTATGTTAAGGGGTGCCGGCCAATATTATTCGAGAGCGGATATGAAGGACCTAATTCAATATTGTAAAGACCGTTATATAACACTTATTCCAGAAATAGACATGCCAGGTCATAGTGCTGCATTTAAAAGAGCTATGGGTGTAGATATGCAATCGGATTCGGGTAGTTTAATTTGTAAAAATATCTTAGAAGAACTGTGTGATACATACGACCTCCCCATTGTTCATATTGGTGGTGATGAAGTACACATCACCAATCAAAATTTTTTAACGGATATGGCAGCTGTACTCCATAGCCGTGGTAAAAAAGTGGTTGCCTGGGACCCAGGTGGCACATTACCGAATGGAACCTATTTACAAATGTGGAATGGAAATATTAAACCAAAAATTAATTACCCGGCCATTGATTCACGAAACTTATACCTGAACCATCTAGATCCATTAGATGGTGTCGTGTCTACTTTTAATCACCAAATTTGTGATACAACAACAGGTTCTTCAAATAAAATAGGTGCAACACTTTGTTTATGGCCAGACAGACGCGTAAACAATGAAAACGAAATGATTAAAATGAACGCAGTTTATCCAATTATGCTAACATTTGCTGAACGATGTTGGCAAGGCAGTTCCAAAAATAACAATCTAGCATTATTTGAAAAAAAATTAATAGCGCATAAAAAAAGCTATTTCAATAATTTACCCTTTCCATATGTAGCCCATAGCAATATAGAATGGAAACTAATTGGACCATTTAAAAACAAAGGGATAACAAGCGCTAAGTACGAACCAGAAAATCCCTCTTTTTTTGATACAGCAAAATTGGAAAACAATATTGTAGTAAAAGGCGGAACCGTGTGGCTCAAACATTTTTGGCATCCGATGGTTTCATCTCATTTACAAAACCCAACAGATAGCACAACCTGGTATGCTACCCGAAAATTTTGGAGCAACATTAGCGGAATAAAAAAATTTTGGATAGGGTTTAATAATATTTCAAGGTCACCTGACACCGATTCTCCACCTGTTAGTGCTTGGGATAGTAAAAGTAGTGCCGTATGGGTAAATGGAACCCTTATTGCGCCGCCGGTATGGGCTAGAGGTGGGCAAAAAGGAAATTCTGAAATACCACTTATTGATGAAGGATACGAATACAGAACTCCAACAAAAATTATGGTAAAAAAAGGGTGGAATTGGGTTCTCATTAAAGCGCCGGTAGGTAGTTTTAGAAGTGAATGGCAAAATCCGGTAAAATGGATGTTTACTTTTGTTGAAACGTTAGACTAATCTGCCAATTTTATTAAGATATTTGTACCTATGAATACAAAGGCACAAACCCCCATTATGCCCACCATTTTTGCGGGACTCTATTTACTCGTTCATTTCATTCCAGATTTAGGTGCGTCGGACGTAATGGGACCTCAGTGGCTATACACCGGTTGTATAGACTTATTAGGCATTGCTTTTATATTTATGCACCGCCAGCATTGTGCGCCTGCCATTCAGGGTATTTTCAAATATAAGTTTACCATCATATTTACCTTTTTAGTGGCCTGGGCTGCTCTCTCCTATTTTTATGCCATTAACCCTACCGAAACGCTCGTTACAGGCTCTCGATTAATTACTACTTACCTTGTTTTTATTGTACTCTCCATTTTATTTTACAAACAACCGCTACCAGCATTATTAACGGGCATCTCGGTTATTATGGCGCTTGTGCTACTCTACGATTCTTTGGTGTTATTAAAAACCTTTTCGAGCAACCTCACTACTATGGGGCTCGATGAAAACATTATTAATTTAAGGGGCAACCACGGTAATAAGAACGTTACAGCTGCTAATATTTTAATCAAATTTCCATTTGTACTCTGGCTCATCATCAATAATAAATTATTGGGCAAACTACTCGCCGCTTTTGTACTTGTTATGGGTGTTACAGGGCTACTTATTTTAAATACCAGGTCTACCTATGTGGGGCTACTTATTATAGCTATCATTTTTATTGCTACTACCCTTTACTTTAAGAGTAAAGAAAATAAAAAAGCCATCCTTACACAAATTGCGTATTTAATTATACCCGTTGTAATTGGTTATTTTATTGCCAATGTATTTTTAGATACCGCCGTTCAAATGCAAGATACACAAGGTGGATACGGTACCGTTACCAAAAGAATTGGAGACATTACGGTAGCTAGTGAAGAAAATAGTAGGCTCCGTTTATGGAAAAATGCCATCGACTACTCTATCAAACATCCGCTCATGGGTTGTGGTTATGGTAACTGGAAACTGGCTTCTATACCTTACGAAATTTTTCATACCACAGAGCTTTTTGTACCCTACCACGCACACAACGATTTTTTTGAAATGTTTGCAGACCTTGGGATACTAGGTGG
>Ga0222712_10002868_pt1 | contig 19287 bp, 11 predicted proteins | sample C33_657DmetaG_FD_165043 | JGI IMG/M metagenome (GOLD analysis project Ga0222712, IMG submission 165043) | Estuarine water microbial communities from San Francisco Bay, California, United States - C33_657D | ecosystem: Environmental > Aquatic > Marine > Unclassified | place: USA: California... | reverse complement strand
GGTCGCCACTGTCCCTCAGCCAAACAAGTCCAAGAGCGGACGGCCGCTTTCAACGATGGGCACGGGGCGTTGCTCGCGGTTCATGAGCATGAGCTCCGGGTCAATGCCAAGCGCCCAGTACAGGGTCTTGGCGAGGTCCTCAGGGGAGACGGGTTTGTCCACCGGTTGTGCGGCTTCCTTGTCTGAGCTGCCATAGACGATGCCGCCGCGCACGCCCGCTCCGGCAATCAGTGCCGGGAAGCAGGTGCTCCAGTGTTGACGGCCCCAGGCCGGCGTGGGTGTGGGCGTGCGGCCCATCTCGCCCATGGCCACGACGAGGGTTTCATCGAGCAGGCCGCGTTGGTCGAGGTCTTCAATCAAGGCGCTGGCGGCCTGATCAAAAGTGGGCAGCAGGTGCTGACGCAGATCCTCGCTGGTGCGGTGAGAGTCCCAGCCGTAGCCGTCCACGCAATCGTAGTGCACGGTGACAAAACGGGTGCCGGCCTCGACCAGGCGACGGGCCATCAGGCAAGACTGCCCAAAGAGGTGGCGGCCATAGCGATCGCGCAGTTGCGGCTTTTCAGCGGCAAGCTCCAGGGCCTTGCGCGTGCGGTCGGAGGCAATCAAGGCCAGCGCGCGCTGGCGATGCCGGTCCATGGCCTCGGCGTCGCCGTAGTCCAAGCGCTCGCGGATGGCTTCGAATTGATCGAGCAGTTGCACTCGGTGGCGCAGGCGGTCGGTGCTGATGCTGGGTTTGAGGCCCTCAATTTGGAAGGTCAGCTCCTCCTCGCTGCAGGCGCGCCAATAGGGGTTGTCGTCCTTGCTTTGTTTGTCCACCGTGGTGGTCATCGGGTTGTAGGCTTGGCCAAGCCAGCCGCCATACTCTCCTGGACGCACATACTGGCCGCGGTCCTGCAAACGCCCGAGCCGATTGGGCAGCACGGCGTAGGAGGCCAAGTCGCGGTCCATGCCTCCGGGCGCGCGTTGGCTTAGGTACTCGACCACCGAACCCATGGAAGGCCAATCCTGCGGCGTGGCCGAGAAACCGCCACCCACGGGCAGTTGCCAACGGCGGCCGGTTTGGATGTAGTGACCGCCGCCGCTGTGGTCGTTGTAGGTGTGCGTCATCGAGCGGATGACGGCGTACTTGTCGGAGATCTTGGCGAGTTGTCCGAGGTGCTCGCAGATGTGAAGGTCGTCGGTGCGAGAGCGCGTGGGGCGGAAGGGGCCGCGCACCTCGCGTTTGGCGCCGGGCTTCATGTCGAAGGTTTCCAGTTGGCTTGGCCCGCCGAAAAGAAAGAGGAAGATGACGGACTTGGCGCGTCCACCCTTGAATGCCTGCTGCGCCTGTTCAGCGGCCAGCAGGCCTGGCAGGCTCAGGCCCAACAAGCCAGCGCCGCCGACTTGCAGCAGCTCGCGCCGCGGCATGCCGCTGCAGGTCTGGCGCGTGGTTCCGTTGATGGTGAGCATGGCAAGTCAGGGCCGAGGGATCGCTTGTCTTCTCTACGGCATGAGGCAGGGCTTCCTCTCCTTTGGCCCACACTTTGCTCGCTGTTGTGGGCCCCTTGCCGATGCCCTGCTGCACCCGATGCAGAGCGTCCTTGACCCTTGATTTTCAGTGGCCTTGGAGCCGACGCAGGCCAGAGCTGAAGGATGAGCGGTCAAGAGTGCCGCACTCCCAGCGCTTCGCGGCTTGTGGGCCCTTTAGCGGCCGAGGCTGGCGAGGTAGGCAATGAGGTGGGCGAGTTGTTCCTCATTGAGTTGGCTGGCGGCGGTTTCAGGCATGAGGCTGCCTCCGAGTTGAAGGTCGCGGATTTCGCTTTTGGCGATGGGTTGCAGTTTGCCGCTGGCGGGTTCGCGCAGGGTGAGGGTGTCGCTGGTTTCCGTTTGTTTGAAGCCGGTGAGCACGCTGCCGTCGCGCTTGGTGAGGGTGGCCACCTCGTAGCCTTCCTTGATGTTGAGGGCGGGCCAGACGACTTCGGTGACGATCATGTCCAGCGGCAGGCCGCGGCTGATGGCGGAGAGGTCGGGGCCGATGCGGCTGTTGGCTGAGCCTGGCATGTGGCAGGCGGCGCAGCCGATTTGTTCATAGAGTTGTTTGCCCAACGCAGCCTGGCCACGGGTGCTGGCGGCCTTGGTGAGACGATTGACGGTATCAGGGGAATACACCGGCAGGGCGGCATTGAAGCCAGCCAAGGCACTGAGGCGTGTGGCCAGGGCCTGGTCGCGTTGGCCGAGTTGATGCAGGGCCTGCAGGGCGAGCTTGGCCACTGCGGGTTGCAGGGCCTTGGGCTGACGCAGTTGAGTGATCAGGGCTTGGCGGCCGGAATCGCGGGCCACCAAAATGGCCATCTCGGCCTTGATGGGATCGAGCTTGGCGGCTTGGCTCATGGTCTGCAGCGCATGCTTGGTGTAGGCCTCGGGCTCGAGGCTGACCAAGGCGAGGCGGGCCTGTTGACGACGCGCACCGCCCGTTGCTTGCGCGGCCCATTGCCGCAGCAGCGCCACCTGATCCTTGGATTGCCACAAGCCTGCAAGCCTTGCGCCCTGGGTCTGCAAGGCTTCAGGGGCGTCTTCGCGCAGCATGGACGCGAGCCAGCGCGCGGGTTGTGTGGGCTTGGCGTTGATCTTGGCAAGGATGCCTGGGTCGGTGGAGGATTGTTCGAGCACGAAGTCCAGGTCCTTGGGGTTTTGGGCCAATTCAGCGAGGGCCTCCAGCCAGAGGCGTTGACGCTCTGGCTTGCCTTGCTGGCGTTTGACCTCGCTTTGCAGCAGGTTGAGGACTTGGGCGTCGGCGCGCAGTTCCTGCGGGCTTTTGCTGTAGGAGCCTCCACTGGTGCGCACTTCCTGGGCGTTGTTTTCAATCCAGGCGTTGCGCAGGGCAAAGAGCAGGTGCTCGTCGCGGGCGAAGCGCAGTTTGCCGCTGATCAACAGGGGTGCCCAGCGTTCGCGGCTGCTGTGCAGCATCTTGACCAGGGCATGGCGATGATACTCGTTGAACTCGCGATCCAGGGCGGCGGCAGCCACCACGGCGGCCTGGGGCTGCGAGACATAGGAGGCAGCCACGATGGCTTCGAGGCGCACTTGGGGGTCGGTATCGGCGATGCGGGCGCGCAAGAGGGACAAGGCCTTGGGCAGTTGATTGTCGCGGGCCCAGGTGGCGATGCTGCGCGTCGCCACGGCGCGCACCGCGGGGCTCTTGGCCTCGAGGAGTTCTTCCAGCAGGGCTGGTGCTGGGCTCTCGAAGCCTTCGTGCAGGCTCAGCACATGCAGGCAGCGCAGCTCGCTTTTGCCCACGGCCCAGGCGTCGGCGGCAGCCAGCACGGGCCCGGGGTCTTTTTCAAGCAGCAGGCGTTTGGCCTGATACCAAGCCCAGCGTTCGCCGCTGTCGAGTTGTTCGAGCAGTTGCTCAGTGCTGAGTTTGGAGAGGTTGACGGGTTTCAGCAGTGGCCTGCCCTTGGCACTCAGGCGCCAGATGCGGCCGTGGGCCTTGTCGCGGTCGGGGTGGCGGTAGGAGGCTTGGTAGTGGCCGATGATGGGGTTGTACCAATCGGCAATGTAGAGGCCGCCATCAGGCCCCATGCGCACTTCCACCGGGCGAAACACGGGGTTGCTGGTTTCAATGAGGTTGGGCAGGCGGCGTGAACGATAGAGGCCATTTTCCAAACGCAGTTCATGTTGTTCGAGCAGGTTGGCGTAGTAGCCGCCGATGATGGCGCGGCCCTGCATCTCCGGGGGGAAGTGCGAGCTGTGCAGAAACTCCAGGCCCACCTGCTTGATGGGCGCATCAAAGAGGTTCATGGCCTGGGCGCTGGTGGCCAGCATGCTGCGCACCATGCCCGGGGTGCTGTAGTAGCCGCCAATGTTGGCGCCGCTTTTGTGGAAGGGTTGGCCCATGGCGTCGTGGATGACGCCCCAGCAATTGGCGCCGGCGGAGGAGTATTGGAAGAAGGCATCGAGATGACCACTGCGCGGGCGATAGCGCCACAGCCCGGCGCGATTGAGGGTCTCCACGCCAAAGGGAGTTTCCACCCGCGAGTAGATGTGGTGGCCCTGAGTGAACCACAATTCGCCGCCAAAGCCCCAGTTGATGCAGTTGATCATTTGATGCGAATCTGCGGTGCCAAAGCCTCCCAACACGATGCGGCGCTCATCGGCGCGACCATCGCCATCGCGGTCTCGCAGGTGCAGCAACTCCGTGCCTTGAGCGACATACAATCCCCCATCGCCGAATTCCAGGCCACTGGGCATGAACAAGCCTTCGGCAAAGCGCGTGAAGTGATCGGCTCGGCCATCGCCGTTGCGGTCTTCGCACACAAGGATGTAATCGCTGGGCTTGGCGCCGGGCAGGATCTGAGGATAACTCACGGTGCAGGCCACCCAGAGGCGACCGCGTTCATCCCAGCGCATTTGAATGGGCTTGATGACGCCATCGGCTTCACTGGCAAAGAGGCTGAGTTCAAAGCCATCGAGGATCTTGAGGCTGGCCAACTCCTGCTCTGGGCTTTGCGGTGGCTGAGTGGGAGCTTCCACGGGAATGCTGGAGCGCGCGGCGATGGGTTTGGTCTCACCGCCGTTGAGGGTGGCTTGAAGGTTGGCGTCGGCTTGCGCAATCAGCGGTGCAAAGTCCTGCATCTCCTGTGGGAAGATGCGTTTGTTGCTGTCCTTCCAATCGCGGGAGTAGGCCACATGAGTGCGGTCGCCCTGCAGGAAGGCCCAGTTCATGGGGCGCCAGAAATCAAACCAGAGGCGCTCGGCCTCAAGCACCTGCGGGCGCAGGGCCTCAAGCCGCTGGGCGTCGGCCAAAGGCAGGCCCAAGCCCTCAACGATCAAGGCGGCGATTTCGCGCTGTCCTTCCAAGGTGAGTTGCCAGCCGTTGGCGCTGCGCGGCTTGGCCGCAGCAGGCAGCAGGCTGAGATCCACGAAGGGGCATTGGCGTTCGCGGGCCAGTTTGCCAATCACCGCCGCGTAGGCGCAGAGGTCCACATTATGCCTGACCATGGCCCCCTCAAAGGGCATGGGGGAAATCAGGGCCAACTGGCGGCCATCGGCGGCCAACTCATCGAAGAGGCTGCGACAGGCCCTTTCAAAATCCGCGAGGCCAGCTTGGCCGCGCAGGCTTTCCATTTGGCCGAACTGCGCCAACACCAGGCCGACACCGGCCTCGCGCAACTGCTTGCCCCAATCGCGTTGCTGGCGCCAATGGTTGTAGGCGCCGGTCTTGGGATCAATCTCACCGCCACCGCCAGCATCGCGCCATTGCTCAAAGACGGTGTCGCCCTCCCACCCAAAGTTGCGCACCTTCACGCCCTGCGCGGCGGCAACCAGATGCGCGTGCAGCGATCCTTCAAAGCGGCTGCGCTCGATGTTGCTGGCTCCAACCAAGGCGATGGTCTGTGCGGGCTTGAGCTCAAGCTTGGGCGCGGCGCTCTGTGCCTTGGAGTCGGCAGGCAGTTCATCCAATTCAAGGCGGCGGTATTCCACCAGGGCGGTGCAGTTGCCATGAATCTGCACGGCAATGTGGCCACGGCGCGCAATGCCTTCATCGGTTTCGATGTGATCCACCGTGAGCACCTCATTGAGCCAAATCCGGATGCGGGGGCCCTCGGCGCGAATGCGGTAGTCATTCCATTGACCGAGCTTGCGACGGGCCTTGGCCAGGACTTCCGGCGTGGGCTGGGCCAGCATGCGGCGGCGGCGGCTTTCATCGTAAAGGGCACCGTCGTAGTCCGCCCCCAAGTCCGCCTGATAACCAATCATCTCGTGATGGCCGGGGATGCGCGCCGAGCGGAATTGAACCCCGCCGTTGACAAACCCCTGACTTCCCTGCAGCCGCCACTGCAGACGCAGCTCAAAGTTCTCGTACTGGCGGCGGGTGGAGAGAAAGCGATTCTCCTTTTGCTCCTGAGTCAGGCTGCCGGCCACCAAGGATTCATTTTCAATGCGCCAGGTGTGGGCAGTGTCGCCCTCCCAACCTTCAAAGCTGCGGCCATCAAAGAGCGGGGCCGCCACGGCGGGGCTGGCGGCCGAGGCTGCCAGGGCAGCCATCAAGAAAAGCTTGGTCATGAGCATAAAACAGCAGATTCAAACGCCGACTGACCGAGGTTTTACACAGCCTGATTTGCCCATCGGCGCGTTGGTGGCTTCAATGCCAATGGTCTGCTGCGAGATCAGCAGGCCACCCATCGTTTATCCCGTCCCCCCCATGCGCCTCCTCTCCACCCTCCTAGCGGCAGGTGCCGCACTGCTCTGTTGCCCCCGGGCACAGGCGCAGAAAGCCCCCTACGATGTCTATCCCGCCATTGCTGCGCCTTACTTCAAGGTGCGGTTTGAGGGCTCCAGCAAGCCAGGAGAGCTGCCCTACCCTGTGCAGTACACCCTCTGGTTGCCCCCTGAAGTCAAGACCCTGCGCGGGGTGATCGTGCATCAGCACGGCTGCGGCGAGGGCTCCTGCAAGTCCGGCCTCACCGGCGCCTTCGATCTGCACTGGCAGGCCCTGGCCCGCGAGAATGACTGCGCCCTGATCTCTCCGGCCTACGAGCAGCCCGACAAGGCGGACTGCCAGCTTTGGTGTGATCCACGCAACGGCTCTGCAGAGGCCTTCAAGCGCGGCTTGAAGGAGCTTGGCAAACAATGCGGCCACCCCGAATTGGAAACCGTGCCCTGGGCCCTTTGGGGGCACAGCGGAGGCGGGCATTGGGCTGGCGGCATGGTGCTGACCCACCCGCAGCGCGTGGCTGCAGCTTGGTTGCGCTCGGGCGTCCCCCTGCTCAAGGCCGATGACAAACGCAGCACCATCAAGGTGCATCAAGTGCCGGAGGCCGCCCTGCAAGTCCCCATCATGTGCAACCCCGGCACCAAGGAAGGCGTGAGCGTGAAGGACGGCCGCTTTGCCATGGTGTGGCCCGCCAATGAGGCCTTCTTCACTGCCATGCGCTCCAAGGGCGCGCTGATTGGCGTGGCCATTGACCCTCTCACCGCCCACGAATGCGGCAACCAGCGCTACCTGGCCATTGCCTGGCTCAATGCCTGCCTGAAACAACGCCTGCCGGCCAAGGCTGGCGATGACAAGCTGCAGCCCATGCCCCAGCAGGGTGCCCAACTCGCACCGCTCATGGGCCAGCAAGCCCTTCCTGCCGCCGAGTACAAAGGCGACGCCAAACAGGCGATCTGGCTACCCGATGCTGCCACCGCGAAGTCCTGGCAGGAATATGTGCGCGACACCGCCGTCAGCGATCACAGCCCGCCGCCCGCCCCCACGGACCTGGAAGTCCAAGGACGCCAGCTCAAGTGGAAAGCGCGCGCTGATTTGGAAAGCGGTTTGGCACACTTCATCATCCTGCGCGACGGCCAGCCCATTGCCACCGTCCCGGAGAAACCCAGCAACCCCTTTGGCCGCCCGATCTTCCAAGGCCTGCAGTACAGCGACACCCCCATTCAACCCCTGGTGAAAATGGAGTTTGAAGACAAGGATGCCTCGGCAGGCCAACACCGCTACGATGTCGTCAGCGTCAACAGCGCTGGTCTGCGCAGCGACGATCCCTGATTCCTGCCGGGCCAATGCGCTTGGAACCGCAGGCTGGCCGCGACAGCAGTCTGCGGATCGCTGGTGCCCCTCAGTCCACGAACATCATCTCATTGCTGCAAAGCAAGGCCTGCGCCAACTCTGCCCAAGCTTCAGGCTCACCGCTTCGGCCCTGCATGAATTCGCGCAGCACCGCAACCTCCTGATCCGAGGCCTCGCGTTGCAATGCCGCCTGCATGGCCAGCTGCGGCCACTTCTCGCCGGCATTCTGAAGGCGTTTGCCCAGGGCCTGCGAGCGCGTCAGCATGAAGGGAGAGTTGAGCGCAAAGAGGCCCTGCAGCGGCGAGAGAGTTTCCGGGCGCCAGGGATTGTGCGCGCCGGGGTCTGGCACATCGTGAATGCGCAACATGGCGTCCATGTCCTGCCGATCTGAGAGGGCATACAGCGAGCGGCGGCGGGTGTTGACATCCTGTGCGCTCAGCGCGGGGCCGCCCACGCTCAAATCCAACTCGCCGCTGGCAAACAACAGGGCATCGCGCCAAGGCTCCCACTCCAGACGGCGGCGCGGCATGCGCGAGAGCAGCCGATTGTCCGGGTCGCGCTGCTGGCTCGCTGCCGCCTGACTGCTCTGCTGCCAGGTGGCGCTGTTGAGGATCTCGCGATGCAACCATTTGATGGACCAACCATTGGCCACAAAGTGAAAGGCGAGGTCATCGAGCAACTCTGGATGACTGGGGGCCTCACCCAGATTGCCGAACTCGCTTGGCGTATCCACCAAGCCGCGTCCAAAGTGATGCTTCCACACCCGGTTGACGATGACCCGCGCGCTGAGGGCTTGAGCATCTTCCACCAAGGCCTTGGCCAGATCCAAGCGGCCCGAGCCCTTGGACAAGGGCCGCGGCTTGCCGCCGGGCCCGGGGAAGGCCTCGAGGAAGCGCCTTGGCACCTTCTCGCCAAGGTCATTGGGATTGCCGCGCATTTGCAGCTCCAAATCACGCGCCATGCCCTCCCGGAAGTCCAGCTTGGTGCCCTTCTTGTTGGGCGCGTCCACCACATAGAGCGCCGCGTCCACCACCCCATTGGCCATGGGCATGTTGTAATGCGGCGTGGCGTTGCGGATCTTCTCAATGCGCGTCTGCATCGCCTTGACCTGGGTTTTCAGGTCAGCTGGGGCGGGTTTCTTTTTGTTCAACGCTGCGATGTCGGCCTCGATCCTTGCCACTTCCTCGCGGGCCTTCTTCACCGGCAACCAGAACTGATCATCCATGGTGGGCAATTCGCGGCGTTGAATCGAGGCAAACACACCGGCCAGGGCGTAGTAATCACGCGCGCTGATGGGGTCGGACTTGTGATCATGACAGCGGGCACAGGCCAGGGTCAGTCCCAAAAAGGTGCGGCCCAAGGCGTCCACATGTTCCTCCCACTCATCGGCCACGGTGGTGCGAATGATTTCCGGGGGCAACTGCAGTTCCTTGAAGTAACTGGGGCTCAGGCCCACAAAGCCCATGGCCACGCGGTCCTCGGGCCGACTGCCAGGCAGCGCATCGGCCGCGAGCTGCGCCACCACAAAGCGATCATAGCGCATGTCCTCATTGAAGGCCTGCACCACCCAGTCGCGGTAGCGGTAGGCGTAGCGAGTGCTGTCCAGCCAGTTGGGCACCTGATCGGTGTAGCGCACCAAGTCCAGCCAATGACGGGCCCAGCGCTCGCCGTACTGCGCCCGACCCAACAGGGCGTCCACCCTTCTGGCCTGCGGCCATTGCGCCAACACAGGCTCTGGCGGAAGGCCCAGCAGATCAAAGGACAGGCGGCGAGCCAATACGGTTTCAGAGGCCTGCGGCGAGGGCTTCAGCCCTTCCTTTTGCAGGCGAGCCAACACGAAGTAATCCAACCGGCGCTTGGGCCAGGAGGCCTCGCTCACGGCGGGCAGACTGTGCTTGCGCAGCGGTGCAAAGGACCATGGCAGGGGCCTGGGCCCAGGCTCCTTGCCTGACAGCAGCCCGCAGGCCCCCAGACTGAGGCTCAGGGTCAACGGCAGCAAACGCGACAATGGCATGGGCATTCTACTCGCCCAATGGCGCTCAGCTTTCAGGGCGGGGGCCGATGTTCTTGATGAATCATTGGGCTCCTTTTCGCCGTTGAGAAAGCCTGTCACCCATGCCCACCTGCGTTTTTCTCGCTGCCCTGCTCGCCGCTGCGCCAGCGGCAGCTGAGCCTGCTGGCAGTGAGGTTGCCGCCATCTTCAAGAAGGCCTGTCTGGAGTGCCATGGGGCATCGGAGGCCAAGGGTGGATTGCGCCTCCACGACGCGGCCTCATTTTCAAAGGTGGATGCCGTGGAGTTGCTGCGCCGCGTGCGCCTGCCACGCAGCGACAAGGAGGCCATGCCAAAACGCGGCCCCCTGTTGGCAACCGCGCAAATCGCCCAACTCGAGGCCTGGATTCATGCCGGGGCGCCCTGGCCCAAGACCGAAGCCACGAGGCACTGGGCCTATGTGCCTCCCCAACGCCCGACCCTGCCCAAGGCAAATGCGCGAGGCGCAGTGGATGCCTTCATTGACGCGGAACTTCACCGCGCGGGACTGCGGGCGGCAACTGCCGCCAGCCCTGCGGAGCAGCTGCGGCGCCTGAGTTTGGTGGCCATCGGCCTGCCGCCCTCGCTGGCCGAGGTGCAGGCCTTTGAAGAGGCCCATGCCCGCAATCCCGAGGCCGCGGTGCAACAGGCGGTGCAGCGCCTGTTGGCCAGCCCACAGTTCGGCGTGCGTTGGGCCAGGCCCTGGTTGGATGCGGCGCGCTACGCGGACTCTCACGGCTATCAGCGCGATGATCTGCGCCAGATCTGGGCCTTTCGCGATTGGGTGGTGGACGCCCTCAACGCCAACCTGCCCTTTGATCAATTCACCATCGAGCAGTTGGCCGGCGATCTTTTGCCCCAGCCCACGCTGTCGCAGCAAATCGCCACCGGCTTTCACCGCTGCACACCCACCAATGTCGAGGCGGGCACCGAACCTGAGGAAAGTCGCATTCACCAGGTCATGGACCGCGTCAACACCACGGCGGCCGTCTGGCTTGGCAGCACCCTGGAGTGCGCGCAGTGCCACGATCACAAATACGATGCCTTCACCCAGCGCGACTACTACCAACTGCTGGCCTTCTTCAACAACACACCTGCCGAGGCCCAGCGCAGCAACCCCAAGGCGCCGGGCAGCATTCAGTATCAGGGCGTGATGCTGCCGATCCCAGCCAAGCACCCGCTCATCCACCGCGAAGCGCTGACCCTGCAGCTGCAACAAACCGACGCGCAGATCGCCGCGCTGCCCGCGGTGCCAAAGAACCGCACAGAGCGACTGCAGCTCGCCGAGGCCCGCAAGCGCAGGCGCGACTTGCAGGCCCAACTCAAGCAGGGCCCTGCTGCCGCAAGCACGGAGGTCATGCGCGAGCTGCCGCAGCCACGAGCCAGCAGCATCTTCAAGCGCGGTGACTACACCCAGCCCACGCTCGGCGTCAGCACCGGCCTGCCCGCCGTCTTCGCCGCGGCGGCGCCGCAGCCCCCCAACCGACTGGGGCTTGCTCGCTGGTTGGTCTCTGCGGACAATCCACTCACGGCAAGAGTCATTGTCAATCGCTGGTGGGCCGAGGTCTTTGGCGAGGGCCTGGTGCGCACCGTGGAGGATTTCGGCATCAAGGGCGAAGCGCCCAGTCACCCACCACTCTTGGATTGGCTGGCCACGGAGTTCATGCAAAGCGGCTGGGACATGAAGCACCTGCTGGCCCTGATGCTGCAATCGCAGGCCTTTTTGCGCAGCAGCTCCATGCAGGATGCCAAGGCCCGTGAGAAGGACCCCGCCAATCGCCTGCTTTGGCATGGACCACGCTTCCGCATGGACGCGGAGATGATCCGCGACCATGCGCTGAGTCTTGCCGGCCTGATGGATCTGTCTCAGGGCGGAGAGTCCATTCGTCCACCGCAGCCCGAGGGCCTTTGGAACAAGGTCGGCGGACAACAATACAATTACCAACCCAGCCCGCCTGGAGAACGACACCGCCGCGGCTTGTATGTGGTGCTCAAGCGCGGATCTCCGCATCCCAGCTTCACGCTCTTTGACGGCAGCGCGCGCAACACCTGCGTGCTGCGCCGCTCGCGCAGCAACACGCCGCTGCAGGCCCTGGCCTTGCTCAATGATCCGGTGTTTGTGGAGGCCACCCAGGCCTTTGGGCAAGCTCTGGCCGCGCAAGCGCAGAGCCTGACGCGCTCGCAGGCCCTGACTCTGGCGTTTCGGCAGGCGCTGGCCCGTCATCCCGATGCGGGTGAGATCGGGCTGCTGCATCAACTCTGGGACCAGCGCGCGAAGCAGCAGGGCGAGGCCTCTGCCTGGCTGGCCGTGGCCACCGCCTTGCTCAATCTCGATGAGACCCTCAACATCGGGGGGTGAGGACGGGCAGCTGGGGCGCTCTGATTTCGCCTTTGCCAGCGCGCCGTTTTGCCCTTAGTTGAGCCGCTCATGATCCGCGTTCGTTTTGCTCCTTCCCCCACCGGCGACCTGCATGTCGGCGGCGCGCGCACCGCTCTTTTCAACTGGCTCTACGCCCGCAAAAACGGCGGCCGTTTTGTGTTGCGCATCGAGGACACCGATGGCGCGCGCAACACTGCCGAGGCCAGCGCCGGGATCATCAAGGGTCTGCGCTGGCTGGGACTGGATTGGGACGAGGGCCCAGAGATTGGCGGCGATCGCGGCCCCTATTTCCAAAGCCAGCGCAAGGCACTCTACGATGCGCATCTGGCGCGCCTGGAGCAGGCCGGCCGTCTTTACACCGAGCCCAACGGCGCGGTGCGACTGCGCTTTCTGCGCCAGCCCATCACCGTCAATGATCAGGTCTGTGGAGCCGTCACCTTTGCCGCCACTGAGGAACCTGACATGACTCTGCGCCGCCCCGACGGCAGTTACATCTTCCACTTCGTCAATGTGGTGGATGACATCGAGATGGGCATCACCCATGTCATTCGCGGCGAGGATCATCTTTCCAACACCTGGAAGCACATCGAAATTTTTCAGGCCCTGGGCGCCACCCCTCCGGTGTACGCGCACATTCCCCTCATCCTCAATGCCGATGGCAGCAAGATGAGCAAGCGCGATGCTGGCAGCGCCATCGAGCACAGCTACATCAAGGGCGGCTTCCTGCCCGCTGCGGTCTTGAATTACCTTGCGACTCTGGGCTGGACGCCGCGCTCTGAGCGCGAACTGCTCAGCGCCGCCGAACTCACCGCGCTGTTTGATCCCACCGAAATTCACAGCGCCAACGCGCGCTTTGATCTGGTGAAGTGCCAGTGGTTCAATGCGCAGTACCTGCGCGCCCTCTCCAAGGAGGATCTCTACCAAGCCGCCCTGCCCTTCCTAAGGGAGTCGGGCTTGCCGCTTGAGGATGAGGCCCGCGCCATGGCCGCCGTGGACAGCGTGCGCAGCAAGGTCAGCCTGTTGAGTGAAATCCCCGAGTGGATCGGCTACCTGCTGCGCGAGGAAATCCAGATGGGCGAGGACGCCATGCAAAAATTGCGCGGCAACCCGCAAAGCGCGCAACTGCTGCAGGTGCTGCACGGAGAGCTCAGTGCCTTGGCCCAGTGGGATGCCTTGTCCATTCAGGGCGCGACCGCAGCCGCAGCTGCGAAGGCTGCCGTCAAGCCTGGGGCCTTGATGCCGCTGATGCGGGCGGCCTTGAGCGGACAGATGCGCGGACCGGATGTGCCGGTGATTGCAGCCATCATCGGCCGCGAGCACAGCCTCAGCCGCCTCAGCGCTGCGCAGCAGCATTGAGCCTCTTGAGGATGTTCTGCGTGATCCGCACCACGGCCTTGTCGCCCTGTGCCAAGCCATGGGCCCAATCCGTGGTGCCCGCGGTAAACACCGTGCCACCGCGGGTGTAAACGCCCATGCAGGCCGCGCCCACTCGGTCCACGGGCCAGCGCTCGTACCACAGGGCATCATCCGGATGCCAGCGCACCGGGCAGGTGGCCAGCACCTCAAAGGTCTTGGGCGTGCCATCCTCAAAAGTCGGGTAAGGCAGGCCCTCGCGCCACTGCAACTCGCAGCCATCGCACTCGTAACCCACAATGGTGGCCGCACCGCCAAAGACATCATCGCGCTTGAGGCTGGTGCCCTCAAAGACCCAGTGCTGCGGGCGGTGCACGCGGTATTCCGCCGGATCGTCCATGAACTGTCCATGGCTCTTGCGGTAGCCTCCCCACAAAAACCCGACTCCCGTCAGGCTGTTCTCCGGGCGCTTGAGCAGATGATGACTCCAGGCCGTGCTCAGGAGTTTGTAATCGCGGGTCTGGAACACAGGGTCGAGATGATAGTTTTGCTTCCAGCAACTGAAGGCGCGGCCCTCGTCCTCGGTGCGGATCTGCCAGCAGCAGGTGTTGCCGCTGAAAAAGGCCACATTGCCACCCTTGCCGATGAAGGCCTCCAGGTTGTCGCGCATGGGCGTGCTCCAATACTCGTCATGGCCGACGCTGAGCACCAGTCGGTAGGCCTCGAGGATCTCGGGGTGAAACTCCAGATCCTCATTGGCAGCGTAGTCCAGGCTCACGCCGTTTTGCTCTGCCCAAGTCACGAAGGGCAATTCCCAGCGCCCAAACTGCGAGGGTGATGGCCGCTCAAAACTCACCCGATGGCCCTGATTGTTGGCCAGCGAGTTGTAGGCGTAAACGGAGGAGCCGCCCCAGTTGTTGTAGGCGTTGTAGGTGTTGGTGCAGAGTTGCAGCAGGATGGTGCTGGCCTTGCCGGGCTGCGCGGCGCGCACCACAAACCAGGCGCTGGATTGTGCCGTGCGACGGCCCCGTTGCACCCAGCGCCCGCCGTTGTCGCTTGCTGAGAGCGTGACCTCATAATAGCCCTGCGGCCAATCCGCGCCCACAGGCAACTCCAGGCTCAGTGGCCAGCGGCAGCCCATGGAGGCCGCGTCATCTGGCACAGGATGATTCGCGCCGGCCAATCCCTTCTTGCTCCAGAGCACGCGACGCTGTGCGCCGAGCTTGGCCACCTCGACATCAAAGCTGGCCGCCGAGGTGCTGACATGCAGGCCGATGGCCTCGCCTTGTTTCACGCTGCGCTTGCCCGCGTAGCCCTCGATGAAAAGCGGAGGCGGCGCTTCAAGGGCGCCGGCTTGAAGCTGGGCCAACACCAGGGCCAGGGCGGAGAGGAAAACGCGCATCCGAGGCCTACGCCACAGGGATCAGCTTTTTTGCAGAGCCACCAGCGTGATGTCGTCGTGGCCACGGCGTCCCTCACAAAAGGCGTCCACCCGCTCGATGAGGCCATCAACCAAGGCCTGCGGCCCCCTGGGTGCCAGTTCGTGCATGGCGGCAATGATGCGTTGCTCGCCAAATTCCTCGCCCAGGCTGTCCTGTGCCTCATTGACGCCGTCGGTGTAGAGCAAGAGCAGATCGCCGCTTTGCAATTCAACCTGAAGGTCCTTGGTCACGCGCTCAAAAACCGCTCCCTTGTCAATGCCGACCGCCAAGCCGCCGCTTTGCAGAACCTGCACCTCGTCGCCTGCGCTGCGCCACAACAATGGTTTGGTGTGGCCGGCACGGGCCAGCCGCAAATGGCCGTCAACCCTGAGCATCAGGCAGATCATGGTGATGAACATGTCCTGCTGGATGTCGGGGTAGAGCTGTTGGTTGACTGCAGCCAGCGCCGCTGCCGGACCCGCGGCATCCGGCAGGCTCATGCGCAGGGCCGTGCGGCTCATCGCCATGATGAGGGCTGCTGCCGTGCCCTTGCCGGAGACATCAGCAATGCTTACCGCCGTGCTGCCGTCGGCCAGGCTGACATAATCGAAGGAGTCCCCGCTGAGCACCCGTGCAGCGCGATTGCGCCCAGCCACTTTCCAACCCGCAATCTGAGGTGGATTGGCTGGCAAAAGAATGCGTTGAATGTCGCTGGCAGCGCGCAATTCGGCTTCGATGCGGCGTTTTTCAGCGGCAGCCTGGTGGGCCATGGCATTGGCCAGGGCAAATGCGGACTGCTCAACCAGCGAGGAGAAGACCTGACGATCATTGTCGCTGAATTGGCGGGCCTGTGGACAACAGACCACCAGCACCCCGAGGCGGCGTGAACCGGAGACCAACGCTCCAATCAATGCGGCGCCGCCGTTGAGGTGATGCGCCTGCAGCAGTGGAGCGGTGCGGGCATCGGCGCTGAGGTCGTCGAGGCACTCGACGCGCTGGGCGCGAAGCACTTCGCCAAGCAGACCCTCCTGCGCCGGCAGGGGCAACAGACGCATCTGGCTAAGCAACGAGCCTTGGGCCGAGCTGCGTGCAGGCAGCAGGCTTAGGGGCAGGCAATTTTCCATCACATGACGCGGCACCAGATTGCGCTCGGCGGCGTCGAGAAGGTAGAGGGCGCCACTGGGACACTTGAGCACTGCGGCCGCACCCTCAACGATGAGCCGGTAAATGGAGGCCTGATTGTCTTCACGGGCGATGGCCTCGCCAAGGTTGTGAAGGAATTCAAAGAGTCGCAATTCCTCCTCAACAATCTCCTGTTCCTCGTGCAGAATCTCGGCGATGGCCTGCGATTTGGCGCGCCGCTCTCGCACCACGCGCCAGTGCTCGATTCCCAAGGCCGTGAGCGCAAGCAGGAGAAGAACGGCGAGAATGGATTCGTACATGAGTGCCGTTGGCTGCCCTGAAATCAAGCCTGCTGGGCCGTGCCGTCGCCGGGGCCAATCTGGCGTTTGAGAAAATCAATCACATCGTGGAAACGGCGTTCGTTCTCCGCGCAGAGGCCAGCGAGCTGCTCGTGGGACTGAAGCACATGTCTGGCCTGTTGGTCGTGATCCAGCGGCTTGGGCGCCGGATCACAGTTGGCCAGTTCCCTGCAGACGCACTGGCGTTCGCGGGGCCAGCGACTGCCATCGAGGTCCACTTCGAGGATCTGATCCAGGCCCAAGTCGGAGAGCAATTGCTGGTTGCGGCCACTGACATTGACAACGCAGAGCGTCTCGCGGCCCAGTTCCATGAGCGTGATGGCCGTGCCGGTGAGCATGCCCAAAAAAGTGGAGTCCATGGTGCTGCAAGCCTGCAAATCCACCACCAGATGGCTCATGCCCTGATCAATGACGGAGGCGAAGGCGCGCTTGGCCTGCATGCTGTTTTCAAAACTGCCACGGCCCTCCACGCGCAACCAGAACACCTCACCGACTCTCCCAACCAACAACTGCGAAGGCGTATTCACGGCTTGCTTCAGGGGCGCTGGCTCAGTTCCAAAGGTAGGAGCGCTCGGCGGCCAGTTCGCGCCCCGCAGCATCAACGATGCTGATTTTCCACGAGGTGACCCGGCCATGGGTGGCGTGCTCCTCACCAATGACTTCAAACTTGCTGACCTGGGAGCGCCTGGGCTGGGCTACCTGAATCTCCTTGACCCTCGACTTGAGCCCTGTGTTGGCCTGGCGATACTCGAAGCGCAGGCTCAACGGGCCAGGGTGGCGTGCCTTCCAGAATACCGAATAATAATGGCCGCCCCGGGCAAGGGTCTCTGCCTTGGTCACCGCGCCATGAAGGTGGTAGGCGCGCTCGGCCATGATCGCCGGGTCGTTGACGACGAAGGGTTTGTCAGCCACCAGGTGGTAGTATTTGACGCGCGAAATCGTTGCCGAGGACTCCGGTAGGGACGAGCAGGAGCAGAAGATCATCGAGACCAAGCCCAGGGCCATCAGGCGCAGAAGAAAACAGCTTGGGGCGGTCATGTGGCGGAATGGCTACTATTGCCGACAATGGCGGCTCCTGTCAATGCACAGCATCCGCGCAAAGAGCTTGCGCCCCCCCGACGCTCCGGGGAGCATCGTCCCATGCGCCGTCTCACTGCCATCGCCTTGGCCCTGCTATTCTCGCTTCCCTGCATCGAGGCGGCAGAGGAACTGCCCCTGCAGGCCTGGATTGACGAGGCCATTGCCGCTGGCGGAGGCGTGGTGACCGTGCCACCGGGTGAGCACATCCTTCGCAAAGGCCTGATCATCAAGGATGCAAAAAAGATCTCCGTGCGCGGCGTCGAGCGGGAAACCTGCATTCTAAGGCTGCCGCCCGTGACCGTGGGCAAGGTGGCCAAGCCCGTTCCTGCCGGCGGCAGGAGCGTGGAGGTCCTGGCTGCCCGTGGCTGGCAGGCCGGCATGCAGGTGCAATTCGAGACCTCAGGCGAACTGGACTCCTTCACCGGCAAGCCCAAGCCCCATGTCTTGGGGCGAATCGCCAGCGTCGAGGAAGGGCGCCTGATGCTGCAGGAGGCGTTGACTCACCCCATCCCTGAAGGTTGCCTCATGCGCGACCCCAATGCCCCCAACCTCATCGAGGTGCGCGGCAAATGCGAAGGCGTGGAGATTGCCAACCTGGTGCTCGATGGCGGCCGCCGCGAAGGAGACCCCGCCATTCAGGGCCATGCCCAACTCTGCGCTCTGCTGGCCCAAGGCGACTATGACTACCGCAGGGGCCCCACCGGCCCGCAGCCTGCAGGCATCGTGCTGCGCGACTGCATCATTGAAAACTGCTTTGGGCGAGGCGCGGCATTTTACAGCTGCAAGTCTCCCCGCGTCGAGCGCTGCAGCATTCGCGATTGCAACGATGAGGCGATTGATTTTGATCACTTCACGCCCGGCGCCGTGGCCTTGGGCAACCGCATCATTCGCTGCCGCATTGGCCTGGAACTCAACGACGCCGAGTCCTGCCTGCTGCAGGACAACGAATTGGAGCACTGTGGCATCGGCATCAACGCCTGGCGCTTCTGCCGGCAGGCCGATTTCAATCGCAGGCACCGCCTCCTGGGCAATCGCATCAGCGACTGCTCGGGCAACGGCATTCAAATCGCTGAGGGCACCCTGGAGTTGATGATTGAGGACAACCGCATTGCCGATTGCAGGCGCAATGGCATCTCCCTGAATGGAGACCATCATCAACTGCGCCGCAATCGCATCACGGGCTGCTCCATGAAACCCATCGCCATCAATCAGGGAGAGCACCGCATCGAGCCCTGATGCGGCCGTTCAAGGAAGCCGGAGGCCAAGCGACGCTTGCCAATCCACTGAGAATCTGCCTTTCATTCGGGTGCTGAACATGAATTCCCTGCCCTGCCTGCTCGCTCTTTTCCTTCTGGGGGGCACCGCCCTGGTTGCCCAAAACTTGACCGCGCGCCCGGATCCTGCGCGCTACAGCCGCGACATTGCGCGATTTGAGCAACAACAGGTGCGACAGGGAGGCATTGTGTTTACCGGCAGCAGCAGCATCCGCCTCTGGACCAGCCTGCCGCAGGATTTCCCTGACCTTCCCGTGCTCAATCTGGGCTTTGGAGGCAGCATTGCCAACGACCTCAGCGCCCACTTCAACACCCTGATTGCACGCACCAAGCCGCGTCTGGTGGTGACCTACACCGGCGGCAATGACCTCAATGCCAAACTCAGCGTGGACGAAGCCTTTGCCGATTACATCGGCTTTTTGGAACGCGTTCACCGCGAACTGCCGCAGACCCGGGTGCTGATCAACTCGGTGAAAATCGCCGCGTCGCGCGCCAATCAGATTCCTCAAGTCCACGAACTCAATGCCCGCCTGCAAGCCTGGGCCAAGAACCGCGAGTGGGCGCGCTACATTGACACCACCGCCTACCTTGCCGACGACCAAGGCCAACCCATTGCCGGTTTCTACCGCAAAGACCGCCTTCATCTCAACGACGAGGGCTACCGTCGCTGGAAGGCGATTCTCGAACCGGTGTTGCGCGAGGAATGGGCCAAGGCTTCAGCA
>Ga0222712_10002867_pt1 | contig 19288 bp, 9 predicted proteins | sample C33_657DmetaG_FD_165043 | JGI IMG/M metagenome (GOLD analysis project Ga0222712, IMG submission 165043) | Estuarine water microbial communities from San Francisco Bay, California, United States - C33_657D | ecosystem: Environmental > Aquatic > Marine > Unclassified | place: USA: California... | reverse complement strand
TAATAGAACATCCAATTTTGTTACTGGTTATAGAACCATCATTTATGTATTGGGCGACCTGCTATATAATCCTGTTAACCAACATTACTACAAGTTAATTTCTTCATCTACTCCTATATCATGGACAACCGCTGTTGCTAACGCAGCTGCTACAAATTATCTAGGATTACAAGGTTATTTAATTACTATAACTGATGCCCAAGAAAATGGGTTTATTAGTCAGTTGGTAAATTCCAATACCTGGATTGGTGCAAGTGATGCAGCAGTGAATGGTGTATGGCGATGGGTTACAGGCTGTGAAGGATTAGAAGATGGGGGACAGGGTCGTCACTTTTCGGATGAATTGAATTTTGGTTGTACTTCGAGTACAGGAACAGGTGTTTCTATAGGTGGAAATTATCAAAACTGGGCTGTTGATGAACCGAATGGTTGTCCTGGTGAAGACTATGCCCATTTATTTTACTACGGATTATGGAATGACTACAGCAACTCTGGTTCGTCAGTAACTAACTACATTATCGAATATGGTTGCATGCCTGGTGATCCATTCGTGCAGGCTTTTGATAGTATCGGCTTATATGTAAATGATTCTATTCCGAAACCAAATATTACAAGCAATCTTCCTGTATGTAACGGTGGAAGTGTTACGCTTACAGCAAATGGAACTTACACCGGTAATGCTGTTTATTCGTGGACAGGACCAAGTAGCTATTCTGGAAATGCACAGAGCACAACCATTAATAATGTGACTCAAAGTTTGAATGGAAATTATGTAGTAACAATTACTGATAGTGCATGCGTTGCTACGCGATCCTTCACTTTAAATCAGGGGCCACCTATTACATCTTCACTTGTATCAAAAACAGATGCCTTATGTTTCGGAGCCGCATCAGGTACGATTACACAAGGTGGGAATAACGGAGTTGGACCATATACCTACCAATGGAACAATGGCCAAACGGGAGCCACAGCAAATAACTTAATTGCGGGAACTTATACAGTAACAGTTACCGATGCAATTGGCTGCACTGGAAGTAATAGTTATAGCATAGGAGAGCCAACAGTATTAGATGCTTCTATTACGAGCACAACAGATGTATCTTGTCAGGGTAACGATGGGAAAGCTACTGTTGCACCTACTGGAGGAACAGGTCCTTACACTTATTTGTGGAATAGCGGAAGTACCAATGCTAACGGTACTGGATTAACGCTAGGAACATTTACTGTTACCGTTACAGATGCACATGGCTGCACGAAGGTGGTGAACGGAAACTTAGGAAGCATTGCAGCAGTCACAGCAACAGGAGGAAGTAATCCAACAATATGTATCGGACAATCGGCACCACTTTCAATTACAGCAGGAGGTGGAAAGTCGCCTTATACTTACCTATGGAGTAATAGCACAACTGCAACAACTGCAACTGTTAGTCCGACAACAACTACAAGTTATACCGTAACTGTTACGGATGCTAATAATTGTACAGCCACTTATACTTACTCAGTTAGTGTTAACCCTCCATTATCAACAACTACATCAGGCACCTCAACTATTTGTAGTGGTGATCCGGTAACCTTAGGTGTGAATGCAAGTGGTGGAAATGGAAATTATTCTTATCAATGGAGTAATGGAGCAACTACATCAAGTACAAGTGTAAATCCTACGATTACCACAACCTACCTTGTTACTGCAACGGATAATTGCGGAACCCCTGCAAAAATCGACTCGGTAAAAATTACGGTCATAGATTATCCAACGGTAGATTTCAGCTACACTCCAGACAAAGGATGTATGCCTTTAGAGGTTGCTTTTACCGATAATTCTCAAACGGCAGCAGGATCTATTTATAATTGGAATTTTGGAAACGGCACGTTCTCAAATGCAGTTAATCCTGTTGTTACTTACCCTGACTCTGGCGACTATACCGTATCACTCGCGATTACAACACCACAAGGGTGTACAGGAAAAGATACAGTCATAAATGCGATTACAGTATATTCAACTCCGGAGGCAGAATTTTCCTATGCTCCTTTAACACCAACCATATTATTTAATAATATTGATTTTGAAGATAAATCATCAGGAGTAGTTAACCAATGGAGCTGGACGTTTGGTGATTCATTAGGATTGGCTTTCATTAATAATCCGAGCTTTTCATTCAACGAAGCGGGAGAATATGACATAACGCTTATAGTAAGTAATCAATATCAATGCAGTGATACAATTGTCAAAACTATTTCTGTAAAAAATGACTATTCATTCTTTATTCCTAAAGCCTTTACACCGAATGATGATGGAGTGAATGATATCTTGGAAATGTATGGCTTTAATTATATGAATTTTGATTTTAAAATTTATAATCGCCACGGACAATTAGTAAACGAAGCCACGGGCAATCCACTTTGGAATGGTAGAGATACAGAAGGCAAGTTATTACCTCCTGGGGTTTATGTCTACACCGTGAAATTACGAGAAGCTATAAATAATAAACGTCACGAATACCAAGGGACAGTCACATTAATTCGATAAAGAGAATAACAATTATCTTAATCAAAGTACATTTCTACCACTTCGGTTAAAAATTATTTATTGCCTAATGAATATAGATTAGGTTTATGCTTACAAACCAAAATCAATAATTTGAAACGTTCGCTACTTCTATTATTCATTGCGTTACTACCATATTTTGGTTATTCTCAATTAACAGTTGCACCTGGATTAACAGCCAATCAATTGGCGCAAATTCTTGCAGGCCCGGGAGTACAAATCAGTAATGCTACTATTACTGGTCCGAGTAATTATTATTCATCGTTTGCAGCAACGGGAACAAACCTTGGACTTGCATCAGGAATTCTATTAACTACAGGAAATGGAAGTGTTGCAATTGGCCCTAATAGTATTGATGATGCAGGAACGATTGATTTTAATCCGGGAGATCAAGACCTTGAAAATATTGTTGGTGTAAGCACATTTGATGCTGCTGTTTTGGAATTTGATTTTATCCCACAGAATGATACGATTCAATTTAGATATGTTTTCGCAAGCGAAGAGTATCCAGAATATGTATGTTCTTCCTTCAACGATCTATTTGGTTTTTTTATTTCAGGTCCGGGAATAACTGGGACTCAAAATATTGCTATTATCCCTGGAACTACAACACCGGTAGCTATTAACACAGTTAACAATGGAATTCCAGGTTTATATGCTGACCCCAATATTCCGTGTAATAACACCTACCCTGCTTACTATGTTGATAATACAAACGGAACTACAATTGAATACGACGGATTCACCACTGTATTAACTGCACTGGCTGTGATTACTCCCTGCCAGACTTACCACTTAAAAATTGTCATAACTGATGCAGGAGATCCTGCATATGATTCAGGAGTATTTTTAGAGGAAGGGAGTTTAAGTACAACACCTGTTTTATATGCTGGTCCTGATAGAAATTATTGTAGTGGTGCATTAGTACCTGTAGGAAATTACTCATCGCCAAGCTGGACTTATTCATGGTCGCCAAGTACAGGAGTTACAAATCCTGCATCACCTTATACAACTATTGCATTAAATAATAATGGTGGTATTCCTGTAACTTCCACTTATGTATTAACTGCTACAAATGGAACATGTGTATTACACGATACGATAAATCTCACAACCTTCCCAACACCTACAAGTGCATTCACTCCCGTTAATCAAGCTTGCAGTAGCGATACTATTACAGTTCAATATACAGGCAATGGGAATAATGTTGCAGTATATAATTGGAATTTTTCAGGTGCTACTATTCTATCAGGAAGTGGTGCAGGACCCTACCAGTTAAATTATCCAGCGCCGGGCACCTATCCATTAACGTTAGCTGTTAATTATCCTGGTTGTCCTTCAACATCATCTAACGATACGATTACAATAACTGCGGGACCAATAGCAGACTTTACTATTCCTGATTCTATTTGTGCTGGAACTGCTGTTAATATAATAGATAATAGCATCAATACATCAGCCGCTCCATACACTTGGAATTTTGGAAGTGGAACGATTGTCAGTGGATCGGGAAGTGGTCCATATGCAGTTAATTTTAATTCGATTGGAATCAATACAGTATCACTAACATTAGGAAACGGAAGTTGCGTTTCTTCCAGATTAAAAAATGTTTTTGTTAAGTCGCAGCCGGTAGCATCCATCAGCGCCCCTCAATCGATGTGTAGTAACGATACTATTCAAGTTAATTTCAACGGTACTGCCAATAGCGGGGCTAATTTAATTTGGGATTTTGGTAATTGTACTGCTATTACAAATACTGCTGTTTTACCAATATCGTTAATCGCAAATGTAATCTTAAAAGATACCCTAACAGTAATAGTAAGTGATCAAGGTTGTAGGGATACTGCAAATCACATCTTAACCATTTACGAGCAACCCATCGCCTCTTTTTTAATTCCTGATTCTATTTGTTCAGGGGACTCCATAACGATTATTTCTTCAAGTAATATCAGTAGTTCAAATGCAAATTTTAATTGGACAATTACTGGAGGTAGTCCTGGAAATTTTTCGAACGTATCAACTATTACCTCTTCGTTAAGTAACGTTGGAAGCCACTATGCAAGTCTCACAATAAATAACAATGGCTGTACCGATCAGTATTCAGATAGCATTTACGTTAATCCGTTACCGATAGTACAATTTACTGCAACAAATGCATGTGAAGGATTTCCAATTACATTGCAAAATCAATCAAGCATATCAAGCGGCAATATATTTTCACAAGTATGGAACTTCGGAGATAATCAAACTTCGAATTTATTTGACCCATTAACACATAATTACTCCGTTGATGGTACATACATGATAAAGTTAAATGTAACAAGTAACCATCTATGTAGCGCAATTGATAGCTTACCTGTAACAATTTATGATAAGCCCGAGGCGGGATTCTCAGCAGACTCGGTTTGCTTTGGTAAATTAACTCATCTTACAGATACTTCCTTTGTAAAGAATGATTTCATCAGTTCATCATTATTCACCTACAACAATAGTATCATTTCAAATAATAGCACCTTTGCTTATCAATTTAATAATATTGGATCTTTACCTGTACAATTGATTACCACGAGTAGTCATGGATGTATTGACACAATTGTAAAAAATGTTATTGTGAATAGTAATCCTGTTATATCTTTTACAGGCGGACCATTACAAGGCTGTGAACCATTATTTGTAAATTTTAGTGAAGTAATAACGAATAGTAACGGATCGATTACCAATGTGACGTATTTCTTTGGCGATGGCGATAGCGCTAATTATACTTCTCCGTTACATATCTATACAAATTCAGGCTTGTATAATGTAACATTATCGGCTACATCGCAATATGGTTGTACAACCGATACCACTTATACCAACTATATAAATGTTTTTGAAAATCCAGTTGCCGATTTTTATTACACCCCTGAAAATCCAGATATATTTTGGCCAAATATTAATTTCATTAATACATCGGTGAATGGCAATCAGTACTATTGGTCATTTGGAGATAGTACTTCTTCCAACGATATAAATCCGTATCACGAATATAATGCTGCTGGCACTTATCCAATAGAATTAATAGTGACAACCAATAACGGTTGTGCGGATACGACGTTTGGAGAGGTAATTATAAAACCTACTTATACTATTTATATTCCGAATGCTTTTAGTCCGAATAACGACAATAAGAATGAAATTTTTCAATGTAAAGCGACAAACATTACCGACTTTACTATGTCGATTTATAGCCGATGGGGAAACCACGTAATAACCATCAACAATTTAGAAGAAGGTTGGGATGGAAAAGACAATGGTAAAATTGTACAAGAAGATACCTATATATACCGTATCAGCTTTACAGATGTATTTCACGAGCAGCATCAACTAACTGGAAGAGTGTCTGTTGTGAAGTAAATTATTTATTAACATTCTATTTTTTTTCTTCCATAAAACATTATTTAATGATAATTTTGCTTTATTAATTACTAGACTAGTTCAATATGATAAGCTAGTGTAAATTATCAGTGTATTTATTACTTTAATGAAATCGAAATTAACCACACTTTTTATTATACTAATTGCCATTTGCTTTCAAGCAGCTGGTCAGTTAAGCAGTTGTGCTAATGCAGATTTTGAACAAAACAATTTTGCTAATTGGGTAGGTACAACAGGATCATGTTGTCCAATAAACTCTACTGCTCCTGGTATTGTGCCTGGCAGGCATACCATTATGTCTGGGCCCGGAACAGATCCCAATACAAATGGAGCGTTGTCGGTTGTAGCACCCGGAGGACAATTTTCAGCAAGGTTAGGTAATGATAATATTGGAGCTGAAGCAGAACAATTATCTTATCAATTTAGTGTTGACCCAACCAATGCCTTATTTATATATCGATATGCAGTAGTTTTTGAAGACCCAAATCATTCACCTGCAGAACAACCAAGATTTGAAATTAGAGTATACGATGTTGCCGGTAACACAGTAAATTGTGGAGTATACAACGTTTACTCGAGTTCTGGAATTAATGGATTCGTAACGGTAATCAATCAAATGGGTAGTACAATACACTATAAAGACTGGACAACAGTTGGTATTGATTTATCTCCTTATATTGGGCAAACAGTGACCATAGAATTTTCAACTGGTGATTGTGCTTTAGGGGGCCATTTTGGTTATGCTTACATTGATTGTTATTGTAGTCCGTTACAAATTGCAAGTGATTTTTGTGATGGAGCATCTACTTCTACATTAACAGCACCAATAGGATTTGCGGCTTATTTATGGAGCACAGGCGATACAACACAATCGATAACAATCCAGAACCCAGTTATTGGAACGCAATATACCTGCACTATGACAGCTGTAACAGGTTGTACAATGACATTAACTTCAGTATTAACTCCCACAATAATTGCTTCTTCCTTTGGAGACGGATTTGCCTGTCAGAATGCCACTCAATTTTACGATTCATCAGTTGTAATTACCGGTTCCTCAATCAATCAATGGCTTTGGAATTTTGGTGATGGCACAACATCTTCACTTCAAAATCCATTGCATAGTTTCCCTAATTCAGGTGCTTATACCGTGGCATTAACTGTTACCAATTCGATGGGTTGTAAAGACACTATCATCCAAAATATTAATATTGACCCACCACCCGTTGCCAATTTCACTTCAACTGGATATTGTCCATATACTGCTGTTAATTTTACTGATCAAAGCTCCTCTCCCAACGGACCTATTACTAATTGGGAATGGAATTTTGGTGATGGCAATACTATAAATCAGATTACAAATCCAAGTCATACTTACAATTCAAATAGCGGATATACGGTAGCGCTAGTAATAACAGATTCGATTGGATGTAAAGACACGATTCAAAATAATATTACTCCTTATCAATTACCAATAGTAAATTTTAATGCTCCTAGTATTTGTGAAAATACAGGAATGCAATTTTCTAATCTTTCATCTATTACTACTGGAAGTATTACTTCATACAACTGGGATTTTGGTGACGGATCTATTAATTCTTCTGTGATTAATCCTAACCATACGTACTCGCAACAAGGGAATTACAACGTAACCTTAACTGCAACATCGAATAATGGTTGTGTTGATTCAACAACTACCGCTGTTACTGTTCTTCAAAACCCAACAGCAAACTTTACAAGTACCAGTGTTTGCCCTAATGATAGCTGTGTTTTTACTGATCTTTCTAATAATGGTTCAACACTAATTTCTGATTGGACATGGGATTTTGGAGATGGGACATCGATGTTGTCAGGAATAAATAATCCATCGCATGCGTATGCAAATTCAGGTAACTACAACGTAACTTTAATTGCAACAGATATCAACGGATGTATCGATACTGCAGTAGGGATAGCTACAATAAAAATTGCTCCTGATGCTGCGTTTAATTTTATTCCACCGTTCTGTGCGGGCGTAGGAGTTCCTACTTCCAATACAAGTACTTCACAAAGTAGTGCAATAAATTCCTATAACTGGACATACAACAATTTATCATCTACTTCTCCTAATCCCGTTTTAGTTTTTCCATCAGCGGGCAGTTATCCTGTTTCATTATTAATCACCAATACTAACGGATGTTCTGATTCTATTAGTAAAAATATAATCATCCAAAGCAACCCAAATCCATCAATCAATACATCTTTAACTTGTATAAACGAACCTGTTCAATTCATAGGGGCTTCAATTAATGGAAGCAGTATTGTTGATTGGAATTGGAATGCTGGAAATGGCATGACCGATACCAATCAATTATTTAATGTCCAATATAATCAAGCAGGGAATTATAATGTTTATTTATCTGTAAAAGATATAAACGGTTGTTTTGGTGATACAACAAAACCTATTACAATTTATTCAAAGCCAAGCTCTGATATGATTGTTACCAATAGTTGTTTGTATCAGGCTGCAACATTAAATGATAATAGCAATGCCCCTGCAAGCGATACTATTACAAATTGGTCATGGGATTTCGGTGATGGGTCACCGTTAGTTGGCCAACAGAACTGTATTCATTATTATTTTACAGATAGTACCTACACAGCATCTTTAATTGTAACCACTAATCATGGATGTCGTGATACCTCAACGAACAATATTACTGTTTATCCTTTGCCAATTATGAGTTTTACTTCTGATTCGGTTTGTGAAGGGAATAGTACTACTTTCATCAATAATAGTTCTATCAATTCAGGAGCGATTACAGAATGGACTTGGGATTTAGGTGATAACTATACTTCAATAAATAATAGTGTAAATCATCTTTATACTATACCAGGGACGTATCCAGTTAAATTAATAGCAACAAGTGATCATGGATGTGTTGATTCTGTTTCCAATCAAGCAAGAGTATGGCATAAGCCAATCGCAAATTTTGTTACTAACGATACAACATTGTGTGATGATTACGATTTAATATTAAGAGATAAATCTACTTCACTTGATGGAACTATATCTGCCTGGTACTGGAAGTTTGGCAATGGAAACAAATCTACTTTACAAAATCCGATTTACAACTACCCTTCACCAGGAACGTATGATATTTCATTGAAGGTTACAACAAATCTTGGCTGTAGTGATGAAAACAATAGAAACGGTTATATCCATATTAATCCTACACCAACTGCAGCATTTAATTATAATCCTACAAACGCAAGTGTATACCAACCAGAAATACATTTTTATGATATGAGCACCGGTGCTTCTCATTGGAATTGGGATTTTGGTGATCAAAACAACACTACCGATTATAATCCAAGTCATATTTATTCCGAAGGAGGAGCGTATACCGTTACTTTAATTGTAGAAAATAATTTAGGTTGTAAGGATACAACACTTAAATATATTGATGTAAAAAGCGATTATGCGATCTGGATTCCAAATTCATTTTCTCCAAATAATGATGGCAAAAACGATTTCTTTTATGGAGATGGATTTGGCTTTACAAATTATACATTGACAATTTTTGATCGATGGGGAGAAAAGATATTTGTTTCTAATGATCCAGAAATTGGCTGGGATGGAACCTGCAACGGAGTGGAGTCTGCCATTGATGTATACGTTTATCAATTAAGCATAGTCGATATTTTTAATGAACCACACACCTATAATGGGCGTGTGACCTTAATCCGTTAAGGAGTTTTACTTTACAATTTTATACAAACGTTTTTCTCTTCTGTAAAAAACTTCAACGCTTCAAATCCGCCTTCACGACCAACACCTGAATTTTTTACTCCACCAAAAGGAGTTCTTAAATCGCGAAGCAACCACGTGTTAATCCAAACAATTCCGCTATGCAAATTAGCAGCTACACGATGCGCACGAGTTAAATGTTGTGTCCATACAGAAGCAGCTAAACCATAGGTTGTACTGTTCGCATATTCCACTACTTCTTCTTCTGTATCAAATGGCATAATCGTTACTACAGGACCAAAAATTTCTTCTTGATTTGTTCTGCAATCATACGTCAATCCTTCAATAACAGTTGGCGAAATATAATATCCATTTGCATGCTCTCCTTCGGGATGTAATTGTTGTCCACCACATAAAATACTTCCTCCTTCTTGCTTTGCTAATTCAACATAAGAAAGAATTTTTTCCATGTGAGGCTTAGATACGATAGCACCTATCCAATTATTATCATCTAAAGGATTTCCTACTTTTAATTTCTTTACTTCTTCAACAAAAGCTGTTTTGAATTTTTCATAAATACTGCGCTCAACAAATATCCTTGAACCGCATAAACAAATCTCTCCTTGATTAGAAAATGATGATCGCACCGTTGTTTGAACAGCCTTATCAAAATCACAATCAGCAAATATGATATTCGGATTTTTACCTCCTAACTCTAATGAAATTTTCTTGAACATTGGAGCAGCCGTACGTGCAATCTCTTCCCCTGTTTTTGTCCCACCTGTAAAGGAGATTGCAGGGATATCCTTATGCGAAACAATGGCCTTTCCTACTTTATGTCCGTAGCCATGAATAATATTTAAAACACCAGCAGGCATTCCTGCTTCAATCGATAACTCTGCTAAATGAAATGCTGTCATTGGAGTAATCTCGCTTGGTTTAGCAATCACGCAATTACCAGAAGCTAATGCAGGAGCAATCTTCCATGTAAATAAATACAAAGGAAGATTCCACGGAGAAATACAACCTGCAATACCTAGTGGAGTACGCATGGTATAATTCATTGCTACAGTTCCCATAGAATACGCTTCATCGTGTAAGTGTAACGAAGCCGTAGCATAAAAATGAATATTAGAAACTGCGCGAGGGATATCTACTGACTTTGATAACCACAACGGTTTACCGTTATCGATTGACTCTGCTAATGCTAACTTATCTAAATCACGTTGAATTAATTCACTTAATCGAATCAGAATTGCCGAACGCTTTTCTTTAGGCATATCTCTCCACATAGGAAAGGCATTCTTGGCAACTTCTACGGCCATCTCCACATCACGCTCATCACTATCTGGAATTAAACTATAAACACTTCCGTTAGATGGATTATAATTATCAATATACGTATCTGACACAGGAGGTATCAATTGTCCGTTTATCAGGTTAAGAATTTTTTTCATTTCGATTGCTGAATAGAATACAAAATTACGGTTTATCTAATTATCAGAAGCATGATTGACTACAACAAATTGTCCTGTTGTAAAATCCTTCCCACTTGCTTTAATGAAATAAACACCACTGCTAATTTCAGAAGAAGGTATTTGAATAAATTGAGCTTCTGAGTATTTTTCATCAAAGACTATTTTGCCATTCATGTCTATAAGTTGTAATTCAAAATTATTTTGCAGCTGATTAAAACTTAAATTGATAAAATCAGTAGCAGGATTAGGGATAATTGAAAAATAAAGTTGAGAAATATTTTCCTGCTTTTGAGATAATGCAATGCTGTTAGCCGTGATGATATCTGCATTGGGATTGATTATAATCGTATCAACATTAAATAAAACAGGAATAGTAAAATTTTGATAGTTAAAATAATTATCTAAAATGATAGTTGTGTCGTTATTTGCTCCTACCAATTGTATTGGAACAGGTAACTTAAAAAAACTAACACTTGAATCAGAAGTCGTTTGAGAGCAATTAAGCGTAACTTGATTATTCAATTGACTCCATATTATTTTATACGAAGGATAGCCTTCTCCTTCGTACCATTCATTAAAATAATAATCAAGACTAAGACCTGAAGCATTTTCAAAATGATTTTTCAAATTCGATGTTATTGAATTTTTGAAAGCCAAGGAAGGGTCATTTAAATAATTGCGAATAGCAGTAAAAAACGTTTGATCACCCAATATAAATCTGAGTTGATGCAAAATCATCGCACCTTTGTTGTAGGTCAGTCGACTATTAAAAATTCTACCAACACTTGTAGTATCATCACATTTAACGCTTCCCCATTTCAGACTGGTAACTGAATTGATTTTAGTTTTTTTAAATTGTAACCAATAATTGGATGGATAATAATATTCATATGGCAATCCAGATAAATAAGTCGCAAATCCTTCATTTAACCATATATCTTCCCAACTGTTGCATGTTATTTTATCACCGAACCAATGATGGCCTAATTCATGTGCCATCAGTTCATGTCCGAAGTTATTAATGAACGAAATAGTTTGATGCTCCATTCCTCCACCCCATCCAAATTGCGCTTGTCCGTATTTCTCGCTGCTAAAAGGATAAACTCCAAACAGCGAATCGAACAATTGCATCGTTGGAATTAAGTCTAGTGATTGAGTTGATGCAGCTATTGAATCTTCGGGATAAACGAAATTTTGTACTAGTGTATTAGTTGTATCAAATGGTACATTAAACTCAATCAATGAATAATTAGTAACAGCAAAAGCAATTAAATACGTAGCTATTGGAAAGCGATGCTTCCAATGGACAATTTTGGAAGAACCATTGACTTGCTGGCTAACTAAAACACCATTACTAACGGATACCCTATCCGAAGGAACTTCTAAAAACACATCGATAGAATCGGCCTTGTCATTGAGTGTGTTTTTACATGGCCACCAATCTGATGCACCGTAAGGCTGGGAGAGCGTCCAAATAATCGGATTACCTTGATGTGTTCCTTGCTTGAATGATCCGAATCCAGAAATTGAAGGAATACCATGGTAATAAATCGTAATTGAATCATTTGTTTGAATACTTTGCACAGGAATAAACAACTGATTATTCTGATGCAAAAAAGAAAGTGGTTGTTGATGAAAAATAATACTGTCACAAACTAATGAATTGCTTAAATCAAAGAAGAGTGTATCGATGGATGACGCAACTACTTTGAAGTTGATTTGAATGCTTCCACTGATAAAATTTTGTGATGGATCAACCAACCAAAAGCATTTGTAATAGGTCACATCAATATTATCTGATTGACTATTTGTATTTATTGATGGAACTTTACTTAAAAAGCGATAGGATTCCGATTTTGCAATTGCTTCCACATCTATCTCTTGTGCAAGGCATTTACTGCTTGTAAAAAAGTTAAATACAAAGCATAGCATCAAAGGATAAAAATAGTTCATGCTGTATTTTGTATTTAATTTCATTATTAAGTCTTATCAAAAATAAGGATTTGAGGGATATTAATAAATCACTAGAGGAATGTTTTGAAATTTATTTAAGTCATAAAAGATATAGATGGCCTCAGTTTATTCGGTTTTTTAAGCAGATAAAATTGTGTAAAGCAAATTTAGAAGTTCCGAGCCTGTGAGGAAATCACTGAATTTGTAACAATTTTATCAAGTAAAAAATTTGCTTGCAAAAGAATAAAGTGTTCCCGATAGCTATCGGGATTGAACTTTTTCTTTGGTTCTTTCATTTTGTGTCAAGACAAAAGAAAGAACATGCTGAGGAATTATATCAGTTGAAAAAATTAATTGTCGAAAACAAATCAAGAATTTAATCCAAAGTTAAACCATCAAAAATAAAATATCCGATTAAGAATACTAATGACTATCCACCGGAACAGGAGCATTCTTTTTCGATTTTTGCAACCAGATTAAAGGAATACTAACAACCAAGAAAATTCCTGTTGCCCAAAAAGCATCAAGATACGTAAGCAAATAGGTATTTTTAATTACCATTCCATCCATCGCTTTTGCAGCCATATTTTGTGCTTGTTCTAATGAGAATCCCTTAGCTGTAAAGCCCGCCACTAATTCATTCCATCGTGCTGCAAACTTCGGATTATAAATATCCATGTTGCTGATTAAATGATCGCGATGATATCCTTTACGGATATGAATTAACGTGGTGATAAGTGCAATTCCGAAGGAACCACCCAGCTGACGCATCATGTTGTTTAGTCCTGTTCCCTGGTGAAAATCTTTTGGTGCTAACGATCCTAAGGCTAACATCGTTAATGGAACAAATAAGAAACTCATTCCGATACCGCGTAAAATTAACGGCAAGTAAAAATCACTTTCACCTGAATTTAAATTCGCACGCGACATTGTATAAGTAAACAAGAAGAACAAGCTAAATCCGAAGGTCGCCATAATTTGAGGTGAAACTTTTCGCTGCAACATCTTTCCAACTATCGGCATCATAAAAATAGTTGATAGTCCGCCTGGAATTAACAACATCCCAGTTTGCTGTGCTGAAAATCCTAATAAATTCTGACAGAAAATAGGGAATACAAATACAGATCCGTACAAACCAAATCCTAATACAAAAGTGGTAAACATCCCTAAAAAGAGCGAACGATTTTTTAGTATTCGTAAATTAACAACAGGTGATTCCGTTCGTAATTCATGCCAGATAAAAATTACACCTGAAGCTACAGCGAGGATAGACAGTACCGTTATATAATCTGTTTCAAACCAATCTTCACTCTCACCTCTTTCTAATACAAACTGTAATGATCCGACAGCAACCGTGAGCAAGAATATTCCGAGCCAATCGACTGTTCCTGGCTTATTGCTATGAATACCATCTTTGATATATTGCAGCGTAAGTAATAATGCAATTACTCCCAATGGAAGATTCACAAAAAACACCCATGGCCACGTCCAATGATCCGTGATATAACCTCCTAGTGTTGGACCAATAGTAGGACCAACAACTACTCCTAATCCAAATAACGCTTGCGCCATACCGTGTTGTTCCTTCGGCCATGTTTCTAAAAGAATAGCCTGAGCAGTACCAAGCAATGCTCCTCCACCTATACCTTGAAGAAAACGAAATACAACCAACTCCCATATCGTATGTGCATTACCGCAAAAGAAAGAAGCAACCGTAAATAATACTATTGAAAAGGCAAAGTAGGATCTTCTTCCAAAGCGATTAGCAAGCCAACCCGACATTGGTAAAATAACAACATTGGCAATCGAGTAAGAAGTAATTACCCAACCTACATCTTCTAATGTAGCACCGAGGTTCCCCATGATTTGTGGTAGTGAAACATTTACTACCGTCGTATCGATTAATTCAAGCAACGAAGCAAGAATCACCGTGATGGTAATAATCCACTTTTGAAATCCGGATGCAGCAGCCATTTATAATTAATCGACTTGTACGGAAACCTTAACGCTCATTCCTGGGCGTAATAATTTTGAAGAATTATTTTTCTGATCGATTTTTATTTTTACCGGAACACGTTGAATTACCTTCACAAAATTTCCTGTTGCATTGTCGGGAGGAAGAATACTAAATTTAGCTCCTGTTGCTGCAGAAAAACGATAAACTTTACCAGTAAATTCTGTATCAGGAAAAGCATCTGCAATAATTTTTACTTCCTGCCCTTCTTTCATTTTCTCTAATTGAGTTTCCTTAAAATTAGCAATCACAAAATTTTCTTCACTACTAACGACCACGCATAGAGGCGAACCAACATTTATTAATTGTCCGTTTTGTACATTCTTCTTTGAAACCGTTCCACTTGCCGGAGCAGTGATGAAAGCGTATGTCAGTTGAAGCTTTGCAAAATCAACATCTGCTTGTCGTTGTTTTATTTGAGCAGCCGCAACGGTTAACTGTTCTTGCGCCGCTGATACTTGGTTATTGGCTAGAGCAAGCTGACTCTTTGTAGTATTCAACGCAGCTTCTGCACCATCCTTTTCTGCTGTAGCTGCATCAAATTTTTGTTTTGTTGTTGCATCTTGATTCATCAATTGCGAAAAACGATTATAATCTTGATTGGCTTTCCACACTCTTACTTTCGATGATTCAATTCCTGTATTCGCAACACTTACATTTCCCTGTGCTGTTTTTACGGCTGCCTGCGCAACATTTAAATTTGCTAATGCACTCGCAAGTGCAGCTTCCGCCATTTCAACTTTGATTTCATAATCACGAATATCAATTACAACGAGTGTGTCTCCTTTGTTGACCTTCTGATTATCTTCAAAATTAATTTTGCTGACATAGCCTGCAATACGACTATTAACCGGACTAATATCTCCATCAATTTGCGCATCGTCTGTATCTACATGATGACGAGCATAATTGTATTTATTAATTCCGAAAATGATTGTTAGAATAATGATAGCAAACAGAATAAATGGTACTATTTTCTTTTTCTTCTTTTTGGGGTTTTGTACTTGGTCTTCCATGAATATTCTGTTTGTTTGATTTTAATTATAAGCAACCTGTACGACCACCATCTACAGGAACATTAATCCCGTTGATGTACCCTGCAGCTGGCGATGCAAGAAAAGCAACTGCGGCTGCAATTTCTTCCGGTCTGCCAAACCTACCCGCAGGAATTTCTGAAAGCATTTCTTGCTCTACCTCATCGATTGAATGATTTTGTTTTTGCGATTTATTTTCGATGATAGAGGATAATCGTTGTGTTGCTGTTGCTCCTGGCAAAACATTGTTTACAGTAATTCCGAATGGCGCCACTTCAACTGAAAGTGTTTTTGACCAATTAGCCACTGCTGCGCGAATGGTATTAGAAACACCTAGTCCTTTAAGCGGTTGTTTTACGCTCGTAGAGATAATGTTGATGATTCTTCCAAACTTCGCTTCTTTCATTCCTGGTAAAACTGCTTGCACGATTAAATGATTGCAAAGCAAATGCTGATTGAATGTGTTTAAAAATGCTTCTGTTGTAGCATTCACAATCGGTCCACCCGGAGGGCCTCCAGTATTATTTACTAAAATATGAATTGGATTTCCAGCCTTTACAAAAGCATCAACCACAGAAGCTACTTGCGCAGGATTTGAAAAATCAGCTGCTAAGTAATGATGTTGCTGTCCGTTTGGAGTTGGCAGCTCATTACAAGTCACTTTCAATGCATCTTCGTTACGAGCTAAAAGAACTATTCTAGCGCCCAACAATGCCAATTCCGTTGCAGTCGCTTTTCCAATCCCTTGGGAACTTCCACAAACGAGAGCGGTGTGATTCTGTAGATTTAGATTCATGAGGTAAATCAATTAAGGATATTACAAAGGAAACTTTGATTGTTTGATACGATTAAGTTACTTTGCTTTTCAATACTACAAATGTAATCGCTATGGCAATCGCTACCCCAATTAATTTAAATAAATGGATTGATGAAAACCGACATTTATTAAAACCCCCTGTAGGTAACAAACTTGTTTATGAATTGAGTGAAGATTTCATTGTAATGGTGGTAGGTGGACCTAATTCCCGCAAGGATTATCACTTTGAAGAAGGGGAAGAACTTTTTTACCAATTAGAGGGGGATATTACTGTGAAGACTATTCAAGACGGTAAGCATGTAGATGTGAATATTAAGGCAGGGGAAATGTTTTTATTGCCTCCACGTATTCCGCATTCACCGCAAAGAGGACCAAATACGGTAGGCTTGGTGATTGAAAGAAAGCGTAAAGAAGCCGAGATAGATAAATGCATGTGGTTTTGTGAATCATGCGCAACCAAATTATACGAAGCTGAATTTTCGTTAGAAGATATTGTAGAGCAGTTAAAGGCTGTGATGGAAAAATTCTACGGAGATGAAGCTTTACGCACTTGTAAGTGTGGTGCAGTGATGGAAGTCCCGAAGTGATAATCCATCATTACATTTTAAACTGATCTAGCTTAAAATGATTTTTTAGCCAACGAGGTAGAATTATCGCTCCTACAAAAATATACGGGTAATAACTTAGAATTCTCCATAGTAATCCTAACGCCGATGCCAAGCCGTTCGGGATAAATTCGTTTAAGAAATTACTGAAAATGTATTCTGCGAGCCCGCTGCCGCCTGGTGTCGGACTTAACAAAATAATAATTCCCATTACGACTTGCTTCCCATAAATCACTGCATCGTTGATGATATTGTCTCCATGAAATGCGTGGATGATACAATTCACAATGGAGAAGCGGGCAATCCATGATGCAAACGTAGAGAGGATTGTAATGGCCCAGTATTTCGAGTTTTGATTTTTCAATCCTTTACTTGCAATAATTAATTGTTCGCCTGTTTCAATGGCATTCTGATGCCATCTGTTTAAAAGCGGTAGCGATGTTAACTTTAACAAAAGCGCTTTGATCATATGCGGATTAACGAACAACGCATAAGCAATTAAAATTTTATATCCGATGATTGAAAAATAAACTACCCAGAAAGTATAGAAGATACTACTTCCAACTGTTGTATCAATATGCACGCTAGAAAACAATGCTTCTTTGCCAATGAACCAATAAACCAAAGGGGCCATTGATGCTAAGAAAATCCCATCTAAAAAAGAGGAATTCATAATAGCTGTAATGCTCTTTCCCATATTAACGCCTTCCTTATTCAAAATAAAAATGGCGAATAAAAATCCTCCACCAAACATCCCAGGAACTAATGCAGAGCTAAACTCCCATAGCATTATCACTATAAACGAGCGATACCAACCTAACTCGTAATCGGTGAGTGCTCTAACGCGTACCATATACGCAAAGTCGCGAATGAAAATAGATACACCTGCCAATAACAACCACAATGTAGAAGTTGTTGTCCAGGTAATTTTATAAAATGCTTCGGGTTTAAATTCTCTCCAAAACAACCACACTGCAACGCCTAATCCAAGCAATATAGGAAGGATAATTCTTCCTGCTGAAAACTGCTTTAGGATTTTACGATGTTCATTCAGCATTATCTTCCGTTGCTGGTTGTTGTGGTGCTGCCTCTGGAGTACAAACTACGAAGTTATTAAAACCTTCATTTAGGAAAATAAGAAATACTCTGTTTTGTAATAATTCTAGCAAGGCTAAGAAAGTATACACTGCATGCAGCTTACTAACGCACTCGTCAAACAGATCTGCGAAGTTCTGCTGAGGTTTTTGACTCAAACGGTTACGTATATACTCTTTTTGATTATCGATGGTGTAGGGCGACTGTAATACAGTATGAATGACTCTATTTTGCGTGTCTTCGAAACGAGCCATTACTTTTTCGAAGGTGGCGATTAGCTTATAAAGAGTTAGCTGATTTAATTCGCCAGCATATCCTGTTTCAGTGGTAGTTGCAAGTTTCGATAATTCGTGTTGTACATTACCTCTTGCAAAACGCATCATGCGTTCATCTTCCATCAAGCGTAAATCTTCTGATGCCGCTTTAAACTGCTTATAATCTAAAAGCTGACGAACTAAATCCTGACGTGGATCAATTTCATTTCCTTGGTCATCTTTTTCGTAGCGGGGCAATAACAATTTTGCTTTGATACGCATTAATGTTGCAGCCACTAAAATAAACTCGCTGGCCAATTCAATATTCATGGCTTGCATCTGATGC
>Ga0222712_10002866_pt1 | contig 19291 bp, 28 predicted proteins | sample C33_657DmetaG_FD_165043 | JGI IMG/M metagenome (GOLD analysis project Ga0222712, IMG submission 165043) | Estuarine water microbial communities from San Francisco Bay, California, United States - C33_657D | ecosystem: Environmental > Aquatic > Marine > Unclassified | place: USA: California... | reverse complement strand
TGCCAAACCAAAGTGCTTGGCGCAAACCGGACCGTAACCAACCTTGAGGCTACGCTCGTCTGTCAAGCCCTGCTTGCAGAAACTGCAACCACCCGTCAGGCGACCGTACTTGCCAGCAGTGCCAGCAGGGTCACATGCAAAGTCCTGCACCAAGGCCATCACACCTGCACCAGCGGCACGTGTGGCATAGAAAGAACCGTCTGTGTCAATGCGACCAAAGAACTTGTTCTCGCCAAACGGACGGCCGTCTGTGATCATGATCTGGCCTGCATACTTGCTGGCGGCACCTGCACGGCTGAACACCACAGGCGTGCCGTCTGCGTCTTGCAGTTTGACCTTGATCCGTTTGAGCTTCTGGGCGGCCTTGTCAAACAAGTCCTGGATAGGTTGGAAGCTCACAGTGACCGCCGCTGTCGGAGCAGGCTTGGGTGCAGTGGCACGTTGGATCAGGGTTTCAACCCAATGCATCTGCTTGTCGCTCAGGTTACCCCAACGGGCGAAATTGGCAACCAAACTGGATGCAAACGAAGCGTCGCTCTTAGTGAGCTGTTCTACCACTGACTTGAGTGCTTCAACTTGCACTTGCTGAACGGTGTTAACTGGGCGCATCGCATTCTCCTGTTTGCTTACCATACTCGTATTATGCAACAGAACGGGCCCAGTGTCAACCGCTTTTTTCCAGAAATTTCGGGGTGTTGCACAAATACAACACCTGCTAAGTGCTTGATTTTGCTAGGAAAAAATCTCCAATGAAATCAATGACTTAGCTGTGTGGCTAAAATGTAACACTTTTGTTACATTTGATCGCGCACTTTTCGGGACACCACCTGGTGTAGCCCTGGATTGACTTTGAGTGCATGTGGTAGCAGTCGATGTCGGATGTAATTGCGCATGAAGCGCAGATCCATGTTGCTGGGATCGTCAATCCACAACATGTCCTTGCGTTCGGCCCACTTCTGGATATCTGACCTGCGCACCAGCATGAAAGGACGGATCACATTGTTCCGACGATATGGAATCACGTGTGGCGTTCCGTGACAGCTGGTCCACACCCAGGTTTCCACATTGTCATCTAGATTGTGTCCTGTGATCACAGGTGCGTCAAAAGTGTCCAGGAAGGCGTATCGCTCGTTCCTCCAGTGTTCCTCTTGGCTGACCTTGGCAGGAACATCTGTGTTTTTGATGCGACCAATCTTCAGCGGCAAGCGCCAATGATCAGCCAGCCGTGTGACCAGTGCTTCTGCATCTGTGCTGTAGGTGGTACCATGATTGAAATAGGCCAATCCGATTTCTCTGCTGGGCACCTGTCGCAGGAAGTCTGCGGCAAACACAGAATCAATTCCACCTGAGCATGCAACCCAGATGGGGCCTTTGGGAATACTCCCCAATAAATCAAACGTCATTGTGTCAGTGCTCTTTCGAGTAATAGATCATGGCCCAGATGCCCACACCCATGGCAATATATTTAGAAACAGGAACCAGACCGGCCAATCCAATCGCCAGTGCAAAAATTGCAAAATAAGTGATTGCACATACTGCAAGTCCAACAATAACAGCTTTCACAAAGGCCATTTTAGTCTTTCAAAGTGGTATAACTGTAGCAAGTATAGCATAACTTGATGTTGCATGTCAACATTCTATTGCCACTTTATTGCACCCAAAATTTGCCTAAATATGTATATAACGGAGGTACAAATATGGGTGAATTCTTTAAGTTGGTAGCTGAATTGGGATTTCCAATGGCGGCAGCCATGGCAGGTGGATATTTTGTTTTCCTGACGCTGAAGTTTATCCTGGCTGGTGTCACTTCCAGTGTGAACGGAATCAAAGGTATCATTGGTGCGCTGGATAATCGTGTCAAGACCATGAATCACGACGTGGTCAGGATCGACACATTGGTAAGTAGTGCCTTGGGACTCAAACCAGACCTAGATCGTATTGCTCGTGCCGACGGTAAAAATGACGCACGTAGAGATTAAATTATAGAAAGATACAAATGCTATACGTAGACTACAGTTGGGACCTGAATCATGACAGGATTATTTTAGACAACGAACTAGATATAGATAAACTGGGCTGGAAGAGTGGCGACATCTTTCGTGTTACCAACATCAATGGCCGAGCCATGTTGGTCAAGGTAGAACCCGTTGAAGCATTTGTACAAGAAGGTGGCCAGTGGCTGAAAGGAAAGAAAACATGAATCAAGCAATATGGAACGACAAAGATATAGCTGTTAGTGCAATAGTCGGTGTAGGCGCAGGATTTGTTGTTGGGTTGGCATTTGGTTACGAATGGGCCTGGCGCCCAGTAGTAAACTGTTTTCGACCACTGGTTGGTTAACAAATATAAAAGTAGGAGAAGTACATGGCATTACACGATTCAATATTGAAATTGATTACCAAGGAACAAAAAGATCCGGATGCGCCCAAGCCGCCGGTTGGTTCACGTTCAGAGCGTGAAGCCAAAATCAAAGACAAAGCAGGCATGGTTATATCTGTGTTTGCACTATTTCTAGCAATAAATTCTTGGTACGGTGGCAAACTGTCCAGCACAGTATTAAACAACACACTGGGTGCCAACAATGCATGGGCACAGTACCAGGCAAAGAACAATCGTCTGGTCAGTTTTGAAATTGCATCAAAGACCATCAGTGATCCTGTTCTACAGAAAGAATTCAAGGCAGAAGCCGAGCGCATGGATGCAGACAAGAAAGAGATTGCTGTTACTGCACGAGCCATGGAAGCAGAACGCGAACTGGCCAAAAAGTCCAGTCCCTGGATTGGTTATGCCTCAACTGCCTATCAATTGGCCATTGTTGTATTATCAGCAAGTATCCTAGCAGTTAGCATGCCCATGTTCTGGGGTAGCTTTGTTGTTGCTGGTGTTGGATTGTTGCTCAGCAGTCAAGGGGTGTTGTTGTGGTTCTAAAACAATTTTGTGTTTATACACGAAATCCTCGTTTTGTTAATGTTGCCAAGTGGCTGATTGACAACAAAATAAAATTTGAACCACATGCAAATAGAACCAGATTCTGGATTGATAACAACAGTCCAGAAATGGTCATGTTTATGCTTGCATATCGCGAAGACTGTGAGCCAGTAAATGAAGATCAGAATTACACACTAGGCAGATAAAATGCATGTTGATTTGATGTTTCTTCTTTTGATGTATATTTTTAGTGTGTCGGCACTTGCAGTCAGCATCTATGTTCTGTGGTCGCTGAAAGAATTTGAACAGATGTTCAGGACAAAAGACAAGAAAAAAGCAAAACCACCTCTGCCACCAATCACGGTGTCAAGATCAAAAGGTCATTGGGATTAAGGAAAAATTATGGACGTTGTAGAACTAGTAAACAAATATGGATTTCCTGTAGTGGCGGCCGCCGGTATGGGTTACCTGATATATTATGTATGGGAATGGGCTACCAAGGAAATCAAGCCTGTGCTGAGTGAAGCCAACAGCACACTGATTGCCTTGATCGACCGTATTCGCATGCTGGACAATGACCTGATCAGACTAAACCAAAAAGTCAATGTGGTGTTGCATCTGCGTGGTAAAACCATTGAACATGAACGTGTGGTTGCTGAACAACAAATAAATAAAATTGACGACACGGACAAAAAAGAAGCAAACAGTGGCAACGGTTAACACAATTTTATATCAACCTGTAGAACTAGCCTGCTGGCAGCGATTACGTGCCAATGCACTCACTGCTATAAATTGGTCACCAATGGACGACAGGTATCATGTCTACAACGTACCTACCAAACAGGTTGATCCAGACATCATTGATGCTGTTGAGAAAGAAGTATCAGCCTTTGTTGGCTACACAGTAGCAGTGGTAGAATCTCTAATATTTCAAAGTAGACCAAATGAAAATCCCGTCATACATGTTGATGGAAAAGATCTCAACAGAGACGGCGCCAGTCATGTGGCATTCAACGTGCCTTTGTTGAATTGTCAAGACAGTCACATGCTTTGGTATGATGGTGAATACAGCATGGCAGCGTATCCTACTGTATCAAATCCAGATGTTTACAGCCTGGGATTGCACTGGACCAAAGGGCCAAACGAAGTATTCTGCCAAGAAATTGCGTCGCCATGTTTGGTCAGAGTCAATGTACCACATCGTGTTGTTAATCAACAATCTCAAACTCGCATGATGTTGAGCATGCGATTCAGTCCAACATTGGATTTTTCAGACCAGCACCCCAGCTACGGGTTTTAGACACTAAAACTACTGCCACATCCGCATGTGGTCTGCGCTTGAGGATTAGTGATCACAAATTGAGATCCATGTATATCTTCTTTCCAATCAACTGACGCACCTTCTAGATATTGTGCACTCATTGCATCAACCAACACGTTCTCAGCAGGCGACACTGGAATAGTAAAATCGTCTTCGTTGATGGTTTCGTCAAAGGTGAAACCATAGTTGAACCCACTACATCCTCCGCCTTGTACAAACACACGCAGATGTACTTTGCCTGGTTTGTTTTCTTCCATGATAAGATCTTGGATTTTTCTAGTTGCTGATTCGGTTAGTATTAGGTTCATTTTGATGTAGCACGATATGTGCCATCCCAGTTAGCAGGCAATCCTTCTTTCATGCGTTCTAGCATGAGTTCGTAGTAGTATTTAAGTTCGCCTTCCAAGGCAATCAATTTGCGACACTGGCGCTTGGCTCTGTCCCAATCACCTGCATAGTATGCCTGCAAGTAGGTATCATGCAGAGTGGGATCTGTTGTGCCCAGTGTGAATATTTTAACACCGATGTTCTTGCCCTTCACAGCAATACAATCCAGTTCCACTACCGAGTATTCGTCCTTGACCAATTCTGCAGTCCTTTGGCCAAGTATGATCCTGACGCCGTAGCTCTTACTTTGTCCTTCCAGTCGGCTCGCCAAATTGACGCCATCACCCAGACAAGTATAGTCAAAACGCTGATCAGATCCCATATTACCAACCACAACCACGGCACTATTGATGCCAAGACCCATACCAAACTCAGGTATACCTTCTGCTGTAATTTCTGCATTAAATGCATCCAAACTCCTCATCATCTCAAGTGCTGTTTTCACGGCCTGGTGTGCATGTCTTGGTTCATCTACAGGCGCATTCCAGAAAGCCATCTGTGCATCACCTATGTACTTGTCAAGTGTACCATTGTTCTCCAGTATCTTGGCAGTCATGGCAGTCATGTAGCGATTCATGATACGTGTCAAGCCCTGCACATCCGTACCATAGTGTTCTGAAATAGTGGTAAAGCCACGCACGTCTGTGAACATGATACTCAGTTCGCGTTCGTCACCACCTAGCGTTAATTTCTCTGGGTTCTTCTGCAACTGCTTGACCAGTGCTGGACTTAGATAAGTTCCAAACTGTTTCTTGACCTGTTGCTTCTGCAAGAATTCTTTCATGGCTCTGTTAAGCAATGCATGGCTGGCTACCAGGATCAATGCCACCATAAGGTATGCGATGTCCCACAGTTGTGCATAGGTTATCCATAGCCAGTGATCAACTAGATATGCGGCTGTGCCAATACTGGCCAACACCACAGCAGTGCTCCATATAGGTGCACTAGCGGCACACACAGCAATTATCAAGGCCAGCATGGCCAATACACCTAGTTCAACCAAGTCAGCATATGGCAATCGCACCGGACTTGATCCATCTATCAATGTCTGGATTGCCTGTGCCTGTAAGTCATGTGCCCATACTTCTCCACGCGGTGTACCAATGATGCCACCTAGTCCTTCTGCACTCAGCCCAATGACCACAATCTTACCTGCCAGTTTCTTGGCATCTATCTGTGTGGCTTCCATGCGTTCAAAACTGCGATTCCATCGCACCCACACACGTGCTCGAGCATCCGTGCTGATCACCGCCTGGCCACTTATGCGTACTTTCTCCACGCCGGCTTCGGTGGTCTTGACCTGATAACTCTTTTCACCGGTTGCCACACGCAATGCTTCCAGCGGAAGATTTGGATACAGCTTGCCGTCTTGTCCAATGCCCACAATCACAGGCATGCGTCTTACCACGCCATCCAGTTCAGGAGTGGTTGCCGCAACACCCACGCCAGCGGCTGCATCAGCAAGGCCTTTGACAGGACTCAGTGCGCCAGGCCAATTGAATGTCCACTCTACAGGATCTTCTCCCAGCATGGCAACACCTCTGCGCACAGCATCAGGTTGCTTGTTTTGAGTGGTTGGTGTTTGTGCAATGACCACATTCTTGTTGCGCATGCTGTCAGCAAGATATGTGTCGCCGCCCAGTCTGTCGCGTTCAACCATGAGAATGGGAACCACTATGGTATCAGCACCTGCATCGGCTACCTTACGGATGATGTCTCCTAGCACTCGTCTGTTCCAGGGCCACTGTCCGTGTATTGCCATGGACGGTTCGCCAAGATCAATAATCACAACATCGTGGCTGGCTGTGCGCTCTTCGTTTAGGTGAGCGTCAAATGTTTTGAGACGATAGGATTGTACAAGTTCTGGATCCCAGTAACGTAGGCCAATCACCAGGAAAGCAGTGAGAATTACAGTCCATGCCTGGAATGGAGTGATTTTAGGAAATTTGATCATACTATAATTTAGCTGATTTTTCAGCTTTTGTCAATCTCATTTGGTCTGGGTGACTGATATGGGTGCACAACCACCTGAAGTCCCACAATTGAACTGTATGGAATAAAAGTTCTGTCCAGCACTGCCGCTTTGGCTCAGTGACAACGTAGTTGGTTGCCCGGTCAATGTTATGCTGGCCATGTGTCCTGCGCCGCCCTGTTGCAAGATGTCCACATTCTTGCCACCGCCGGACAAGTTTACTTCAGCATAGTGACTGCCTGAATCCTTTTGCTGTATGATCAAACTGTTGTTGTTGTTTTGAACCGTGGCAAATACACCCTTGCTGCCGCCAGTGCTTTGCTGTGTTATGTTAACGTAGTTCTGGCTTCCTATCACCTGTAGGTCCACATAGTTTACCACAGTTGAAGAATTGCCACTTTGTGTTATGGTAATGTCGTTGCTGGATCCATTGCCAACATAGTTGACATAATTGTTGCGTGTTCCTTCTTGATTGACCAATATATAATTTTGATTGCCGATCTGTTCGATATTGACCTTGCTGTCCTGTGTGGTGCGATTCACAAATGTTTGAACTTTTGCTATGTTAGTTGTGTTAGCATTGAACGAGGCAGCACTACCACCACAACAAAGTGCAGGTGGTGGTGGCGGAGATGCTGCCGCTGTTTGGCCTGCTGCCAATGGTGTGGTACTTCCATAACTGGCAGCATATTGATCAACCTGTGACACTGTTGGGTTTAGTGTACCAGTCCAGGTTATGCCAGAGGTAGAGTTCATACCTGTGGTCATGCTGAACAGTTGACCAGTATTGTTGTCGTTGCCCACAAAGAAGAAAAAGTCGTTACCCATGTTGATGATATGACCAGTTCCCATCACTGCTTTTTGTACACCTGCTGATGTATATTGAATAGCATTCCATGGGTTTGCGGCATCACCTGTCTTGGCAAATTTGATATAATCACCAGCGGCCCAGGATATTTGCCCACTGGTCCATGGAATCTTGTAAGCTATTCCGGGATTCTTGCTGTAGATCTGACATGTGGTTGTGTACATACAGGCACTGACATTCCATTGGCTATCAGCAATTTGATATTGCCCGAACTTTAGATCAACCAGCCCTGTGGCTTGGCTGTGTGCACTGGACGCCATGCCAAGCAAACAAAAAACAAATGTCAGCAATCTTTTAATCATTGTTGACCTTCTTGAACCAATGGGCGTTCGTCAGTGCATCTGTTATTTCTTGCTGTGAAGCCGACATTTGCATTGATGCCAACTTGACAAATTCACCCCAACGATACACATAGGAAGCATTGCCTTGGATCCACTGTTGATACATCAGCTCTAAATGTTTGAGATCTATCATGGCCTTCTTAGTACTCCTGTGCTTTGACGTATGGTGACCATGTTGCCGCCAGGGCTTCCATCTCCCATGATGTACATGGCTGGAGAATCATTTTGAGTTATGCTTATAGTAGTGTTGGACTGATATCCCTGTGTTTTGACCTCAGCATAGTGATCATTAGGTGCTTCTCTAAAGGCAATGCCCTTACCACGTGTTTGTGCATCGCTGGCATCTGGCGACTCCCAACGAACACAGATGCCTTGCACATAGTTGCATGAATCATCCTGTCGCGGTTGGATGGCAGCAATACGTGCGGCTTCGGCGGCCTGTGCGGCTTCTCTGGCTCGTCTCTCCAGTTGCATGGCTTCCATTTCCAGCTCTTCTTTTTCTTTGTCTAACAACTTCTTGGCCGCGGCAGCTATGGCTCTCTGCATCTCAGGTGGCTTCACTATGATTAGATTGTTGTTGATCTTGCTTTCAATAGTGTTGATAATCACAGGAGCGGTTGGCATAGAGTTGTTGCTGTTTACATAGGTGCCATGAAATGCTTGATCCAGGGTCACTGTACCAGACGAAGTAGATACTTCAATCACGCCTACCTTGCAACGATTTTCTTCCAGTTCATATGTTTTGACGTCTTTGGGATCTTTACAACTGGGCAACAATACCACAAGACTCTGTCCAGCTTCGTCCACAGTCATGGTAAAATCTGTTCCACGCACAGCAATGGTTGCTGTTGGTGTTCTAATTGCTACATTTTGGCTGTTGGCTTTTTCAATTTGACCGCTGGCAAAACGAACTGTGCCCATGGTCACCTTCATGGCCATTTTGCCAGCATCGCTTTTCTTTGGATCAAATACAAATTCGTCAATGATCAATTTGCTGTTTTCGGTTATGCGTACCTTGCTGGAATCTCTAAAGGTGATAGCACTGGCACACGCACCTGTTACATAGGTGTCTAGAGCTTCAATGGCAGCACCTTTAGAGCCTTCCAGTTTGTTTTTACCGCGTTCAATGGCACATGCCGAGCCTTTGTTTTCGCTGACTGATCCAATTGGAGCGGCCATTGAAACACTCGACAGAGCTATCGATAACCCCAGCACTACGGCCAACTTCATTGTTACCTCGCAACCGCAGTTACAGGGTTTGATATGGCTGCGCTACTGGTTCTAACAGTAACAGTGTTATGACTACCTGTTGTTTGAATGTTAACAGTTGTGTCATTGAAACCCTGCTGTTGAGTCACTATGCTGTTGTAATCTCCCACGATGTTCTGTACTAGATTATGTCCCACAGCACCAGCTGAATCTCGTTGCTCAATGTCCAATTTGTTGTTGCCACCTGTAATGGTGATAGAACTGACGCCATTGGTGCTGAGCAAATTGCTTGTGACTTCGTTGCTGTTGCCTGTTATTGTTGTGGTGCTGGTAATGTCATTACCAACCACTTTGGTTACCAGAGTGTTTGTGTCACCGACCACTGTTTCAGTTATGGTATTACGCAGATTGGCCGTGGCGTTTGCATCACCGATGTCTAGTTTTGTCCTATTGGTGTTGCCAGTCACTGTGTTGGTATACACATTGTTGTTGCCGCGCATGTTGTATTGTCCCACGTTGGCATTGCCAGTCTGTGTGGCCGTAACAGTGTTTGAACTGCCGGTTATTGTTCCGTAGTTAGCACTGCCGGCAGGATCCCACACACCAGCCGCGGCACTATTTGTACCACCCACAGAGTTGGTACCACCCACCTGCTCAATGGTCACTGTGTTGCTGTTTCCCACCTGCTCGATGTAGATCACATTAGGTCCAGTGGCCGCAGTTTGAGCCATGGACCCAACTGGCACACTCATGACCATGATAGCCAAAAATTTGGCTGTTAATTTGTTTGATATGTTGCGCATGTCATTACCATCATCCTCTGGAGTACATGTACTCCAATTAGTCTTTCTTGGGCTCTTCTGCTTTTTCTTCTATCTTGAAAGCCCAGTGCCCTTTGCGAGCACCTTCTCTTATTGTGTCGACCACCGCTGCCTGAACTGCCAGCGATGTTGCCTTGTTGATGCTCTCGTTGATGCTGCCACCAACTTCGCCTTCAACGGAGTTCGTGCCGTCGTTGATAAATCTCAACAGTGTGATTTTGTCCATGTAACTCAGCACGGTTTTGGTCACAGTCACGCTGGTCAATACTTCACCAGTGCTCACGCTGACTGCTCGTAGATTCACTGTCACTGTGTCTGATTGATATTGTGTGCTTCCTCCAATACCAAAAATCCTAACACCTGCACCACCGGTCAGTGTGTTTGAATCATAGCCAACGATACCGCCCTCAAGCAGTATGCCAGCAAACATCATTGGAGGCAAGGGTTTGGCATCCTTGCCTTGATATAGTTCTCGCATCTGGCGGATCATCTGACGCTCTTTGATCAGGTTGTCAACTCCACCACGCTCAAGCACAGTGAACCAACGACCTTCGCCTACGTCTTGCAGTGCTTTGACCAGCAATGCATCGGCACCCTGTGTCACCGCTGAACTCAAGCTGGCCACGTTGGGTTGTGATTTTCTCTGTCCAGTAAGATCTCTAAAGGAATAAACTGCAACAGGTATACGGCCGCCTTGTGGTGGCTTCACTGACCAATTTTCTTTCTGTAGCATTTTGCTTTGTTCAACAACTGGATCTTGAAACTCACCGGCTCCTAATTTTTGTCTGATTCCTTCTCCGGTAGCACATCCCCCAAGCAACGCTGTTAGTATGATCAATGGTATTATTTTTCTTATCATATTTGTTCCTTAAAAAGCAAATGTACCGCTGGGAATCTTCATCGTGGTAGTCTGCGAAGGATCGGTTAGGTTTGTTATATTGATAATAATCATTCCTTGATCAGAGCCAGCACCCAATTTCCATGTAACTGAATTACCAGCCAGATCAGGGATGCTGCCGCAGATGCTGCCTGCTGTGGCTGCTGTGCAAGTTGGTGCGCCAGTTGTGCCAAATAGGCTGTCGGTCAGTTGTTTGGCCAATTGTGCGTAGATTCGCGACTGTAGGTTGGCCACAAATTGTGCTTGAGGTGTGTTGGCCGCTTCGGCCTTGGCCTTGGCCGCAATGGCATCTGCGGCAGCCTTGTTGTTGCTCACTGCTTGGTCTTCGAGCTGTTTGATGGTTAGAACATAGGTTCCATAACCATTGCCACTGAATGCAGGACTATTGAAGTTGAATTGCAACTCAGCCGCCGCCGCTACGGTTGACATAATCAGCAGTGATAGTGCTGTTGTAATTTTTCTCATCGTGTTTTACCTCAGGCAAGTGCGAAAAAGTAGATTAAATCCACTTGTATACTAACTTATTTAAGGATAAAACGGATGAAGTAATCAGGCCACTGAATTTTGAGCCTGGTCCTGCTGGTTGTTCACAGGAAAATGTGGCAATATGACCTTGGCAGCAGGCTTGAATCGGTCTGCACCATACATGTCTTTGAGCACCTGTGCAGTGACATTGGCGTCGCCCTGTGACAGTAGCTCTCTGATCTGTGTGGCGCCGGTCATTGTTTGACCGTTGACTTTGAAGTTGACGATGGGTGCAAGCACAACATAGGCATGCTGTGCAAAGGGTTGCATGACTTGATTGGCACTGTATGGTTGCATGTAGGCAGGCGACCCATCTTTCTTGGGCTTGTATCCAATGCGTTCTTCGTCTTTCTTGCTCAAAGCAAATATCACAGTGTCGGATTCAGACTGGTAATTGCTTAGTATTTCGTCAGCTCTGTAGGGACTTTTGACCTGCTGTACACGTGACGCTGGTACTCCCATGAGTACGGCTAGTGCCCTGCGTTCTTCAAAAGAAAAAGGACTATCGGGGCCAACCACACCACTGGTAGCAATCCAAACATCAGCACCAGGAAACCGTGCTTCTAGTGCACGATAAGTTTCATAATGTCCACGATGGAAAGGCTGGAAGCGACCCGGAAAAATGACCACAGTGCGGCCATGTGTTGGGGGATTGCTGGCTTCGAATAGCTGGTAAAGTCTCATGCAGTTATTTATGAATTTGGTTGCAACCATTCGGCAACAGTGCCAGGTGGCACTTGCTTCTTGGGATCAATCATGCCCACAGTTGTCCTGGCTTGCAAGAAGCCCCGAGGCATGAAATCAACAATGAGATGTGTGCGTCCTTGCTCGCCGTCATTGCCTGCTGAGTGTGGATCAATGTTGTTCAGTTCATACAGCTGATCTGCATGCATGCGATAGAACTCTGTGAACGCAGGCTTGTTGTCTTTCATTAAACTGCCATGATGCCAGCAACGATCATTGGTAACCAGCGGCACGTGCATGCGCCTGGCATTGGCATGGAACCAACAACGATCGCGATGCACATGTAGCCTTATATCTGGATTCAGCGTGGCAATTTCAGCACGTACCGGTTCAAAGCGTTCTAGTCCGTCTTGGGTGCCTATCCAATCTATCAAGCCTTGTGTGGCCTGTGCCATTGGATCACTTTCAGACATCACGTACCATTCAGTGATGGCATAGGGCATCTCGGCCACTTTGCCAGTGTACAGCACACGTTCGGTACGATTGTATCGGTCCTGTGTCCAGTCTACAGCAAGTATTTCTTTGCGTAGATTATCACAAAGGTCTTGGGGTGCCCGTGACAGGGGCCGATGCGTTTTGCGTAATCTCATCTTGTTGTCCTTTAAGCCACTCAATGGTGGCCGCTGTGTCTTTGTATCTATGCTTGAACGCCAGGCCGCCGGCATCCTGCCAGGCCACTACATTGACTCCGTAGTCATCAATCAAGATGTTCCTGGTGCCATTCTTGTTGGCATATCGGGCTTTGTTGCGTTCAAAGATCACATCGTCAGGCGGATAGCTGCCAAGGTGCGTGTTGATCCAACGGCGCTTGCCTGCACGGCTGGGTTCTTCGTTGCGCTCTAGTGGACTGCTCAAGATGGTATAACCACCATAGGCATGTGCGGCTCTCAGCAGTTGTTCTGCGCCAGGCAACATGGGCAACGTGGCAAAGAACTCTTCTGCATCTTGACCAATGCGATCCAGGCTAGCGGCAATTTCATTTTTGGGTATTTGCTTGTAATGACCCACCCCTTGGCTACGTGCCCATTCTCCAAAGAAGTCGCACATGACGCCATCCATGTCTAGATACAGTGTGGGTTTCTTGGCTATTTCGAATAGTCTCATGTTTGTAGTATACTACCTTTGGTTGATGCTGTCAAGTCTTCTTGGGCATTGGATTCTCGCCCGTGAGCCCTGGACGAGCGAACCACAAGCGGAACCATTCGTCCGAACCTGGGCGTATGTTGTGCTTTTTCATGTACTCGCCCTTGGCTGTGCCACTTTGGGTGAGAGGACTGTCATGCCCATCTGAGTTTGGTGATTCTTTTTTGGTTATGCCAGCAAGAGCCTGCATGCGAGCAAGGTCTAGTTTTACGTTTTCGTCTAGGTCATGTGCTTTCATGCTATGCGGCTCCGTTGATTGTTACATAAACATTTTCTGCAACTGCTAGATTCAGCACAAATGTCTTTGGATCACTACTGGTGTTGGTTGCTGTGAAAGAAACCGTGGCTGTGCCAGTGGTCCATTCACCATCCACATAGGAAGAACTCACATAAAAGTATCCGGTGAGGCCAGCACCGTTGATATCTGCTGTATCAACTCCTTCAATGTAATAAAGAATTGGTGTAGCGTCAGCAACATAGGTTGTGGTCAATGTCACAGTAAACACATTGCCATTGTTGACTGAAGCAACATCGCTGGTCAATATAAAGGTCTGAGAACCAGGATATGACGGGCTGGTATCAGCGATTGACACGGATTTGCTGACCACAGGCAATATGGAATCCAGGGTCAATATGATTGATTCCAACCCTTCGGTGAAACTGTCTTGTGACAGCGTGAACGTGACTGATGCTGTTCCAGCATTCACAACAAAGGAGCCTGTCAGGGGAGTGAACCCACCTATGTCACTGTAGTGTATTCCAGTGATGGTATAGGGCACACTGGTGCCATCGGCTATGTCAGTTGCTATCAATATGAATGTTACAGACTCACCTTCATTGACTGAATTCGCAGTAGAAATAAGCGAGTAAGGTCCTGTGGCAACTGTGGGTCGTCCGCCTCGCCCGGCATCAATGCGCCTGCGCACAGCCGGAGGCACGAATGGTGCTTGCACAAATTCAACCACCCTGCGTTGTTCATCCACACCACCCAAGCGACGCAGTTGGTCGATCAAGTGATTGTTTTCTGGTGCTTGACTACAGCGTATGATCTCAGATAACACTGACATGATATCAGTGCCTGGAAGCTGTTGTTTGTCTATGCCAGCAAGAGACTGCACACGATCAATGCCTGCTTGAACATTTTCATTGATACTGGGTTCATGTTTTTTATCAGCCACGCTGCCCCATTCAGCAATGTGCATAAGGCGTTTGGTTGGATCATGAGTTTTCATATTACAGTCCCCACTTGTTTTCCAGATAGTTCAACACACCCTGTATTTCATTGGCAGTAAGAGTACGTGTAAAGATCAAAAATTCAGCCATGTCACCTGTGAAGAAATTTGACCCATTGTTGTTGCCAATATACAGCGTGTCAATGCTGGCACTGGTTGCGGTGCCCACTGTACCTGTAAAGGTCAGTGTATCCTGAACACCATTGTAGAGATATCGCAGCCTGTTGGCATTGCCGGTGGCTGACCCATCATACACTAAAGTATGTATATTAAAAGCAGATGCGTTGTTGGTTTGCGTGGATTCTGCCACCCCGCTGGACGCTGCCACTGTCCAGCGGTTGCTAGTGCTGTTGTAGTATAGTGCAATACCATTGGCCACGTTGGTAGAAAACACACGAGGATCTAGATTGTTCACTGAACCTGTTTCTGCTGACATCTTGGATATCATGAACACTGTTATACCAGACTTGCTGGCCAAGCCAGGATAGGGGTTGATGCTTAGGCCGTCGCTGCCATCAAATCGCACCACTGCAAGGCTGTTTTGTAGATCCCCTGTGCCACTTTGATATGATGCACGTGTGGTTGCTCCACCAATGGGATTGGCATTTTTAGTACCAGCATTGGAATCTGTCCATTGGGTAAACGTATCACCATCTCCGGGGTTGCCTGGAATGAAGTTGGCACTAACAGAAGCATCAAATTGTGTTTCCAACACTGTGACCACACCGCCGGTAGTCTCACCCCCGAAAATTTCTTCAATGGTAGTTGGAGTCAGAGAAGTATCATTGATGATCACTTGTATGTCAGTACCGCTCAAATCCAGGGTCAGCGTGAATGTTTGTGCACCTTCTGTGAAGAAATCTTCTGTGGCAGTAAACACTACGCTAGCAGTGTTAGAACCTGGATTTAGAATGAAATTGCCGGTCAGACTAGCACTGTTGATGTCAGCTGATTCTACTCCTGTTATGGTATATGGTGCATACGTGGTGCTCGGTGGTGCACTGGATAGGGTCAGTGTTATAGTGAAAGAAGACCCTTCATTGACCGAGGCTGCGCTTGTGCTCAATGTACCTCGCCCGGTTGAGGTTATAACCCCTACTGATGTGTCGTTGATGGTCACGCTGGTTGATGTTGCTGGTACAATTGAATCTAGAGTCAGCGTTATGGTTTCAGACCCTTCGGTCGTCGCATCGTTGGCGACGTTGTAACTGGCGGCAGCAGTACCAGAAGAGACTGTAAACGAACCGGTCAGCGGAGATCCGCTTATGTCTGTGCCATTGATGCCTGTTATAGTGAATGGCACTGATGTACCATCTGCCACACCGGTAGTGGTCAGTATAAAGGTCACAGTGCCGCCTTCGTTCACGCTGGCCGCGGTGGCTATCAATGAGTAAGTTGGACCAGACACAGTTGGAGGCCTGACACCACCTGCCAAGCGTCTACGCACATCTGGTGCCACAAATGGGGCCTGTGCATATTCAATGATGCGGCGCTGTTCGCCCACGCCGCCCAGGCGGCGCAGTTGCTCAATCATTTGTTTCTTTTGCTCTAAGGGACTTTGCATTTAGAATCCATTGGTTGCTGAGTTATGGAATATTCTACCTGCCCAAGTGGATGTTTTAGCAATAGTAGGTGTGGAATAACTCACAATCATTGTGCCAGGGCCAGAGTTATTACCAAACATGATCCTAATAGGGTAATAGATATTTTGTGTCAGACTGATAGTGCCGCTTCGTTCAGTGGTACCATGTAGGCCTCCGTTTTGTACCACAGCGTTGGTATGAGTATATCCTGAGATGGCATTGGGGCCTATCCACATGTAACTGGCATCGTCTGTGTTGGTAAAAAAGGTGTATGTTTCTGTTGTTGGCGCAAGGAAATATCCCAACAGCAGAATAGAATTGTATTGAGGCTGTGCAGTGATATTCAATGATACCAAGGTGCCTTGTGTTTCAGTCACAGGTGCAACTACAGGGTTATCAAAGAACGTTAGATCATCGTTGGTAGGGGTAAAGTCAAGACCAAAATAACCATTTTCATTGTTGGTGCCAACTCTGTTGTAGAAATAAATGTCCGGAGTATTAGACGCGGCTTGATATTCCAACTGAGTCAGTTGTTCACTGGTGAGACTCACACCGCCACCTGCCAGACGTCTGCGTACCGCATGCGGCACAAATGGGGCCTGTGCATATTCAATGATGCGGCGCTGTTCGCCCACGCCGCCCAGGCGGCGCAGTTGCTCAATCATTTGTTTCTTTTGCTCTAAGGGACTTTGCATGTTCAACCCAACTTCTGTAAGTCTTTTAGCTCTTCTTCCATGATGTCTAGAAGACCGCGAATGCTGTACATGTAATGTGCTTGTTCGTCGTCGCTCATGTCATCGCTCATGCTGTTTACTTTTGCCGCATACTGTTTGATCTTACCAACAGCAATCATGATTTGTGTTTCGCAACGTGCATACTCTTGATCCAGCACACGCTGATAGGCAAGTCCTAGACCACCACCTGCTTCTGCCACAGCAGTGCCTGCCACAGTGGTAGAGTTGGCCAGGCCTGAAAGCTGGCGCAGTCTGCTGATATGCTCTGACTCGGTTTCAGTGACTGATTTTTTAATTTCTTCAGTGTGTTCTACACCCAGTGCTTCGCTGAGTACTTGTTTGATCTTTGACATTGTGTTTTCCTTTACCATTTCCTGCATGACCAGTAACGTGCTTTGGTGCGTGGACCAGGACTGGCACAGTTATGGCGGGCACGGAAGCTTCTGCGACGTGCTGGGTTTGACTTCTTGATACGCATGTTGGGATCACCAAAGTTTACCTTGATGATCTTGCCTGTTTTGGGATTGCGAACATATACCTTGAACTTCTTGACATCGCCGCGCATGGGTTTGCCCAGCTTGACTTCACGTCCTTGATATTCTGCTTCTTCCAGCTGTGCCACAGTGGACAGATATTCAATGCCGGATTCACTGACTTCAACCACATAACCATCTTCGGCCATGTCAACGATGACGCCTTCTACGCAGGTGTCGTTGGATTCAATATCAAAATAATCTCCAATGCCTGGAGGTCTAAAGTCTATTTCTAGTATTTCTGAAATGCGCATGAGTGGTAGGCCCTTTGATAATCAATTGTTTTATTTACCATGCGCATAAAAGAAAACAGGCATCCTGAGATGCCTGTTTGTGTTCAACTGTTGAAGCAGTTGGGTGCTTACTTGCTCTTGGCTGGTGTAAACACAGTGGCAAAGCTCTTGGCTGAATCCTGATACAGATCCATCCAATCACGGGCCAATGCATTCACTGGAGCTGTCTTGGTTGCTTCCACAGCCACTGTCACGCTCTTTTGTGCGCTTTCAACCATGGCACGTGTGAATTCCAGTGCGGCTGAATTGAGCTTGGCTACGTTCTCGGTAGCAGTCTTGTTGATAGTTTCGAAATCAAACATGGTATTCCCCTTTATGTTAAGCGAGTTGTATAGCAAGACCCTTCTTAGGCATCTTACTCCACTGTTCTAGTGTAACACTATTTATATTGCAATGCAACAAAATAGTCACTTATGCAGGGACTTTTTCTACCGTTTTATTTTTGCTCGCTCCATTTGCGTAGCGGGCAAACGGATGAACGAAAGCTGGCTTTGCCAGGCAGGAAACACCAGCATTTGATGCAGGTACGATACGGTGAAGTGCGGTAATTTTCGCAGGCCTGGCAAACACCCAGCCTGCGTTGTTTTTCTTCTTCGCTCACACGCTCTAGCATTATTCCACAGCCGGTGTATATCTGGCTTGAAATGCTTCAGCATAACAGCTGAGAGTTTCGCTGGGACGATGTGCCACTGTGAAATACACCCAGCAGTTTTCCCCACGAGTTTGTACTTCCTGCACCTGTGCCTGCACCCAGTCGGCACCATTGAGTGATACCCAGCGACTGCCAGGTATCACAGCGGTTGTGTTGTTTTGTGTCTTCATGCAACAGCAACCGCTCTATTGACATAGGATGCCTTGCCGCCATACAAGTAGTCTCTGCGACGTGTAACAGCACCTTGTGCGCTGATCGCAGTGCCCACAGCACCTTGCACAGTGAAGCCCATGATCTGCCCAGTTGATCCATTCACTGACAGTGCGATTTCACTTGTGGGCGAGGCACCACCGGCCACTGTGTAGAACTCGTAGCTGATGCGGAATTCATTGGGATAAGAACTGCCTTTGATCTTCATCACAGTTTTGTCGCCTGCGCCACCTTGTGCAGTTTTTGTGCCCACCTGCAAGGGATTGTTGAAACGTGCCATGTTGCCAGGATAATATACCGGAGCAGCCACCTGCCACAAGCTGTTGCCGCTGGTGTAAAGCACAGTGTCAGGTGTGGCAGTGTCGAATGTGTAGCTTTGATCAGGCACTGCCAAGGCAGCACGATTCACCTGCAGGCGCCAGGCTCGTGAACCACCAGGCAGCAGTTCCTGGAAGTTGCAGTTGGCAATCAGGGCCATGTTGGCACGATTGAAATGCAAAGCCATGCTCAAGGAGTTTGAGTGACGCTGTAGATCACCAATGTTGTGCATGTTGATGTTTATGTACCAAGGATAGCTGGCAGTGGTGTCGAATGTGACGTTGGCGCCCTGGCTGGAGTCGGCTACACCTTCGCTGGTCAGTGTGGGGCTGGCGGGCGAAGTTTTTCCGTTTACAAAAAAGCGTTGTTCAGTACCTCTAGCAACAAACATGTTGCTGAGTACGGTTCTTGGATTGAATGATGCAGTTGACATATTGGGTTCTCCGTGGGGAATACGTTTTCTAACTGAAATTATTTATCAAAGCACCCAAATACTGCATTTACTTTGCTCGCCGTGCCAGTTCCTGATATCCTGCCCAGCTGGGATGGATTCCATCAGCCTGTACACGTGTGATAGGC
>Ga0222712_10002865_pt1 | contig 19292 bp, 18 predicted proteins | sample C33_657DmetaG_FD_165043 | JGI IMG/M metagenome (GOLD analysis project Ga0222712, IMG submission 165043) | Estuarine water microbial communities from San Francisco Bay, California, United States - C33_657D | ecosystem: Environmental > Aquatic > Marine > Unclassified | place: USA: California... | reverse complement strand
AGTTGAAAAATCGTTTTCCCAAAATGGCTTTTGTCGGCAGCGGTTATACCTATTTGCAAGAATTTCTACCGAATGTTGCACAGGCAGCAGTGCGAGAGGGATGGACCGATTTTGTAGGCCTTGGGCGTATGGTGCTGTCTTACCCAGAGTTGCCCGCAGATGTGCTCGCAGGACGTCCTTTTCAAAGAAAGCGGTTGTGCCGTACCTTTAGCGACTGCACAACAGCCCCAAGAAATGGAATGGTCTCTGGGTGCTACCCGCTAGACGCGCATTATAAAAAATCACCCCAGATGGTTCAGTTGACGCAAATCAAAAAAGCAGCAAACATTTCTTGACGGTATTGATCAAGCTATGTCTGACTCTCACATTGGAATGGTCGTTATTTGGAACGATATCAAAGAAGAGATGCGCGACGAATTTGTTCAATGGCATTCGTCTGAACATCTTCCAGAAAGAGTTTCGATACCAGGATTTATAAGCGGGCAGCGTTGGTACGGAGAATATGCAAGCCCTCAATACCTGACAACCTATGTCACGCAAAACACGGGCGTATTAACCAGCGACGCGTATGTTCAGAGGTTAAATAATCCAACGCCATGGACCCTTAAAACCGTTGCAGCATTTTGTAACACCTGCCGTGCAGCGGGCGAAGTCATATGGGAGTACGGTTCAAAAAAAGGATATGGCGGACATATTCTTGCAATTCAAATTACCGAATTGGAAAACCCATCCATATTGACTGCGCATCTAAATTTTTTGGCAAACAGCCCAGATCAGGGCTTTGCCGAATTACTCAGAGTGCGTATGGTTCTAACAACTCCTAACGCCAGTCAGCTGCCCACTGCTGAACGCGCTGTTCGCACGGGTGATCAAAATGAGCCAAATCTGATCTTGTTGCTTGAGAGTTTTAGCGGAGAGGATGTATTGCGCCATGCATTTTCAAAAATCACTGCGCACATTCCAAAATTAATGCATTCGTCAACAGATATTTATGCACTGCAGACAGGGATCATGTCCTAGATACCTTCTTGGTAAATTTCGAGAAAAGATCCAGCTTCAAAGCAATTAGCAAAACAATAGTGACCCAAATAACTAGCGATACAGGGCGAGTAAAAAATGGCTCTATATTTCCGTCAGACAGCACAAGCCCTCTACGAAGATTTTTTTCCATCAGATCACCCAAAACAATACCCAACACCAAAGGGGCCATTGGATAGTTAAATTGCCGAAGAATAAATCCTATAAATCCAAAACCCAACATCACCCAAATATCAAAAAGACGACCGGCTATTGCAAAAGAGCCCACGGTACATAAAACCAAAATTACTGGTACCAACAAGGTCTGAGGGACTTGCAATACTCGGGTCATAAGTTTGGTCAAAGTGAGGCCATAGAAAAGTATGCCCAAGGTCGCAAACATCATCATCGCCACAACGTCATACACAAATTGTGGAGATTGCACCATGATCATTGGACCAGGCTGTACGCCATGAATGAGCATTGCAGCCATTAAAACGGCGGCTGGTGCAGAACCCGGAATAGCCAGCGTAAGCACGGGTATAACTGCACCAGGCACACATGCGTTATCGCCTGTTTCAGCTGCCATCAATCCATCGATTGAACCTTTACCAAATTTCTCAGGTTCATTGCTGGCACGTTTGGCTGCGGCATATGAACTCCAAGCAGCAATGTCTTCCCCAACTCCCGGAATAACACCAATTGCAGTCCCAATACAGCCAGATCGCAAAATGGTTTTCCAATGTTTAACGATATCGACTATTTTAGGAATGACAGAGTCAAATGGGTTGATCTTTACAGTCGGGCGACTGGTTTTCATAATCACCAATAGCTCAGCAAAACCAAAAGCACCAACCAGTGCAGGGACAAGAGAAATACCGCCTGCTAAATCTCTATTTCCAAAATTGAAGCGCTCATATGCGTAAATGCTTTCTTGACCAACGGTTGCAACCAATAAACCAAGAAGGCCTACCAACCAGCCTTTGAGCGGATCATCACCAGTCAAAGTACCCGATATCAGCACCCCAAATAATGACAACCAAAAAAACTCATAGGCTCCAAACTTCAGTGCCGCCTCACCAAGAAGAGGGGTAAATAATGCAAGGAAAAACATTCCAATAAGTGTTCCAAGCACCGAGCCTGTTGTTGCAATACCCATCGCACGGCCTGCTTGGCCTTGGCGCGCCAAGGCGTATCCGTCAAGACACGAAGCAGCAGATGCCGGCGTGCCTGGAATATTTAAAAGTATTGCAGAGCGGGAACCTCCATAAATTGCACCAACGTAGGTGCATATCAAAACAAGCAAGGCTTGTGAAGAAGGCATCTTTAAGGTTAATGTCGTCATCAACGCAAGTCCCATGGTGGCTGTTAGCCCAGGAAGCGCGCCAATAATGAGGCCCACCAACGTTGCAGCGAATACGTAGAACAAAGAAACTGGCGTTAAGAAATTGCCAATAGATTCACCAAAGGCAACCAATCCGCTAAACATAATTCACCATTAAGGTAGACGAACTAAAAAAATTTCTTGGAAAACATAACTCACAAGAAAAGACGTGCCGACACCCATTGATATGGCGGAAATAAGTACTTTCTTTACACGACCTTGGCTAGTAATGGCTTGCCAGTTAAATAAAAAAATAAAGGTGCTTACAAATAAAAAGGTTGCCAACCAAAAAGGCATCCAACTGCGTCCCATGAAACCTACGCAATAAATTAGGACAAATACAAGAAAAACTCCAACACGCAAAAAAGAGGTGAGGTGACTCTTGGAAAAATGGAAATCTATTTGTCCCAATCTATGGCCACCTGCTGCATAAGAACGCACAGCCAACAGCACTCCCAAAATCAACAGAACGCCTCCGAGTAGACCAGGGTAAGAACCCGGCGCAGTATAAAGAGAGGAGCCTTGCCCCTCTAGTCGATCCATCTGCCAACTCGCCAACATGATCAAACTGCCGAGGGCTATCCAAAAAAGTGAAAACACAAAATCAGATAGCGGTGATGCCGATGAACTATCGCTTAATTCCTCTTTGTCCTCGTCAGGAACATCGCTGGTATTCATAAAAACTACTTACCTTACGGCCTAGGAATTCCTACAGTAGCGGGAGAAATTTTTGCCTGACCAGCATCAAATTTTTGCCAAGCAGCATCAGCGACAGCAGGCATGGAAATTTTTTGGGCTTCAGCCCCAGAGGAAACAACCATTAAGGCACCACGACTGGTGGCATATTTCTTAATTACTTCTGATTTTGCGATTTTGTCAGCCCAGATCTTGTCAAGGGTTGCTATGACCTCGGGAGGTACACCCTTAGGAATAAAAATTCCAAAATAACTCACAGGGACTTTAAAGCCAGGAATAAAGTCAGAAAGAGGAGGGATTTTTCCGTAACCTTCAATCTCGATAGGTTTATCGCCTACAACAGCCAAGGGGCGTAAACGCTTGCCCTTGATCATTTCGGATTGTTCAGTTGATAACTGGGTGGTTACATCGGTTTCGCCAGCAACAGTTGCTATGACTGCCGGGTTTCCACCATCGTAAGTTACATGTTTATATTTAAGTCCAGATGAGGCAGACATTTGCTCCGCAGCGGTATGTCCGCTTGAGTTAACACCTGCAGTAGCAATGGATATTTGACTTGGACGTGCTTTTATTGCGTCTAACAATGCTTTCATATCTTTGTATGGGGAGCTAGCAGGGACACTGATAATGCTTGGAACAGCAAGATGGAGATAAAGATTCCAGTCTTGCACGGTTGTATCCAACATGCCCATTATTTTGTAGGAGCCCAAATCTTTAGGGGCCCCTGAGGTCCAGGTATAGCCATCTTTTGGTGCTTCTAAAGCGTTTTTAGTTCCAATAGATCCTGAAGCACCTGGCTGATTCAGAACAATAATCTTTTGACCCAGTTCAGCTTCAAGGTCTCCTGCAGTGACACGAATCATCTGATCCGTCACACCACCAGCGGCCCAAGGAACTATGATGTTTATAGGCTTATTCGGCTTCCACTGGCTAAACGCAGAGGCGGATAAAAAAATCGTTGTGATGAAAGTTAAACAAATTTTGATCATTTTGAAACCATATCGGGCTAAAAGTTCATTCTAGGATCACGAACCAGGGGCAACATTAGAGAAAACCCGTGCTTTAAATTGATACAAATTTTCAAGATAAACAAATCTCTTTCAACTTTATGAAAATATCTTTGTGCAATGAGGTGCTTGAACCTCTGCCTTTTGATTCGCAATGCAAGTTAGCGCGATCCTTGGGCTACAAAGGTCTAGAAATTGCCCCATTTACCGTTTCAGATAACCCAGAGAAATTATCCGTTCGAGAAGCGGAGAATTTTCGAAAAATTGCCCAAGAAGAAGGACTTGTTATTACGGGACTCCATTGGCTACTAGTTAAACCAGTTGGACTTTCGATTACTACAACCGATAAAGAAATATTTGAAAAAACAAAGCGCTTTGCCTCTAAATTATGTGAACTCTGCCATGCGTTTGGCGGAAATTATTTAGTGCACGGCTCTCCCAAGCAACGTCTTGTTTTAGATGGACAAACACATGCAGATGCACTTGCGCGGGCCATTGATTTTTTTGAATATGTTTCAAATAGTGCGGAAGAATTTAAAGTAACTTATTGCATCGAACCACTTTCAATCGACCAGACGCCGATCATCAATAAGATATCAGAGGCTATTGAAATAGTTGAAAAAATTCGATCCCCTAACCTTAAAACCATGCTCGATACAAGTTCAGCTGGATTAACTGAAAGCATGTCTGTTCCAGAGTTAATTCATCAATACATGCCAACAGGACATATTGCGCATGTGCAACTCAATGATCCAAATCGAAGAGGTCCTGGGCAAGGCGAAATGCAATTTGGCCCCATTTTGCAAGCCTTAAAGGCAAATAACTATATTGGCGAATTGGCTATCGAGCCTTTTGAATACATACCAGACGGGCCCACTTGCGCTGCGCAATCTATCGGGTATTTGAACGGGCTAATTGAAAATAATAAATAACTTAAAAGTTCTTGTACAAATCAATGCATATTTGGGAATCAACGCTAGCCTATCGCCGTTACTTATGGTCATTGGGTTTTGGTGTGGCAGAGGCTATGGATACAGCGCAACGCGGAATGGGTTTGGATTGGCCGACTTCGCTAGCGTTAATTCAACACACCTTAGATGCGGCCAAAGAATTTCCTAATGCGTTAGTCGCGTCAGGTTGTGGCACCGATCATCTCGATCCAGACCAAGTTAAATCGCTAGACGACGTTATCCACGCCTATGAATACCAAATGGAAGCGATTGAAGCTTTAGGGGGAAAGCTCATCATCATGGCAAGCCGCGCATTGGTCAAAGTTGCGAAGGGCCCAGATGATTATGAAAAAGTTTATGCACGCATCATTTCGCAAGCCAAGCAGCCCGTCATCTTGCACTGGTTGGGCGATATGTTTGACCCGGCATTGAACGGCTACTGGGGATATCAAGACTTAGACAAGGCTACACAAACTGCGCTTGACATCATTCACACCTATAGAAACAAAGTAGACGGGATCAAAGTTTCACTAATGGTGGGAGGGCAACAAAGCGCACGCTCTGTGCAGCATTTATGCGATCTTTTTGTTTTGGCGGACAAGGCGGGTCTATTTTTAAATCCTGAACTCGCCCATGCCCGTATGCAGTCGTATTTGAAAATTCACACATAAATTTCAAGAAGTATTTTGATAGCGATGCATCCAATATTTCACCAACAGTAACTATGCAGCCTCCAAGACTCGCACTCGCCCATATCTCCAAACGCTATCCAGGCGTTGTGGCAAATGACGATGTGTCTTTAACTGTTCAACCCGGTGAAATACATGCTGTCTTAGGTGAAAACGGGGCTGGTAAATCCACCTTGATGAAAATCATATTTGGTATGGTGAAGCCTGATTCGGGAATGGTTCAATTTAACGGTGAACCCATCACTATCCAAAATCCAAAACAAGCCAAGCAACTTGGCATTGCCATGGTGTTTCAGCATTTCAGTCTCTTTGATTCATTCACCGTTGCAGAGAACGTTTGGTTGGGCCTTGATCACACACAAAATTTAGAAGAAGTGATGGCGCAAATTTCTCGCGTGTCTTCCCAATATGGTTTGGATATTGATCCCCATAGACCCGTTCACACCTTGAGTGTTGGAGAGATGCAGCGCGTTGAAATTATTCGTGCCCTAATGACAAATCCGCAACTACTGATTTTGGACGAGCCCACATCCGTGTTAACCCCCCAAGCAGTAGAAAAGCTTTTCTTGGTCTTACGGCAGTTGGCAGATGAAGGTCGCAGCATCATTTACATCAGCCATAAATTGCATGAAATCCGAACCCTGTGCAATGCATGTACGGTCATGCGGTTTGGTCGCGTCACTGGAGTTTGTGACCCACGCCAAGAAAGCGATGCGTCACTGAGCGAAATGATGGTAGGCAGCACATTCCCTGACCTCTCGATCTCTCCTGCACAACCAGGCAAAGCAGTACTTAGTGTTCATAACTTGTGCTTGGCCTCTGAAGATATCTTTGGTACAGACCTTGACGGCATCCAATTATCAGTCCACGCAGGTGAAATCGTTGGAATAGCCGGTGTTTCAGGCAATGGCCAACGCGAATTACTATTTGCACTCTCTGGTGAAGATACGCGTGCCCCCGAGGGTGCTATCAGCTTACAGGGACAAAATATTGGCCACCTCAATCCATTACAAAGACGCGCACTGGGTTTGCACTTTGTACCCGAAGAGCGTTTGGGGCGTGGTGCAGTGCCAAGCTTAAGTCTTGCGAGTAATGTTTTACTCACACGAAAAGAATCTTTAAAAACCAAGAGCTTCTTGCGTTTGATAGGCTGGATAAGCAACTACGCGCTACACAAACAAGCACAAGCACTGATAGACCGCTTTCGAGTCAAAGCCTCTAGTTCACACGCACTGGCTAGTTCTTTATCTGGCGGTAATTTACAAAAATTTCTTATAGGTCGCGAAATCGATGCTCGCCCCATGCTTTTAATTGTGTCTCAGCCTACATGGGGCGTAGATGTATCTGCAGCAGCCAATATTCGCTCTGAATTGATGGCACTGCGCGACCAAGGATGTGCTGTGCTTGTGTTGAGCGAAGAACTCGACGAATTACTCTTGCTTTCAGATCAGTTGCATGTGATTGCAAACGGCAAGTTATCTCCCGCGCTATCGAGAACTAATGCAAAAGTCTCGACCATCGGTACTTGGATGAGCGGCTTATGGAATACACAAAATGCTACGACTTGAAGCACGCCAACAAGCCTCTTTGATTTGGCGTTATGCCTCTCCTTTGCTGGCCTTGGCTATTACGTGCGCATTGGGTTCAGCCTTGTTCACGAGCATGGGCATTTCACCTACAAAAGGTTTGTCCATGTTTTTTTGGGAGCCGATTAAAAGTGTGTACGCCTTGTCTGAATTGCTTGTCAAAGCTACACCCTTGCTATTGATCGCTTTAGGCTTATCGGTTTGCTTTAAATCCAATATTTGGAATATCGGTGCCGAAGGGCAATTCGTGATGGGCGCCATATTTGCGGCAGGTGTTGCCCTCACGGCAGAAGTGGATAGCCATGCAGGTTATTGGATATGGGTAGTTTTGGCAGGTATGTTGGGTGGCATGGCGTGGGCGGGTATTACTGCTTTTCTTCGCGACACATTCAACGCCAATGAAATCTTAGTCAGTTTGATGCTGGTGTATGTCTCAGTGATGTTCTTGAACTATCTGGTGTATGGCTCTTGGAAAGATCCATTGGGATACAACTTTCCTCAAACCAAGACATTTGATGCAGTGACCCAAATCCCCAAATTGATTGCCGGCACCCGCGTCAATATTGGAGCACTATTGGCCCTCATTGGCGCTGCTGCTTTGTGGCTATTTATGTTTCGTACCCATGCAGGATTTGCTTTGCAAGTCGGGGGTTTGGCGCCAGATGCTGCCCGCTATGCAGGCTTTTCTTCTCGTCGAGCTTTATGGACTGCTATGTTGATTTCTGGTGGTTGTGCAGGATTGGCGGGTGCATTCGAAGTTGCGGGGCCTTTGAGACAACTCACACCTTTCGTTCCTGCAGGCTATGGTTTTGCAGCCATCATCGTGGCCTTTGTAGGTAGGCTTCATCCTTTTGGTATGGTGTTTTCTGCACTATTGATGAGTATGTTTTTTATTGGTGGTGAGTTAGCGCAGTCGCGGCTTGGTTTGCCGCGATCTTTGACTGGCGTATTTCAAGGTTTGCTATTGTTTAGCCTGCTGGCTTGCGACACCCTGCTATTGTTTCGGGTCCGTTTGACCGCTATACCAACTATGCAAGCCACACATACCGATTCTCACTGATGGAAACCTACGCACTTCTCTTGGCAGCCACTTTGAACGCAGGTACGGTGTTGGCACTAGCTTCTCTCGGGCTGTTAATCAACGAAAAAGCGGGTATTGTGAATCTGGGTGCAGAAGGAATGATGCTGTGTGCTGCCATTGCTGGTTTTGCTGCGGTATCTGCCACAGGTAACGATTTACTAGGTTTCATGGCAGGCATCACAGCAGGAGCTGTGATGGCAGCTGTATTTGGTTTTTTTGTGATTTGGTTAAACACCAACCAATATGCAACAGGTCTGGCACTGAGTTTATTTGGCGCGGGATTTTCAGCTTTTGTGGGAGTGGCATTTGTCCAAGCCAAGCTGCCTGAACGGGTGCAATATGTTGTTCCATTTTTAAGCGACATACCCTGGCTCGGAACCGCCTTGTTCCGCCAACACCCTTTGGTTTATGGTGCGGCTGTATTGGCCATTTGGTTGTCTTGGTTTCTCTACCGTACTAGGCGTGGCTTGGTGTTGCGTGCTGTGGGTGAATCACCCACCTCCTCGCATGCGCTTGGTTATTCAGTTCGCAAAGTCCGTTTACTTGCTGTCATGGCTGGTGGCGCCTTATGTGGTTTATCCGGGGCTTACATCTCCATCATTTACACACCGCTATGGGTAGAAGGCATGATCGCTGGTAAGGGCTGGATTGCCCTAGCCCTCACAACATTTGCCACTTGGCGGCCCGCTCGGGTTTTGTGGGGGGCTTACCTGTTTGGTGGCGTCACCATGCTGCAGTTTCATTTGCAGACCTCTGGCGTGGATGTTCCCAGCCAGTTTTTAAGCATGTTGCCCTATTTATCCACCATTGTGGTGCTATGCCTTATCTCTCAAAATCCCAGGTGGTTACGCGCTAACATGCCAGCTTCGCTTGGCAAGCCCTTCTCGCCTTAAACATTTTTTCCCACCATCTCACTAAGGAGTTTTCATGGTCGATTTTAAGAAACGCAGTTGGATTATCACTGCCTCGTTATGTGCTGTTACTGCCGCCGCGTTAGTTGCATGCGGTAAAAAGGAAGAGGCTAAAACGGCAGAGTCCGCTAAAGCAGAAGTGAAAGCTCAACCTCTCAAAATCGCGTTTGCCTACGTTGGACCTGTAGGGGACGGCGGTTGGACATTCGCCCACGACAACGCACGCAAAGCTCTAGAAAAAGAATTTGGCGACAAAATTCAAACTTCATTTGTTGAAAACGTGCCTGAATCAGCGGATGCAGAACGCGTGATTCGCGATATGGTCGGCCAAGGTAATAAGCTTATTTTTGGCACCACGTTTGGCTACATGGATCCCATGCTCAAGGTTGCAACTGACAACAAAGACGTGAAGTTTGAGCACGCTACAGGTTACAAGCAAGCTGAGAATATGCGCACCTACGACAGCCGAACCTATGAGGGTGCTTATATGGCTGGCGTGATCGCTGGCAAGATGACCAAGACCAACACATTAGGTGTTGTGGCGTCAATTCCAATTCCAGAAGTTATTCGCAATATCAATAGCTTTACCTTGGGCGCGCAATCCAGCAACCCCAAAATCAAAACCAAAGTAGTCTGGGTGAATGAATGGTTCAACCCACCCAAAGAAACAGAAGCTGCCACCAGTTTGATCAACGGCGGTGCCGACGTACTTTTCCAAAATACGGATTCCCCTGCCGTACTCAAAACAGCGCAAGACAAAGGCAAACGCGCTTTTGGATGGGACTCTGACATGACAGCCTACGGCCCTAAAGCCCACTTGGCCTCAGCCATCATCAACTGGACGCCCTACTACATCAAAGCCACACGCGAAGCACTCGAGGGCAAGTGGACTGGCGGCGGACACACGTGGTCGGGCGTGAAAGACGGTGCCATTGACATCGTCTCGATTGCTGACGATGTACCCGCTGACACCAAAGCCAAGGTAGAGGAAATCAAAAAAGGTTTGACGGATGGAAGTTTTGCCATCTGGAAAGGCCCATTGATGGACAACACCGGAAAAGAAGTACTCAGCAAGGACAGCGTTGCTGACGACAAGTTTTTGAGTGGCGTCAATTTCTACGTCAAAGGCGTTGATGGAAAAGTGCCAGGCGGTAAGTAATAAATAGTTCTTTTGGATTCATATAAAGCCACCCTAGGGTGGCTTTTTTTTCGCCACCTATACTGGAAAAATTATTAGAAACATATGCAAATATTCCCATGAGCCAAGTCGATTTTGTAAATGGAAAAACCCGTGTTTATGGAATTGTGGGCGACCCCATTGAACAGGTTCGTTCGCCCGAAATGGTCACTTGGGAAATGCAAAAGCGCGATCACAACGCTGTGCTGATACCGATGCACATTGCACAGGATGAATTTGATACTGTGATGCCTCACATCATGCGCATGCGAAATTTAGATGGCTTGATTTTTACCATTCCCTTTAAAGCCCAGGCCATTGCGCTAGCAAAAAGCTTAGGTCCTCAGGCTGCGCAGATTGGTGCAATCAATGCACTCAAAAAGCATAACAATGGTGCATGGAGTGGCGAAATATTTGACGGAATCGGATGTGTAGAAGCCTTCAAACAAAAAGGCATCACTCTTCAAGATAAGCGTCTACAACTCATAGGCTTAGGTGGCGCCGGATCGGCTATTTGTGTTGCTTTGGCGTATGAAAAACCAAAGCTTTTGCGCCTCTTTGATATCCACCCTCAAACCACTGAACGTATGGCCAAGATGGTGAATTCCATCAGCCCACAGACTGTGGTCGAAGTTGGATTGCCCCATGCAGAAGGCATAGACATCTTGCTCAATGCATCCCCAGTTGGCATGCTAAGTGACGCACGACTCCCCTTAGCAGTTGAACAATTCAAAAAAGAGTTGATCGTTTTTGATGCCATCGTTATGCCAGAGAACACACCCCTGCTTTCCCTTGCCCAAGATTGTGGCTGCCAAGTTGTAAGAGGTAGAGAAATGATGCTCGGACAAATTTCAAAAATTGTTGACTATTTTTTTGCACCTTAAGCGATATCGCGGAGATAAGTACATGCCAACCAAAACACCTAAACCCCTTCACCTTGGCATATTGAGTTGCGCCAACATTGCAAAACAATTTGTTCGCGATGTTATGGGAAGCCCTGCAGTACATATTGATGCTGTAGCTAGCAGGCAACAGCCTCGCGCCAAAGAATTTGCTACCCAGTTTGGTATTGCGCGCGCGATGGGAAGTTACGAAGCCATGTTGACTGATCCGCAACTAGATGCCATCTACATTCCCCTCCCTAACAGCATGCACGCGGAGTGGGCCATCAAAGCTTTACAAGCAGGCAAACATGTTTTATGCGAGAAACCCCTCGCCTTGGGTCTTGATGAAGCCCGCCGTATGTTCAATGCAGCGCGTGCAAATGGCGTCATGTTGCTAGAGTCATATCCCTACTGGTTTCAACCGCAAACAGGCGACTTGGTCAAGTACCTTACTGCGACAGATGGCACCGGAATTGGCCATATCCGAAGTGTGCACACCAGTTTTGGTTTTACCGTGGGTAACCCTGAAACAAATATCCGCATGAAACCGGAATTAGGTGGCGGTGCTTTGCTAGATGCTGGCAGTTACCCTTTAAGTTTGATTCGACTAGTCATGGGTTGCGCCCCGCAACAAGTTATGGCCCATGCCAATTGGGCATCTAGTGGCGTAGACATTGCCATGATGGCCACGCTGATTTATGCAGATGGCCGCCGGGCGCAAATGTCATGCGCCATGGATGGCGCCACCCACCGACGGGCGACGATTGTGGGATCGCATGGAACGATTGAGACCGAGTACCTAAACCACACCAGTGAGACCAACGAACACCCATGGAACTACTTACCCAGTCAAATGCGCATTCGCAAGGGAATTCTCAACACCATTCCCTACGAGGATATCCATTCGGTCTCTGGCAGTGGTTTTAGGTTTGCAGCGGAAGCGTTTGCCCAGGTCGTTAGAGAAAAAGATATAGAAGCCATCACTAAAACTACTGCTGCCAGTTTAGACATTGCAGCAACCCTAGAGGCTATAAAGTCAAGTGCACAAACTGGCCGCATCGTGACTTTAGGCCGATGAATCAAAAAGGATTAACGAATATCTATATTTCGAAGATACTTTAGAATACACCTGCATTCAAAGTTTGAGTGCATCCGCTAGGGGTGTTGGTGTCAACAAGGTGGCACTGGCTGAGAAAGTCCCTTTGAACCTGATTGAGGTAATCCTCGCGCAGGGAAGCTAGTTATAAGTGCCGGAACTGGGTATTGACCCACATTCTCCGAATCTGCGTTAGCCCCCTGCTCCAGTTATGGACAACATGGCAAACAACGCGTCAGTGATCGAAGACGAAGTAGTGGCTTTCATGCAGATGAACGCGTCGGACGATGCCGCCTTCAATGCCATGGCTTTGCGTCTTTTTAAACACCAAGCGCAATTTAATGTGCCTTTCCAACGGTTTTGCCAAATGCGAGGTAAAACCCCGCGCACTGTGACGCATTGGCACGATATCCCGGCCGTGCCTATCAATGCCTTCAAAGACTTAGATCTGACATGCACACCTACTAGCCAATGTGGTCGCGTCTTCATGACCAGCGGAACAACACGTGGTGATATCAAAGGCCGTCATTACCACCCGTCGCTTAGGGTCTACGACGCATCCATGCGTCTAAATTTTGAACGGCAGTTAATGTCTCAAAAATCAAAAATACGCATTGGCATTATTTTTCCAACGGTAGACATGATGCCCCACTCATCGTTGGCGCATTACCTCCATTTAGCACTCGCGCATTTTGGTACACCCAATAGCCAATATTTCATGGGACCTAGCGGCTTAGACATAGAAGCACTCACGCAAGCACTGCAACACGCTGAAAAAAATCACGAGCCTATCGCTCTCCTTGGCGCTAGCTACAGCATGGTCCACGCCATGGACGCTCTGATCGCTTCTGGTTTGAACTTCAAACTGCCCGCATCAAGTTGGTTATTTGATACAGGCGGATTCAAAGGCCAATCCCGTGAGATTGATATGGATAGCTTCTACAACCAACTCTCCAACACATTTGGCGTGCCGCGCTCGCAATGCTTCAATATGTACGGCATGACTGAGTTGAGTTCCCAGTTGTATGACGCCGGTAACAGCACCACACCATCCGTCAAGCGTGGGCCACACTGGATTCGCACCAGAGTCATCGATCCCATCAGCGGCCAAGAGATGCCAAAGGGCGAACGTGGCATCTTGGTACACACGGACCTGGCCAACTACAACTCTGTCACCACACTTTTGACAGAAGACGTTGGCATCGCCACGGACGACGGTTTTATTTTGCTGGGCCGCGCACAGGGCGCACAAGCAAAAGGATGCTCTTTGGCAGTCGAAGATTTTCTGCAGGCGGCGCGCGTATGACCGTGTTGCAGTTCACTGCCGGCTACGTTCCAAGCATTGCGCATGAAGACCTGGCTTGGCATACGCTGACATATGGATCAGGCGATACACGATTGGAGGTGAAAGTCCCCCTCTTGACGCATGCACAAATACTAGCGGTGACGCAACACATCAAGAGTGCCGCCCAAACGCATATCAAAACCATGGCCGTGTCAGACATCGTGCGTGCTATCGATGTAGTTATTCTCAGATTGCTCGACATCAACCATGAAGATAGAAAACGCATAGACACACTAATGCCCATTGCCACGGGCATGGACGCAACCATGTTGCGCCATAGTTTCAGCGAATATTTACAAACATTCCGTGCACTGCAATTGCATCGGTTTATTGCCGAGGACTTCAGCAACCCCAAAATGCTGGATGCATTTCAGCCTCGCATCACCGGAGGATGGACCAAGGCGGTAGGTGCAGACCTCATCACGCATATTTGGGCTGGAAACGTTCCTGGTTTACCTTTATGGAGTTTGATCTCGGGCCTATTGGTGAAAGCCGGAACGGTAGGTAAGGTATCGAGTGCAGAACCCATCTGTGCATCTATATTTGCCAACGCATTGGCAGATGTAGAACCCCGGCTGGCAGACTGTCTGTCGATTATTTGGTGGCCCACCGAAGACGTCAATATTTCCAGCTATTTATTCCAACAATCAGATATCGTGCTCGCCTACGGCGGAAACAGCGCACTGTCTGCTATTCAAAACCAAGTACCCGTGACCACGCGCTTCTTACCGCACGGTCACAAACTAAGTTTTGGCATGGTATCTACTGCTGCGCTTTCTGTTGTGCGTGCAAAACGTGTGGCTTCTCAAGCTGCATTAGATATCGCTAGGTATGAACAGCAAGGTTGTTACTCACCGCAAATGTTCTATGTAGAACGTAGCGCTCAGTTCAGTCCTCAAGAATTTGCACAGTCACTTGCCAGCGAATTGGCTGCACTGGCACACAAATACCCAAGAGCCTCTTTGTCACTAGAAGAGGCTTCTCACATCGCCAGCTGGCGTGAATCGCATGAATTTTCCATGTTGCAAAACTCTGGAATTCAGGTGCTGGGAGATAAGCAGGATGCGTTTGTGGTGGTTTATAGCGATACCCCTCTACCCCTCAACCCCAGTCCGCTCAACCGATGCGTCACCGTAGTTGCAGTTGATTCCTTGCTCGACGTAATACCTTTGTTGAAAGACCAACGCCCGTATTTACAAACAACTGGCCTGGCAACAGATCCAGAAACATTGCTTCAATTAGGTGAAGCACTTGCGCTTGCTGGTGTCACACGCATATGTGCGATTGGTGAAATGACCTCCCCTGCTGCTGGTTGGCATCACGATGGAAGGTTCAGTCTGGCTGATTTAGTAAATATGGTCGACATTGAAACATCAACAGAAATAGCAGCGAATCAGTTAACCCACTATGAACTCTGATTCAAGTATCACCCCAATTGAATCCAAGGCGCAGTATCTTTTGCGTCTGCAAAATGTGTCGTTCTCCTACCAAGAGGATGTGGAAACACTGCACAGCATCAACCTAGATTTGGCGCCGGGCGAATTCCACTGCCTGATAGGTCGCAGCGGTTGCGGAAAAACCAGCTTGCTCAAATTAGCAGCCGGCCTACTTTCCGCCCAGCAGGGCGAAGTGGTGTGGAATAACCAACCGTTAATTACGCCGCAAAGCGATATGGGGTTTGTATTCCAACGTCCAACGCTTCTTGAGTGGTTAGACGTTTTAGACAATGTGTTACTGCCGATTGCATTGCATAGAAGAATTGAAGCCTCAGACCTCCATAAGGCCAAAGAATTGCTGCAACGCATGGGACTTGCACTTAAATTCCATGGCAAACCAACTGAACTATCAGGCGGACAACAAAGTCGGGTTGCGATTGCGCGCGCGCTGATCACCAGTCCACGTATCCTGTTCATGGACGAACCTTTTGCCTCTTTAGATGCGATCACCCGAGAAGAACTACAACATGACCTGATGGCTATTTGTGCTGAACACAAAACTTCTATCTTGTTTGTGACACACGATATTGGCGAAGCGGTCTACCTGGGTAAACAGGTCTCTGTGATGGCGCAAGGAAAAATTCACCACACACTCGCAATCGACCTGCCGCAACCGCGTCAAAACTCCATGCGCCATAGCCCAGAGTTCAATCATTTCAGTTCAAAACTGCGTCATGCGATGGAGGTGGTTGCATGAAATCAAAGTCTTATTTCTGGACACTGTTGGTCGGTGTAGTTTTGCTAACAACTTGGGAAATTTTGGTACGCACACTTGGCACCTCTGAGTTAGTCATGCCAGCCCCTTCGCGGATTACCGATGTTTTATGGAAGAGCTTAGTAAATGGTTACTTGTGGCCGCATATTTGGCAAACACTAGTAGAAGTTTTTTGGGGAATTGTTCTGGGTGGGTTAATGGGGTGCGTTGGCGGCATTGTTTTAGGTGAATCGAAGCATTTACGCTCTCTCCTCATGCCCTATGTTGTATTGAGCCAAGTCATACCCAAATTGGCACTTGCGCCTTTGTTTATTGTCTGGTTTGGCTTTGGCGTGTTACCCACCGTTGTCATGACCGCGTTAATTTGTTTTTTCCCATTGCTTGAAAACACAGTGACTAGCATGCAACAAGTGGATCCACAGAAATTAGAACTTTTCAAAATGCTGCGCGCAAATAGGTGGCAAACGCTGTGGCGCTTAAAAATTCCCTCTGGTATGCCTAATATATTGGCTGGCTTTCGGGTCGCTTTGGTACTGGCATGGGTGGGTGCTGTTGTGGGTGAATTCATTGGATCGAGTAAAGGACTTGGCGCATTGATCATCGCTGCGCAAGGATCTATGGACACGCCTTTGATGTTTGCTGTCTTAGTAGTTATCACTTTTCTAGGCATCTCAAGTTATTGGATGTTTCAAAAATTTGAACGTCGATTTTTGCAATCTCAATTTTGATTCTTTCAGAAAGTTTCCACATGTCTTGCGCGTTTCACAGTTTCCGATTAACTATCGCTGGCACCATCACCTGTATTTTGGGTTTACTTATTACAGCAACAGGCCATGCCCAAACACCTGCAAAGCTAGACAAAGTTGTCATCGCCAGCTGGGGTAAACCCATCACTGAAATTACCAATTTATTGGTCGAAGAAGACAAAGGCTTCTTCAAAGCCAAAGGGATTGAGATGGCGATTATTCCTGGCGCAGGTGGTGCAGACGCGATACGCAATTTACTGAGTGGCCAAGCCGATGTTGCGTTTACGGACCCCGCATCTTTTTTCACAGCTATCGACAAAGGTGAGAAATTAAGGGCTATTTACGATATTTATCCACAAAATATTTTTAATTTGGTTTCGCTTAAATCTCAAAAAATCACCAAACCATCGGACCTCAAAGGCAAGCGCATTGGTGTTTATAGCTTGGCCAGCGGGACAAGGCAAAACCTGCAAATCTTGCTACACCAAGCAGGTTTGACCGAAGCCGACGTCACCATTGTTGTGACTGGGTTATTGAACTTCTTACCCCTCATGCAAGGCCAAGTAGATGCCACAGCTGCTACCGATACAGGTCTTCTGGTTGGAAAGCAAAAAGGCCTTGGTGATGTGAATGTGATGGAAGTTAAAAATTATGTAAACATCTCCAGCGATTTCTTTGTAGTGCGAGAAGAAACTTACCAACAAAAGAAAGATGTATTGAAGCGGTTTTTACAAGCCTACCAAGACAGTGCGGAATGGATGATGCGATCTCCCCAAGAGGCTGCTAAGTTGGCTGTGAAATTTGCCTTAGATGGCCAAAATGAAGCTGCAAATTTAGAGGTAATTAAGTTACGCAATGCCACTAGCATTTCACCTGTGACCCAACAAAAAGGCTTAGGTGCTTTTGATATGGGCGTGATTCAAAAGGGTGCCAATGCCTACAAAGCATTTGGCTTGATTCAACGCGACATCAGAGTTACAGATGTCATCAGCCAAGATTTATTACCAGGCAAAAAATAAGATGCATGCCAAGCGCTTTCACAACCAAACTGTTTTGGTAACGGGTGCTAGCCGTGGCATTGGTGCGGCGATTGCCAAAGCCTTTGCCTCTGAAGGCGCATGTGTCTTGGTGAACTACCTTGTCAATGTAGAAGCAGCACAAGAGGTAGTAAGCGACTGTGAAAAACTAGGCGGTACTGCCCTAGCCTTGCAAGCCGACGTACGCGATCCATCTGCAGTGCAGTATATGGTGGCCCATGCTATGCGCGAAGTCGGGCGAATCGATGTGTTGGTGAACAACGCATTTAGCCCCTATGCGTTTGACCCTGAAAACCGCAAACGCTTTTGGGAAACGCCATGGGCTGACTACCAAACCCAATTTGATGGCGCAGTTCAGGCTAGCTACAACGTTTGTCAGTCAGTGATTCCTAATATGCGTCAACGCACAAAAGGCAGCATCATCAATATGGTGAGTGACTTGATCTACCGACCCAGCATTCCTTATCACGACTACTCCACGGCCAAGTCTGCTTTAGTGGGCTTTAGTAGAAATTTAGCCACAGAGCTTGGCTCCTGTGGTATTCGCGTGAACTGTGTTGCACCGGGCTTGGTCAGTCCTACCGCTTCTAGCGCGCACACCAAAGAATCTGTCAAAGATATGTTGATCGCTCAGACCCCATTAGGAAGGTTAGCCACTCCAAAAGATGTAGCAGGACCTGTTTTATTTTTAGCGTCAGACGAGAGCCAATTTATGACCGGACAAGTATTGGTTGTCGACGGCGGATTGGTAATGGCTTAACCATGCAGGGCATGCATAGGCACTGGCGCAAAACCATGGTTCAACGGTCCGTGGCCGTGACCCGTGGTGATGTCTGCTCCGTGCGCAATCGCTTGCACAATAAATTGACGCGCACAGTGCACGGCCTCAGACAAACCCATACCCAAAGCCAAGTAGGCTGCGATAGCAGAAGACAAGGTGCATCCTGTTCCATGCACATTGTTGCTATGGATGCGACGCGAAGACAAACGCTCAGAGGGTGTATTGGGCTGCACCAGCAAATCCATCAGATCATCGCCGGGCAAATGCCCTCCTTTGAGCAAGACAGCGCGCGCGCCCATCGCCAGCAGATCACGTCCTGCAGACTCCAGGACACTGGCGTCAGATATATCTCGACCCAACAACAAAACAGCTTCATCCAAGTTTGGCGTGATGAGGGTCGCGCGAGGGAACAACTCGCGCACCAAGACTTGCACCGTTTCACTGGCAATCAAACGGTCTCCACTGGTAGCCACCATCACGGGGTCCAACACCACGTTTTTCAGCTGGTAGTGGTCGATGGCCCAAGCCACTACATCGACAATTTCTGGGGCATGCAGCATGCCGATCTTGATGGCGTCAGCGCCAATGTCATCCATCACAGATTGAATTTGTGCTTTCAAGAATTCAGCTGGGATGCCGTGGATACCTTGCACACCCATCGTGTTTTGCGCGGTCAAAGCTGTGATGGCAGTCA
>Ga0222712_10002863_pt1 | contig 19300 bp, 17 predicted proteins | sample C33_657DmetaG_FD_165043 | JGI IMG/M metagenome (GOLD analysis project Ga0222712, IMG submission 165043) | Estuarine water microbial communities from San Francisco Bay, California, United States - C33_657D | ecosystem: Environmental > Aquatic > Marine > Unclassified | place: USA: California... | reverse complement strand
CGATATGAAAGGCAGTGACTGGGCTAAAAGCGCCTATGCCAAGGGCGTGCCCATGGGCGGAACTCTGACGGCTGCGAAATCCGGAAGCTCCCCCCGCTTCCTTGTGAGCGCGCTGAAGGATCCTGACGGAGCCAATCTGGACCGGGTGCAGGTTATCAAGGGCTGGCGCGGCAAGGACGGCAAGCTGTACGAGAAAATCTATGAAGTCGCCTTTGCAGGCAACCGCAAAATTGATCCGGCGACTGGCAAGCTGCCGCCCATTGGTTCGACGGTCAATTTCAATGACGCAACCTATAGCAACAGCATCGGCGCACCGACGCTCGGCACGGTCTGGACTGATCCCGACTTTGATCCTTCGGTCGCCGCTTTCTACTATGTCCGCGTCATCGAAATCCCGACCCCGCGCTGGACGCTTTATGATGCCGTCCGCTTCGGCCTGACACCGCCAAAGGAAGTGCCGCTGGTGACGCAGGAACGCGCCTATAGCTCGCCAATTTGGTATGATCCACGCTGAAGTCAGCCATAGGCTTCCAAATATAGCTCGCCGATCTTTTCAGCCGTCGCCTCGCGCGGATTATTGCCCGGCGAGCCTGAAGCGATGGCTTGCGCAGCCATTGTCGGGACCAGGTTGCGATAGGTTTCTTCAACTATGCCATGGCTGCGCGGGCTAGGCACGTGCAGATCGGCATTGAGCTGCTCCAGCGCATCGATCATCCGGGCGACGGCGGATTGATCGCCTTCATGCTCTTGCGCCACCCCCATGGCACGGGCGCAGTCCGCATAGCGTGGCAAAGCAGCCGGTGCCGAAAAACGCGTCACGGCTGGCAGCAGCATGGCGTTGGATAGGCCATGCGGGACATGGAAAAAGGCACCGATCGGGCGGCTCATCCCATGTACCAGTGCGACCGATGAATTGGAAAAGGCCAGCCCGCCATGATGCGCGCCGACCATCATGGCCTCACGCGCGGCACGATCATCGGGGACATCACAGGCACGACGGATATTGGCCGCAATAAGCTTCATCGCGGAAAGCGCGACCGCGTCCGAAAAGGGGTTGGCGCGTTTGGAGACATAAGCTTCTATGGCGTGGGTCAGCGAATCAATCCCGGTATCGGCGGTCAACCGCCTCGGCTTGGTGAGGGTGAGTTCAAAGTCGACAATGGCGATCGTCGGAAGGAAAGCGAGGCCCATGCAGAGCATCTTTTCACTGCTCTCTTCATCGCTGATGATGGTCACCCGTGTCGCTTCTGAGCCCGTGCCCGCCGTGGTCGGGATCGCAATGACAGGCAGGCCGGGACTGTCCGTGATCACCGGCACTTTCAGGCTGGAAACAGGGCGACGCTCGATCCCCAACGCGGCAACGGCCTTTGCCGTATCGATAGGGCTGCCACCGCCAAAGCCAATTACGCAATCGCATTGATACCCGGCCAGCATGTCAAGCGCTGCGTCAACGACGGCAACCGTCGGATCGGGAACAGTTTCCACAAAGATTAGCGCCTTCATTCCGGCTGCCGCAAGGATATATGTCAGTCGTTCGCCAGCACTGCCATTGAGCAGGAAATTGTCCGTGATGATCAGCGGGCGTGACAAGCCGCACTGCGCCATTGCCGCAGGAAGCTCGTCAAGCGCACCGCCGCGAATGCGAACGATGCGGGGCAGAAAGATTGCACTCATGCTGCTTCCTCAATCATCGCCTTGATCTGCGCCCTTAACTGATCCTTCCTGATTTTTCCTGAAGCTGTGTGGGGCAGGTCGTCAACCCATTCGATCCGCTCTGGGCACTTTTGTTTGGCAAGGCCTGCGTCGCTGACAAAGGCGGTGATATCAGCAATATTCGGACGGCTGGCATCCTTGGGGATGATGAAGGCACAAATGCCCTCGCCAAGGCGCGGATGCGGCATTGCGACGACCGCGGTCTCGCGCACCGCCGGATGGGTGTGGAGCACATCCTCAATCTCCTTGGCGCTGATATTCTCGCCGCCTCGGATAATCAGGTCCTTCTTGCGACCAGTGATGACCAGCGCCCCTTCGGGTGTGAGGTGACCAATATCGCCGGTGCGGAAATAGCCATCCTCCGTAACAGATTCGGCCGTCTGGGCGGCGTCAGCATAGCCCAGAAACATCGCGGGGCCGCGCGCGAGCACTTCGCCGTCAACGCCAGTCGTCACGTCCCGGCCTTCATCATCAACAATTCGTAACTCATAGTCGATCGCCTTGCCGTCGGTTTCCGCCGCCTTATGAAGCGAAGTTTCGGGCAAAATACCCTGTGTCGCCATCGGCACTTCGGAACTGCCAAAGACCCGGTAGGCGCAGGGATTAGCCAATCGGCCATTGGCGCTGTGCACGAGATCGGCAGGGACAGCGGCACCCCCACACGCAAAACGCCTGAAGCTGGAAAGTGCGCTGCCCTTGGCCGCAGCGGCATCGCACAGCTCATGGAGAAAAGGCGTGGCGGCAACCGTTGAAGTGACCCCGAAACGATCGATCAGCTCAACCGCCTCCGCTGCGTTCCACATCTCCATCAGCACAGTCCGCGAGCCGACTGCAAAAGGCTTTTCAAGCCCGCCGCTATAGCCGCTGATATGGGTGACTGGAGACGGCATCAACGTAATGTCGCCGTTTATACCTGAATGACGGAAACCGACCTGTGCCACACGGTCAAGCGTATTGTGCGAATGAAGCACGGCTTTGGGTCTTCCCGTGGTGCCTGATGTATAGAGCAGCAGCTTTACCGCATTGGGATCAACCTGAGGCAAAGCCAGGCTTATCCCTTGTCCATGTTCGATCAGGTCCGCCAGATTTGGCGCGCGTTCGGCGGTCCGCACATAAACGACATGCAACAGCTCAGGCAGTTGCGGGCGGATGCGGTCAACCATCGCTGCATAATCGTGATTGCGAAAAGTTTCGGCGACGAAGAAAGCTCGCGATCCGCTATCTCCCAGCATCTGCACGACTTCTGCATCACGGTAAATCGGGACGATAGGATTGATGACAAAGCCGCCTAGGCTGGCGGCAAGGTTGATCACTGCCGCCTCAACCCAGTTGGGCACCTGAAAACTGATAACGTCACCCTGTTTCAGGCCAAGATCATATAAGCCCCGAGCCAGCGCCTCGCCATCGGCGAGCAGGCTGGCATAAGTGGGCTTTGTCGGATCATTGAGGAAGATCACCTCATCGGGCAATTGCTCCGCCCATATCCGCGCGCGGTCCCCAATGGTCTTGTCCGACCAGACATCGCCTTGGGCATAGGCTTTAAGGTGATCTGGTAATGCATGCATGCGATGTCTCCGTAATTGGACTCACGAATATTTATCAGCAATGCTCGCGCCTGCGACCTGTCAAAAATCCCAAGTGACCGAGGCATGACGGAAGCATAGCCTCCCAGTCGGACTGGAGTACAGACAATGGCCGGAAAGGTACTTATTACAGGGGGCAATGGTTATATTGCACGTTTTCTGATACAGCGACTGGCGGCATCGGGATGGCGCATTCATGCGACGCTCCGAGATCCCTCAAAGGCTGCCGCGCTTCGCCGGGCTTTGGGCGTTGAAGAGGAGCGGCTAAGCTTCTTCGGTGCTGATCTGATGCGTGATGCGGGCTGGGCCGAGGCACTTTCGGGATGCACCCATGTCGCGCATCTAGCATCTCCCTTGCCCAGCGAGGTGCCCGAAAGCAAGGAAGAGGTGATCGCTCCCGCGCGGGACGGCGCGCTGCGCGTATTGCGCTTTGCCCGTGATGCCGGTGCCAAACGATTTGTTTTGGCCTCATCCAACGGTGCAATCGGCTACGGTAGGCCAAGGGGCGACTAACTTTTCACCGAAGCCGATTGGACCGATTCGACACATCCAGGCACGCATGCCTATGTCAATTCCAAAACCATTTCAGAACGCTGTGCGCGCGACTGGATGGTGACGGAAGGCGGCGCAATGGAGTTTTGCTAGATCAACCCCAGCGTGGTGCTCGGCCCGATTCTGGGAGGGCAAATGTCAGCATCAATCGAGGCAGTCAGGCGGTTACTGGCCGGACTGCCAGCCTGCCCTGATATTGGCTTTGAATTTGTTGATGTCCGCGACATTGTCGATATTTTTGAACGTGCGCTTACCCGACCAGGTATCGATGGCGAACGGTTCATCGCCAGTGCGGCCTGGCTGAAGTTGATCGACATCGCCCGCATTGTGAAGGATCAGTTGGGTGATCAGGCCATCGCGGTCAATGTCCGCGCAATGCCTGACGCGGTGCTCGAATGGTTTGCAACCTTCGATCCGGTGGCGATGCAGGTGGTGATGGAACTCGGTCGCACTAGGCGGATGGATTCAAGACACGCGCGGGCGTCCCTTGACTGGCATACAAGGCCTATTGAGGAGACCATTGCCGACACCGCGCGCAGCCTCATCACCGAAGGTCTACTGTAGCGTTTGTCTGGTGGGTAAAAAGAAGCGCGCGACTCTTGCCCAGAGCCGCGCGCATTCCTCTGTTTATGAACGATCAGAACTTGAATTGTACTTCAGCACCAAATTGGCGGGGCGGGCGAACACCGGCGAAGGTGAACAGGCCGGCCACGGGTAGAGTCGAGCTGGTCCCGCGATCATCGAGCAGGTTGCGAGCAAAAACGCTGAACTTCATTTCTCCGTCACCCATTGGCAGCAGATAGGAAGCCGTTACGTCCAAAATCTCGCGTGCATCGGAGATGCAGCGGAAATCGTTAGTTACAGCTCCGGGAATTGCCGGTTTTTGCTCGATAATGCAGGTGGCATATTTGTCGATGAAGCGGAAATTCGGGGACAGCATCAAGGTCCCGCTACCCAGCTGGGCCTTCCAGTCTGCGCTTACTGACCAAGTATATTTGGGCGCGCGGCGCAGGTCCAATGTTGACACATCGTCGAGGATGAAGTCAGCCGGTACTGTGATATCGCGACGGAAGTTGCGATATTTGGCGTCCAGATAGGACATGGAAGCATTGACCGTGAAATTATCGGACGGCTGCATCGTGACTTCCAGTTCAATGCCATTAATCCGCGCCGATGCCGCGTTGCTGACTATGGTTTGCTGGACGTTGATCACATTGAACGGCGCAGGCGTCGGCTGGACGATTTCTTCCTGCTTGTTGGCGTAATCAGTGCGGAAAAGCGCTAGGTTAGTCCGCAAGATGCGATCCAGCCAATCGGCCTTGATACCAACTTCGTAGGCCTTCACAGTTTCGGGTTCATAGGGCCCCTTGGCCGCCGGAGTTGCCGCACGTCCGTTGAAACTGCCTGAGCGATAGCCTGTCGAATAAGAGGCATAGATCAGCTTGTGATCGCCGATTTCATAGTCGGCGCTGGCTTTCCAGGTGAATTTGCCATTGCTCAGTTTGCCAACGCAGTCAGCCGCGGTAATCACGCTGCCGCCGCCAAATGTGGTCGGGCAAACGCCTGTCGTATTAAGGCCATAGTTGGTGACGAAGGATTTCTTGTCGCGGGTGTAACGCCCGCCAAGGCCGATGGTCAGCAGATCGCTGGGCTTAATCTTGACGTCGCCAAAGGCGGCATAGGATTTCGAATCTACGCCCGAACGTTGCGTCGGACGGCCACCGGTGAACAGGCGTGTTGCCTGATTCAGGAAATAGCTGCTTTCGAAATAATATGCTCCGAGCAACAGATTGACCGACTCGCCGAGATCTCCGACCAAGCGGACTTCGTGGCTGAACTGATCATAATCCTGATCGCGCTTGGCGTCGAAAAAATTAGCTGGCGCAGAATCGAAGTCGGCAGTGACGCTTTCCGTACTCTTTTGCCAGCCAGTGATAGAAACCAGACTCCAATCGCCGAACTTGGCATTTATTTCTCCGGTAACGGCATCAGTATCATAAGTGATCGGCGTCGGGATGTTGCCAAAGATCGTATAGAGCGAATCGCCCTTGTTCGGACGGTTGCACAACGATGGAGGAACGAAGCCCAATATACAGATAAGATCACCACCAGCCCCTGACCGTGAGAGGATCGCTGTCGCATTTTCGGAATCCTGTTCGCTATGCTGATAGGTGATTTGCGCGCTGATATTCTCCGATGCTTCGATCCGCGCAGTTGCTCCAAAGCTGACATTCTTGTCCTTGCCCGCACGCCGGTTTTGCGTTGCGTTGAACAGATAGCCGTCGGTTTTATCATAGTTGAAAAAGCCCTTGATCGCGAGGAAATCGCCGATCATCGGCGTGTTCACGACCAGGCGACCGCGCCAGGTGCCGAAATCGGCATAGCCAAGCGACGCTTTGACGCCAAATTCGCCCGTGGGCTTCGAACGACGGATGTTGATTACTCCGCCGATCGTGTTGCGCCCGAACAATGTGCCTTGCGGACCGCGCAGGACTTCGATCGATTCCATGTCAAATGCGTCAAGCAACTGGCCGGTGTTGGTGCCCGAGAACACGCCATCCAGAACCACGCCCACCGCTGGGTCAAAGCTTTTTTCGATGTCTTCGAACGAAATACCCCGGATCGAAATGGCTGCCGCACTCGGCCCAGCGTTTACATTGTCCACAACCAGGCTGGGGACGCGTCCCGCGATATCCCGAATGTCCTTGACGGTTGATTCGGATAGGGCCTCGGCATCGAGAGCTGTCACCGCCACCGGTACTGATTGGATGTTTTCCTCGCGCCGTTGCGCGGTCACCAAGATCTCACGGATGCCGCCTTGATCTTCTTCCGCTTGTGCTTCTTGCGCCCACGACGGTGTCGCTAACGCGGCTGCCAGCGCGAAACTCGCGCTCAAATACAGGACTTTTTTTAGCATGTCGGTGCCTCCCAAGCTCTCCTAAATCTCTCCTCAGCCTTCTATGTCGGCGTAAGTGACATAACTGGCAGGATGGAGACTGCCGCTACGTCTGCCCATAACACAACCGACAAAATTGACAGTCGCACCAAGTCGAATGCCGTCTAAGCTGCTGTTCGCAAGATCGGGAGAAGCACGATGGCATCCAGCACACACCGCACATTCTGCCGATTCTGCCATGCTAATTGCGCTATCATCGCCGAAGTCGAGGATGGCCGCCTCATCGCTGTACGCGGCGACAATGAGGATCCGGTCTTTGGCGGCTATACCTGCGTTAAGGGACGGCAGCTGGTCGAGGCGCATGATTCGCCAGAGAGGTTGACGTCCTGCCAGATCAAGGGCGCGAACGGGGCTTTCCAGCCGATTTCGACCGAAGCTGCGCTTGATTTCATTGCAGACAGGCTGCGCGCGATCATCGACCAACATGGCCCGCATGCAGTTGCCGTCTATGGCGGCACCTACGCCTTCCAGAACAGCGCGGGCGTGGCGACCGCTACCGCCTTTGCGCAAGGGCTGGGCAGCCGCAATATCTATACCAGCGTGACGCTCGACCAGCCCGCCAAGGTCTATACCACGATGCGCTATGGCATGTGGGAAGGCGGGATGCACAGTTTCGATACGGCGGACGTCTGCTTCATGATCGGCAACAACCCGCTGGTCTCGCATTATGCCCCGCCGGGATCACTGCCGCCCTTTTCGCCCTCGCGCCGGTTGCGCGACGCGCAGGAACGCGGGCTGAAACTGATCGTCGCCGATCCGCGCGAAAGCGATGTGGCGCGGCTTGCGGACATCCATCTGCCGGTGTTGCCGGGTGAGGATGCGGCGCTACTTGCGGGCATGATCCATGTGATCATCAACGAGGAACTGTATGACCGCAATTTCGTTGGTGCGCATGTCGATGGCTTTGCGGAGCTGGCAGCGGCGGTGAAGCCGTTCACGCCCGAGGCGGCGGGCGGGCGCTGCGGGGTTGAGGCATCGCAAATCGCCCAAGCCGCGCGGATGTTTGCGAAAGCACAAAGGGGCGTAGCCAGCACCGGCACGGGTCCCGAAATGGCGGGCAATGGCACACTGACGGCATGGCTGGTTTCCGCGCTCAACATCATCTGCGCGCGCTTCTGCCAGGAAGGCGAGCTTTCCTCGATCCCGCGCGTCTTCACCGCCAAGAGCCCGCGCCGCGCGCAGGTGGGGGCACCGATCCCGCTCTTTGGCGAGGGCTTTCCCAAATCGCGCTTCCGCGAATTGACACATCTCGGCACCGAAATGCCGTGCAATGTGCTGGCTGATGAAATCCTGACCCCCGGCGAGGGGCAGGTGCGCGCGCTGATCAATATCGGCGGCAATCCGGTGGTAGCCTTCCCCGATCAGGAAAAGATGACGCGCGCACTCGACTCGCTCGACCTGCTCGTCAGCGTAGACATCCGCATGGCGCAGACCGCAAAGCGCTCGCATGTCGTGCTCGCCCCGCGCATGTGCCTTGAGCGCGACGATATCAGCAATCTCTCCGAATGGTGGTATGAGGTGCCCTACGCCCGCTACACCAAGGCGCTGGTGCCGCCGCCGGGCGACCTGATCGACGAATACGCGATGCTCTGGGGGCTGGCGAAGCGGCTGGGCACCGGCCTGCCGCTCGCGGGCGGGCCGTGCCCGATGGATGCGCTGCCCGACAAGGCGAGCTTCCTCGACCTGATGACCGCAGGCTGCACCGTGCCGCCGAGCAAGGTGCGCGATGATACGCCCGACGGGAAGGCGATCATCTATCACGACCTCCACCCACGCGTGGAAGCGCCGGACCCGGAGGCCGCTAACAAGTTCCAGCTGGCGGCGGGCGATATGCCCTCGGCGCTCAATACCTATCGCGAGGCCGCCGTCGCAAAGCCCGGCTTCGACTACCGGCTGGTTTCGCGTCGCACCAAGCACCGCTTCAACTCGACCGGCGGGCATCTGACCGCGCTGAAAGCCAAGCGCACCACCAACCCGGCGCATATCCACCCCGACGATCTCGCCGCTTTGGGCATAGAGGATGGCGCGCTTGTCAGCATCACCTCCCCCGTGGGTTCGATTGTCGGCGTCGCCGAGGCCGCGCCCGGAATCCGGCGCGGGATCGTTTCGATGGCGCATGCCTGGGGCGATGCGGGTGAGGATGGCAGCAAGGTGCGCGAAATCGGCACCGGCACCAACCGGCTCGTCAAGGAAACCGTCGACTATGATCCGATAACCGGCCAGGCTCTGCAAAGTGCCATTCCGGTGCGGATCGAAGCTGTTTGAAACCAGGAGATATTATGACCACCAACCGCCGTTTTATCCTGAAGCGCCGCCCCAATGGAACGCCCGTTGCCGACGATTTTGAATTACGCAGCGAGCCTGTTCCGGCGCTTGCCGACGGCCAGTTCCTGATACGCAACCATTATGCCTCGCTCGATCCGGCGATCCGCGGCTGGATGGACGACGCGCCCAGCTATATGCCGCCGATCCCGCTCGACACGCCGGTTCGCGCATCGACGGTGGGGGAGATTGTTGAGAGCAAGGCCGCCGATTTCCCGGTGGGTGCGTGGGTCTCGGGGCTGAACGCGATCGAGGAATATTCGGTCGGGATGGCGGGCGGCTTTTCGGCAGTGGTCGATACGTCGCTGGTGCCTTCGCCGACCAATTTCCTGTCGGTGCTCGGGGCGGTCGGGATGACGGCCTATTTCGGCTACCTGGAGGTGTGCAAGCCCAATCCCGGCGATGTCGTGCTGGTGACAGGGGCTGCAGGAGCCGTCGGTTCGCTGGTCGGGCAGATTGCGAAGATCAAGGGCGCGTCAAAGGTGATCGGCATTGCCGGAGGTCCGGAAAAATGCGCGCGGCTGATCGAGCGTTATGGTTTCGATACCGCGATCGACTATCGCGGCAAATCGGTCGATGAACTGACCGCAGCGATTGCCGCCGAGGCGCCCGAGGGTGTCAATATCATCTTTGAAAATGTCGGCGGCGATAATTTGGATGCCGGGCTCAACAACCTCGCCATGCATGCGCGGATCGGGCTGTGCGGGCTGATCAGCGAGTATAACAATGCGGGCGAGAAGACAGGCGCGCGCAACATCTGGCAGCTGATCGTCAAGCGCGCCTCGATGACCGGGCTGCTGGTTGCCGATTATGTCCCGCGCTTTGGCGAGGGCATAACCGAAATGGCGGGGTGGCTGCGGTCGGGACAATTGGTGTTTGACGAGCATGTCGATAGCGGCATCGAAAATGCCCTCCCCGCCTTCCTTCGCCTGTTCAGCGGCAGCAATGACGGCAAGATGATCCTGCAACTGGCCTGAGGAGAGAGGCGATGGCGCGCGATATGTTGGGCCGCAAGGCTGTGGTGACCGGGGCGGCTTCGGGGATCGGCGCAGCGGCGGTTGCGCGATTGCTGGCCGACGGTTGTACGGTACTCGCGGTCGATCTCGCCGCCGATGGCCTTGCGGGCACGCATAACCTTGCGACCGATGTCGCCAATGCAGAGGCGATTGCGGCGGAGGCGCAGGCCAAGCTGGGCGGCTGCGATATCTTGATTAACAATGCAGGCGTCTGCCCGGGGGGTCCTTATGAGGAAATGACGCAGGAAATGTGGGACTTGGCGCTTGGCGTCAACGTCACCGCGGTGATGCAACTCACCCGCGCCTGCCTGCCGATGCTCAAGGCCTCGAACGCCGGGCGCGTGATCAACACCGGCTCGATCCTGTCGCGCTATGGCGATGCCGGGCTGGTTGCCTATGCTACCTCCAAACATGCTGTGCTCGGCCTGACCCGCGCCCTCGCGATGGAATTGGGGCCGCACGGGATCACGGTGAATTGCGTCCAGCCCGGCGCGATCGAGACCGGAATGACGCGGCCGATGTTTGATAGTAACCCTGATTCAAAGACATATTACACCGGCCGTTCCGCGCTGGGACGCATCGGCCAGCCCGAGGATGTCGCCGATGTCATGGCCTTTCTAGCGAGCGACGATGCGCGGTTCGTGACTGGCCAGGGGATCATGGTCGATGGCGGGGTGATGGTGCATAGCTGACCAAAGCACGGGCCTAACATTTTCGCCTGTCGCAACATGGTTCTTACTGTGGCATCAGTTTTGGGATTCAGAGGTATGCAATGAACAACATGAATACAGCACCCAGTCTGCTTGACCCGGAGGTCATGCAAAATCCCTTTCCGCTCTATCAATGGGCGCATGCCAATTCGCCGGTAATCGAGATTCCGGAAAATGGTCTGAAGGTCGTCATGAGCTATGATATGTGTGCCGAGGCGGCGGGGCGTGTGGAGGAATTTTCCAACAACTTTACCGCGGTGCTTTCAGGCGCAATGTCCGCCGATCCAGACGTTTCCGCCATTCTTGATCAGGGCTGGCCACAGATTGACACGCTGTTGACCGCAGACCCGCCGGTGCACACACGGTTTCGCAAGCTGGTCAATCTCGCATTCTCCATGCCACGCGTGAATGCATTGGAGGCGGGCATCAGGGAGAAGATCAACGCGCTGATCGATGGCTTTATCAACAAGGGCGAATGCGAATTTGTCTCCGAGTTTTGCGTGCCCTTGCCAGTTCAGGTGATTTGCGAGCAGCTTGGCTTTGAGCTTTCGGAACAGTCCAATGTGAAACGCTGGTCCGATGCCTTTGCCGACCGGCTAGGTCACATGATCTCAAAGGAGCGCGAGCTTGAATGCGCGCGCGAAGTGGTCGAGTTCCAGGAGGCGGTGAAGATCAAGATTGATGCCCGCCGCGTCCAACCCGTGGACGATCTTTTGTCTGACATCGTCAATGCACAGTTAGAAGGCGAACAGCCGCTCGATGACGCCGAAATCCTGTCGATCGCTCAGCAATTGATGGTGGCAGGCAATGAGACGACGACCCATGCGGTCGCGGGCGGTATAGTCCATTTGGCCCGCAATCCGGATCAACAGGAAAAGGCGCGGGCCAACCCGAAGCTGACCCCCAATATGGTCGAAGAGGTGCTGCGGCTCGACACGCCCACTGCCGGCATGTGGCGGGTCGTGACGCGCGATTGCGCGCTGGGCGGGCACGAATTCAAGGGCGGGACGATGGTGATGCTGCGCTATGCCGCTGCCAATCGCGATCCCGCGAAATATCCCGATCCAGACAAATTCGATGTCGAGCGTAGTAATGCTCGCACGCACCTTGCCTTTGGCAAGGGCATCCATATGTGCGTCGGTAATATGCTCAGCCGCAAGGAAATGACGGTGGCGTTCGAGACATTGTTGGCGCGGCTCGACCATATTTGTATCAAGGACGGCGCGGAGCTCAGCGTTTCGCCCAACCTCTTACTGCGCGGTTATACCTCCGTGCCGATCACATTCAAGAAAGCCGCTGCGTGAATTTCGATCTCGACGACAATCAGGAACTCTTCAAGGCGACGGTGGAGCGTTTTTGCGGTCAAACCGATGTCGGTGCCCGTCATGCAGCTCGGAAAATGCCCGGTGCAATCGACCGCAAGCGCTGGACGGAGTTGGCTGAACTGGGGCTGATCGAATTGGCTGCTGATGAAGCCGATGGCGGAATGGGAGGCTCGCTGATCGATTGTGCTATCGTCGCGCAGGCGCTGGGGCGTGGGCAGGCGGTGGAACCATGGCTCGAATGCGGCTTTCTACCGACGCGGCTGCTGGCGGGATCGGAACATGTAGGCGCGGTGGTTGACGGCAGTATCATGGCCGCCTTCGCCTTTGCCGAACCCAATCACCGATATCAGATGAACGCCGTTTCGGTGCAGGAAAAAGACGGCAAGTTGAACGGTGAAAAACGCTTTGTCCTCGGTGGAGAGGTGGCTGAGCTGTTCATTGTAACCGCTGCGAGTGAGGGGCGCACCGCGCTCTTTGCGGTGCCGCGCGACGCCCATGGCGTGGATGTAAAGCCATATCCGGTCACCGACGGCGGGATGGCGGCTGTGCTGACGCTGCGCGACGTCGCGGCGCCTGCTCCTTCGATGGCCGATCTGGCCACAGTGATCGATGAAGCTCGGCTGATGGCCGCCGCCGAAATGGCGGGGCTTGCCCAGCGCCTGTTCGACGACACGCTCGACTATGTCAAAACGCGCGAACAGTTCGGCCAGCCCATAGGGCGCTTTCAGGTGATCCAGCACCGCATGGTTGACGTCTACGCCAAGGTAGAGGCTATCCAGTCGGCGGTTTACCGCGCGTTGCTTCAGCCCAGTGCCCCGCCTGCGGCTGTGAAGGCCTTTGTCGCAGAAGAAGCGATCTGGGTTGCGCATCAGGCGGTGCAGCTGCATGGTGGCATGGGCATGTCCGACGAACTTGGCATCGGACATGGTCTCAAGCGCATTCTGTTACTGTCGAAACTTTTTGGTGATCCCGCGTCGGGCATTGCCGACTATGCAAGAGCCGCTTGAGGGAGCACGCACTATGACCCAACGGATCGATGCCCATTTCGTCGCGGCCGGTAAATATCATGACATCGATTTTGCGCGGCTTGAGGTTTTGAAGCTGCTCGCCGAGCATCAGAATATCCGCACCACGGTAGCGATGGATTACAGCAATGTAGATCGCATCGCGGCGTGCCAGTTCCTTGTCACCTACACCTGCGACGTGATGCCCACGCCAGAGGAAACCCAGGCGATCAAGGCATTCCTCGAAAAGGGCGGTCGATGGCTCGCGCTTCATGGCACCAATTCGATTTTGCGTTTCGTCGAAGCGGGAGTTGGCTGCCCCGAAGAACGTGACGATGTGATGGAAATGCTGGGCACTCAGTTCAAGGCGCATCCGCCAATCGGCCCGTTCCGCGTCGAGATCACCGATCGCAACCATGCGCTGACCAAAGGTCTTGAGGATTTCGACGTCATAGATGAACTCTACATCACCAAGACCAAGGCACCGATCCAGGTTCTGATGCAGACCCGCTTCGATGGCGAAGCGACCGGCTTTGTCGAAGCGAATTACGACAATGTCGTGGTGCCGATCCTCTATCTGCGGGATCATGGCAAAGGCGGCGTGCTCTACAATACGCTCGGCCATTGCCGAAGCCATTTTGACGTAATCGAGCTGATGCCCTTCTGGGATCATCCGGAACGCTGTGGGTGGAACTACCCGGTTTACTATGAGACTTTGCGGCGCGGTATTAGCTGGGCGATGGGGGAACTGGCCTGATGGATATGAGCTTTTCCGCAGAAGACCTTGCCTTTCGTGACGAGGTCCGCGCATTTTTGGACGACAAGCTGAACGCGCGGCTGCGCGAAGGCGCGGCCAACACGCCCAGCGTTTTCACGGAACCCGATATCACCCGCGAGTGGCAGGCGATCCTGCACGAAAAGGGCTGGCTGGCGACGCTTTGGCCGGTCGAGAATGGTGGGCCGGGCTTTACCCCGACGCAGAAATATATTTTCGAAAAGGAATGCGCGATTGCTGGTGCGCCGGCGCTGCCTGTGCTCGGGCTTAAGCTTGTGGGGCCGGTGATCTGTAAATTCGGCACGCCCGAACAAAAGGCCCATTTCCTGCCACGTATCCTTTCGGGTGAAGATTATTGGTGCCAAGGCTATTCCGAGCCGGGATCGGGGTCTGACCTTGCTTCGCTCAAAACAAGGGCAGAACTGCGAGGCGACAAATATGTCGTCAACGGTTCGAAAATCTGGACGACACATGCGCACCACGCCAACTGGATATTCGCCCTCGTCCGCACCGATGCCGACGCCAAGAAGCAGGAAGGCATTAGCTTCCTGCTTATCCCAATGGACCAGTCGGGGATCAGCGTGTCGCCGATCGTAACGATGGCCAATGATCACGAGGTTAATGCCGTTTTCTTCGACAACGCCGAAACGGGTGTTGAGAATCTCATCGGATCAGAGGGGCAGGGTTGGACAATTGCCAAATATCTGCTCGAAAATGAACGCGGTGGGTCGTGCTCTGCTCCCGCACTCCTTGCGTCGCTCGATCGGATTGAAGGTTATGCAAAATCCGAAGCGTCGGGTTCCAATGGCGCGATGATCCATGATCCCGACTTTTCTCATCGCCTTGCTCGACTGCGGCTTGAGGCGCAGGCCTTTGAGGTGACCGAGCTGCGTATATTATCAGAATTGGCCAAGGGACGCCCGGCAGGACCGCAAACATCGTTGGTCAAGCTGGTCAGCGCAAATTTGCGGCAGAGCATCGATACGTTGGCCGTTGACCTATTTGGCTACGACGGGCTGCAGCTGCCGGTGTCACGGCCTCTTTATGGCAATGAAGCTCCCGAACCAATTGGCAGCCGCGAAGCGCAGTTGGCTATGCCAGCCTATCTCAATGGCCGCGCCTGGACGATTTTCGGTGGTTCTGATGAAGTACAGAAAACAATTATCGCCAAGCAGGTCCTCGGCCTTTAGCACGACAATGCAGGCCGATGCTTTATATCGCTTCCGTTCGCGCTCGACGCTCGCTACTATCCGACTCGGGGTTTGCAGACTAGCCAACCCTTGTCGTGCAAGGGGAGGGAGATGAACTGGCAGGCTGAAACCTTTGAAAAAGTGACGATCCGGGCGATCCGTGATGTCCGGCCAGCTGCTATTGCAATCAAGGAAATCGCTGCAGATCTCGATTTGCGGATCGCGGCTACCGCCGACATCGCGGCCAAGGCGCAAATGGTCGATGCTGATGGTGAAATCATCAATGCCGACATTTTTGGCTGGACCGCGGATGGCGAACGCTGGTGGGAAGACGGGCACCTTGCACTTTGCTCACCCCTCCCACGCGCCTGTCGTTATGAAAGCGAACCCTTTTGGTGCAATGCGCGCGGAGCCTTTACGGCTTCGCGAAACAAATATCTGGAAGATCTGAATTTTTCCGATTTTGATCGCTTTGCATTTGCGCGATCGACAATGTTGATACCGGTTCATCTGTCCTTCGGTCAGATTGCCGCGGCCAATTTCACGCCCGTTGACCGGACTTGTGAAGACCTTTCCGATCTTTTTGACGAACATGGGGATTATCTAGGTGCCATAACCCGCCGCTTCATCAGCAGCTATGTCAACACCATGCGCTCACAGCAATGGATCCCCAGCGATTGCAGCCTGACCAAGCGCGAGGTGGAATGTCTACGCTGGGCCGCCATCGGCAAGACCGACAAGGAAATCAGCCTGATCCTGACGCTAAGCCACGCCACGGTCCGCTACCATGTCCAGCGTGCGGGCGAGAAGCTGAATGCCGTCAACCGCAGCCAGGCGGTGTTCAAGGCTGGGCAGCTGGGCTACCTCGGCGCAGCGGCTTAAACGCCCATCATCCCGGCAGTGCTCGCACCGTCGATCCCATATTCAGACCCCGAAATAAACGCAGCCTCATCCGAAGCGAGATAGGCAACAAGCGCCGCCACTTCTTCAACCTGTGCCATCCGGCCCATTGGTGCCATCCCCTCAAATTGCGCACGTGCGGCCGCGGGATCGGGTGAACGTTCAATCACCGTGCGGATCATGTCGGTTTCGACCACGCCGGGGTGGATGCTGTTGCAACGGATTTGTGTCTTCTGGTTGGCGCAATGGATCGCAGCCGATTTGGACAAGGAGATGAGCGCGCCCTTAGTCGTCGAATAGCCGACAAAATTCCCCATCGGGCGATAGGCGTTCATCGAGGAATTGACGATGATCGAGCCTTTGGGGCCATCGGGATTGTCGCGCATTGCCCGGACGACATGCTGGATTGTTAGCATGACACCCGTCAGATTGACCGCCAAAATATGCTGCCAGTCATCAAAGCCGATCGTTTCGACACTGCTGTCACCCGCCTCGACCCCGGCATTGGCAAAGGCAATATCGAGCCGGCCATGGCGGGTTTTGATAGTCGCCATTAGTTCCGACCAGCCGGCAGGATCCTCAACGCGCTGCTCCACAAATTCAGCGCCAGTTTCGGCGGCGATTGCTTTAGCCGCCGCTGCGTTCGAACCCGTAAAGACAACCTTGGCTCCATCGGCGCACAAGCGCCTTACTGTACCCGCGCCTATCCCGGAGGTGCCCCCTGTGATCAGTGCAACTTTGCCCAGTAAATTACTTCCCATGGCTCTTCTCCCCATCCGCTTAGATCGAACTGCCACCATCCACGCGGAACTCTGCGCCCGTGGTAAAGCCTGATTCATCCGATCCCAGATAGACAGCCATCGCAGAAATTTCTTCGGGTTTGCCAATGCGGCCAATGGGATGGTTGGCCACCCATCCAGCATAAACTTCATCCGGATTGGGCACCTGAGCCAGAACTTTGTCCAGGATAGGCGTGTGGATCACCCCAGGATGGATCGAATTGCAGCGGATGCCATAGCCGCTGGTCGCACAATGCATCGCGACCGATTTGGTCATATGGGTGACAGCAGCCTTGGCAGCATTATAGGCGACAAGCTCGCCCTGTGCGCGGACGCCGCATAGCGATGACATGTTCATGATTGATCCGCCACGCTCCTTCATGTTCGCAACGCCATATTTGCAGCCAAGGAAGACGCCGACCACATCCACCTCAAACTCGTGCCTGAACTGTTCGAGCGTCACATCCTCGATCGAACCATGGGTTGTGATGCCTGCATTGTTCACGAGGATATCAATTGGCCCCGATGCGCCCAACACACGCTGCCAATCGCCTTCCAAAGAGACATTCAGTTTTGCAAAACTCGCCTTATTACCAAGCTCACTAGCCAACGCCGCACCGCCGGCCTCATCGACATCGGTGATCAGCACAGTTGCGCCTTCATCGACGAACCGGCGCACAATCGCGTAGCCCAACCCCGAAGCGCCACCCGTAACCAATGCTGTTTTGCCTTCCAGTCGCATCCTCATTCTCCCCATCTTACAGAAAAAATCAAAAATCGAATGCGGTATGGCCAGTTGATCGCGGGATAGCATGCTCCGGCGTGAACAACGCGCGATTCGCCAGATCAGTATCGAAAAACTCCCAAACTTCCGAGATCTGATTGTCACGGAAAGCGAATATATGCAGGTAGCGCTGGTCGTATTGGACGCCGTTGCCGGCATAGCAATCGGCCTCCATCATGGCGACCACACGGTCCTCATCAGCGCACATGATCTTCCATTTGGTGGCGAATCGCGAACGGGCGAGGTCTAGTCCTCCAAACACATAAGCAGCGATTTCATTCTTCATCCGCTCTCGGCCCTGGATGCGACCGGAAATAACCGTGTGGCCGCTGATATTGTAAATCACATTCTTGGCATGAATTTGCCAGAATAGCTCCTGATTTCCGGTTGCGAGACAATTCATCCATTGTTCGACGATCGCCCGATTATTTTTTGTTGCCACATGAGCCTCCCACTTGATTACGGTGAGAATATATTGAGGGGGAACAAATGGGCACCTGCTTTATGTGTTAGCAGCCTCGCTAATTGAGCAGTTGCCTCCTCCTGCTCGAACGGCAGATATTATGTCTGATGGAGGTGCAAAGATGACAAGTGAAACGCGAACCGGAGGCTGCCTCTGCGGCGCCGTGCGCTACACAACCAGCTGGCCGCCGCTAATGTTGGGCACGTGCCACTGTAAGCATTGCCAGCGCCAGGCTGGATCGGCCTTTTCGGTCGTCGCCGCCGTGCCCATCGCCGGGCTGAAGACCGAAGGAACGATAACAGTCTATGAGGATGGGAGCGCCTCGGGCAATCCCGTCTATCGCAAATTCTGCGGCAAATGCGGATCACCCGTCTTCACGGAAACGCCTGACGGCAACGCGCGGGGCATGATCTTCATCAAGGCGGGCACGCTTGATGAGTCAAAAGACCTTCAACCCACCATCCATTTCTGGACGAACAACGCTCAGGGTTGGATTGTCCATCCTGACGGAGGGACGATAATGCCGGAACAGTGATTGGATCACGTCTCCAGTGCACGTGCCAATACCAAAAACGGCTTTGTCAGAGCAAATGCACCGGTTGGACGAAAGCGCGTAACGGGCTAAATCTGGGCCATGCCCCGTCGCCGAAAACCCGCCAGCCCGTTTCGTTATTTCAACTCGTCATCCAAGGTCATCCGGCTAGTCGTGATGATGTACGTGCGGTTCCCGCTGTCGCTTCGCAACGTCGAATACCTGTTATTCGAGCGGGGGATCAACATATACCGCAAGACGGTGAGATACTTAACCAGGGGGGTGAAGCAATTGTTTGCCTGCGCCCCGAAAATTCATCCATTAACCGATCAAACGTCCAAAATCCTATGTGCGAAGGAAGCGTGGGTCCCATCTGCCAGTACCGGGTGGTGCCCCAGGGGTACGGTCTCGATTTCCAGAAATTTGATGGGGGTGGGGGGGCGCCTTTGGTGCGATGCAGGTGGTGGCTAGGCGAACAAGACCCTAGCTTGGTTGCGCAGAGGAAAATCTAGTTTGGTAACAAGTTTGGTAACGAATCCGTCTGATTCGCACAAAATGACGTTAAATCAATATTTTACAGGGATCGCTTGGATGCCCCGTGAGGATTCGAACCTCAATAGACGGAGTCAGAGTCCGTAGTCTTACCGTTAGACGACGGGGCATCAGTGAGGGCGGGCAGATAGGTTTTTGACCTGA
>Ga0222712_10002860_pt1 | contig 19317 bp, 19 predicted proteins | sample C33_657DmetaG_FD_165043 | JGI IMG/M metagenome (GOLD analysis project Ga0222712, IMG submission 165043) | Estuarine water microbial communities from San Francisco Bay, California, United States - C33_657D | ecosystem: Environmental > Aquatic > Marine > Unclassified | place: USA: California... | reverse complement strand
CTTGGTTCGGTTATCTGTTGTCTGTTATCTGAGGTCGGAGGTATGAAGTCTGAGGTCTGAAAAAGGCAGAAAATTTCAATTAGCATTAAACTGTCTTTGCTCTTGGTTCTTGGCTCTTGGTTCGGTTATCTGTTATCTGTTGTCGGAGGTCTGAAGTATGAGGTCTGAGGCATGAAGTCTGAGGTGAAGCAGAATCTATCTCTATACTCAATACTCTATACTCTATACTCAATACTCTATACTCTATACTCACTACTCTATACTCAAAAAGTGCTACTATGAAATTTACTGCTTCATTAAACGTGCAACATACTTTCCAATAATATCAAATTCAAGATTTACAGTATCACCCTTTTTTATGTGCTGCATATTAGTATGCTCATAGGTATAGGGGATAATAGCTACCGAAAATGAATTTTCTATTGAATTTACTACGGTCAGGCTAATACCATTGACACAAATCGATCCTTTTTCTACTGTGACATTACCTTGTGATGGGTCATATCTGAAGCTATATTCCCAGCTTCCTGACCGATCATTTACTTCGGTACAGATTCCTGTCTGATCTACATGCCCTTGCACGATATGCCCATCTAAACGCCCATTCATTTGCATGCATCGTTCAAGATTAATTAAATCACCCTCTTTTAATTTTCCAAGATTTGATTTGTTCAGAGTTTCTGCAACAGCGGTAACTGTATGAGTTCCATCTGCCATTGCTACGACAGTTAAACAGACACCATTATGTGCAACAGATTGATCGATTTTAAGTTCATTTGAGATATCCGATTCGATAATTAGATGTAAATTATCTTGATCTTTTTTTAATTCTATTACACGACCGATAGTCTCAATTATACCTGTAAACATATTTTCTAAATATTAATATTCTTTTCTATTCTTTTTCCATTGAGATGGAATCCCAATATTTTGATCAAGGGTTACTGATTCGCTGTGTGAATTCATGAAATTTGAACCTATTAGTGCGGCTATCATTGCCTCTTCTTCACATCCTTGCGACAAGTATTCAGGAACAAAATATTTGCTTACAAAATGAGTGTCAAAATTTCCCGATATAAAAGCTTCATGCTGCATTACAAATTTTCCAAATGCCAATGTAGTTTGAATTCCGGTGATCTGGTATTCATCAATTGCACGGATCATTCGTTCTATAGCTTCGGTACGATCTTTTCCATAGCTCACCAATTTGGCAATCATGGGATCGTAATAGATCGGAATATCCATCCCTTGCTCGAACCCATCGTCTACCCGAATGCCAGGGCCTTTTGGGGTAATATAGGTTTGTAAATTACCGATATCAGGAAGGAAATTGTTTGCCGGATCTTCCGCATAGACTCTTAATTCAATGGCATGACCTTGTATCTTCAAATCTGACTGGGTAAAACTTAATGCCTCTCCACGCGCAATACGTATTTGTTCCTTCACTAGATCAATACCTGTGATCATTTCCGTTACCGGATGCTCCACTTGCAAGCGGGTATTCATCTCAAGAAAGAAAAAGTCAAGATTTTCATCCAGAATGAACTCAACAGTTCCAGCACCCGTGTAATTACAGGAGCGAGCTGCATTGACCGCACTTTCGCCCATTTTTTGTCTTAATTCTTCGGATAAAACGGAAGAAGGAGCTTCCTCAACAACCTTTTGATGTCTCCTTTGTACAGAGCAATCGCGTTCAAAAAGGTGGACAATATTGCCATAATTATCTCCTAGAACTTGAATTTCGATATGCCTTGGCGAAGAAACATAGCGTTCAATAAAAACAGAGCCATCTCCAAATGCCGATGTTGCTTCAGACACAGCCAGGTCCATTTGTTCAATAAAATCAGAAGCCTTTTCAACGATCCTCATTCCCTTGCCACCGCCACCGGCAGCTGCTTTGATAAGAATAGGGAAGCCAATTTCTATTGCTCTGTTCTGAGCCTCATCGATGTCAGTAACCGCTTCCTCTGTTCCGGGAACCATTGGGATATTATAAGTCAATGCTGCTGCTTTTGCAGATAATTTATTACCCATGATCTCCATGGCTTCAGGTGATGGTCCGATAAGGATTAGTCCTGCGGCTTTGACCTGTCTAGCAAATGCTGCATTTTCTGATAAAAACCCGTAACCTGGATGAATTCCCTGCGCACCCGTTTTTAGGCAGGCATTTATAATTTTTTCTCCCAACAAATAAGATTGGGCCGATGGGGCAGGACCAATACAAACAGCCTCATCTGCGTATCTTACGTGCAGCGCATTACGATCAGCTTCAGAGAATACTGCAACAGTTTTGATGCCCATTTCGCGTGCAGATCGCATCACACGTAGGGCTATTTCTCCCCTGTTGGCTATCAGGATTTTTTCCATTGATGCTTCTAGTTTTAGATCAATTGCAATAAAGGTAAATTCTGCATGATTAGTATGCTGATAATGTCATTTTAGCTTTTGCAATCAATTAATAATGATTTTTTTTTAAGGTTTGTACAGTTTGATCGATCATCGCATCACTTATATCCAGATGGGTAACAAAACGGATCATTTGTTTGCCAAAGGTATTGCACTTGATTCCATAATGACTTAGCTTCTCAACAAATTCTTCTGGATTATGTTTTGCATGCAGCTCAAAGATTACAATATTGGTATCCGCTGGCATGCAGCTTTTTACATAAGGTAAACTCATCAAAGTTTCGGCAAGGATTTTTGCATTTTTATGATCATCTTTTAACCTGTTAATATGGTGATCAAGGGCATATATTCCAGCTGCAGCAAGAAATCCTGCTTGGCGCCAGCCACCTCCAAATACTTTTCGGATGCGTTTTGCTTTTTGGATAGTTTCTTTACTTCCTAAAAGCACTGAACCTACCGGTGCTCCGAGGCCTTTTGATAAACAAACAGAAATTCCGTCGAACATTCTGCCGTATTTTTTTGGATCATCGCCTGTTTCTACCAGTGCATTAAAAATTCTTGCTCCATCAAGATGCAGGCTCATATTTTTTACTCGGCATAGATGATAAATTGGTTCAATTTGATCAAGGGTATAAAAGCTTCCTCCACCACGATTTACTGTATTTTCAAGTACAACAAGACTACTTTTTGGGTAGTGCACATTGTCGGGGTTAATATGTGGTTCTATGAGGTCAGCATTTAAACGACCCCTGTCGCCATTCAATAAACGAACAGATGCGGATGAGTTAAATGCAATTCCTCCACCTTCATAGCGGTATACATGGGCTGTTTCATCGCAAATAACCTCATCCATCGGATTGGTAAAGCATTTAATTCCAATCTGGTTAGTCATGGTTCCTGAAGGGCAAAACAATGCATCTTCCATACCAAACAAGTCTGATACCTTATTTTGCAGTGCGTTAACAGTTTCATCTTCCCCAAATACATCATCACCTACTTTTGCGCTATACATGGCTTCCAGCATTCCGGCAGTGGGCCGTGTTACTGTATCGCTTCGCAGGTCTACGATCAATTTATTTTCATTCATGCCTAAAAATAGATTTTATCCTCGTTATCTGGAATTTTTTGTTGGAATTAGCATCACTTGTTTAAATTTCAAATTAATTTTTTAAATAAATCGGTAGAAATTAAGGTTGATAATACACTTGATAGCGTTATTTATCGATTTATTGCCAAATCAATTAGCTGAATAATGCATAGTGTTCTATTGACAATAAGTATTAATTCTTACATTTAACCTTTTATAATAAAAATAATTATGATCATAATTGCTGACGGCGGATCTACTAAAACCAATTGGTGTTTATTGAATGAATCTGGTCAAAAGATTTATTTTAACACAGAAGGTTATAACCCATATTTTGTAAGTTCAGACTATATTGTTAAATCTCTTTTAAAGGATCTTCCATCCGATCTTGATCTAGATAAAGTAACCGAGCTAAACTATTATGGAGCTGGCTGTTCAACAGAAGATAAGTTGAAAATCGTTTCAGATGCAATGGCAACGGTATTTACTAAGGCCAGTATTTATATCGGGCATGATCTACTTGCAGCAGCTCGTGCATTACTCGGATTAGAAACTGGCTTTGCCGCAATTTTAGGAACAGGCACGAATACCGGATTATATAACGGAAAAGATATTTCATTAAACATTGATTCAGCTGCCTATATTTTAGGTGATGAGGGCAGTGGTTGTTACATTGGGAAAAAATTGCTGACTGATTACATTCGAGGATATATGCCTGAAGTGGTCAGAGAGCGTTTTTGGGAGACTTATAAATTAACACCTGATGAAGTTACTGATGAGGTTTATACCAAACCATTAGCCAATCGTTTTTGTGCAAGTTTCAGCAAGTTCGTGTATGATAACAATGTGCATGCAGAGTATTCCAGAAAAATTGTGAAAACATCTTTTGTTGACTTTTTCGAAAATTTAGTAAGCCATTATCCTAATTATAAAGATTACTCATTTAATTGCATTGGCTCTGTTGGGTATAATTTCAGAAATGTACTCGAAGAAACGGCTACAGACTATGGCATGAAAGTAGGAAAGATCATTCGTTCGCCTATAGATGACCTTGTTCGTTATCATGTTGAATTAGCACCAAGGTAATGATATGCGGGTCTAGCCCGCATGGACACCTCATCAGGTCTAAGATTGGACTGACCTACGTAGATTTCAGCTCTCTTTTATTAAATATTGAGTTTTACGCTAAAATTCATGTATTAAGGTTGATTGTCCTGACTTAGTTATTTCTGTTTCATGTTCAAGCAGCCATTGCTTTCGCCATAATCCGGCAGAGAATCCAATTAATTCTCCATTACTGCCTATTACTCGATGGCAGGGTACAGCAATTAATAGGTTGTTCTTACCATTGGCAGAGGCAATTGCACGAATAGCTAATGGTTTTTTCATTCGTTTAGCCAGAGCTGCATAGGTGATGGGTTTGCCCGCATCAATTTTTCGTAGTTCATTCCAAACATTTTTTTGAAAATCTGTACCTATTTGAAGCATTGGGAAATCAAAATGGTTTCTTTTCCCTGAAAAATATTCCATGAATTGTGCTTTAGCTATTTCAGTGATCTTATTCGGATTCTCATCGGTAAATTGATCCAGGAATTTTATTGAAAACACTTCATGCTCATTTGCTTTGATGCTCAATAGCCCAATCGGACTTTCTAGTAAAGAGGAAAACATCCTTACAAATTACAAAGAAATATTCGAATTGGCTATAGAATACCTGAAACTGAAATTCAAAGTATATATTTGCTTTGATGGATTTAATCAACCAGGTAAAGTTCCTGATCCGTAAAGAGATCATGCTTGAGTGGCGTTCAAAATACGCATTGAATGGTATACTATTGTATGTAGTATCTACTGTTTTTGTATGCTATCTGGCTTTTCGGGAGATTAGCAGTGCCCCAACATGGAATGCCTTATTCTGGATTATCATGCTTTTTGCTTCAGTAAATGCTATTACAAAAAGTTTTATTCAGGAAAGTAGGGCTAGGCAACTCTATTATTATACCATTACTAGTCCACAGGCAATCATTATCTCTAAGATAGTATACAATATAATACTGATGCTGTTACTTTCAGTCATTGCTTTGGGATTTTATACCCTTGTTTTTAAAAATCCCCTTGGCGATCCATTATTCTATATGCTTTCTGTATTGCTGGGCAGTATCAGTTTTGCTTCAGTATTTACTATGATATCTGGGATTGCATCTAAGGCAAGTAATGGAGGGGGCTTGATGGCTATTTTAAGTTTTCCGGTAATCATACCTTTACTGGTTGTGCTGATCAAGTTATCTAAAAATGCGATGGATGGTTTAGACAGATCGGTTTCTTACGATGAGATTGGAGTTCTTTTGGCTATAAATGTTATCGTAGTTACTACTTCTTTATTGTTATTTCCTTACCTTTGGCGTGATTAAAATGCAACATTATGAATAAAAACTGGTGGAAAATCCTGGCCACAGTTCTTGTGCTGTACTCAATTATTGCGGGGTTTTTATTTCATGTGCCTGCAAAGCCAATCTTAAATGAAACTATACGGAATATCCATTTTCACGTTCCAATGTGGTTCTCCATGATTGTGATGCTGACCGTTTCTTTTATTTATAGCATCCGGTTTCTGAACTCATCTAATGAAAATGACGACTTGAGGGCAGTTGAATTTGCCAATGTTGGGATAGTATTTGGAGTGCTAGGACTAGTTACTGGAGCAGTTTGGGCTAAATTCACTTGGGGAGAGGCCTGGAGCAATGACCCAAAACAAAATAGTGCCGCAATAGCGTTGCTGGTTTATCTGGCTTACCTGGTTCTTAGAAATGCTCTTGAAGAAGAACAAAAAAGAGGAAGGATCTCAGCCGTTTATAATATTTTTGCTTTTCCGATCATGGTAGTTTTATTATTTATACTACCCCGCATGACCGATTCACTTCATCCCGGAAACGGAGGTAATCCAGGCTTTAATACCAAAGATATGGCTCCTGAATTACGCCCGGTATTTTACCCTGCAGTTCTGGGATGGATATTAATGAGTACGTGGATTGCGACAATCAGGTATCGTATCCGAAAAATTGAGAATAAGCAGTATGAGAATAATTAATAATTAAAAGAGATTAAAAATAATTTTGATAACCAATCCCAATAAAATATAAATCCAAGAATCATGAAAAGTTTTATGCTCACTATCTGTTTAATGTTATCCTTTTCTTTGATCACTTTAGCTCAGAATTCGAACGGCGTTGATATGGCCAGCGAACTAAGAGAGTCGGGTAAGATCTATGTTGTGGTCATGGTTATTGCGGTTATATTTATTGGATTAGCAATTTATCTGTTCTCAATAGATAATCGATTAAAAAAAATCGAGAAGCAAAAATAGCCTGAAATCAAGGTTTAAATTCTTTAATTGTGCTTTTTCCTGTGCCTGTTTAAATTGTACTTGATACACTAAGTAATTTTGATTTTTAGTATCAGTTTTTTTCTATCAACTTTGCAATACTAAACCAATTATTCAAATTAATTAATTTTATGGCTAAGTCTATAGACGCAGCGCACTCAGAAACTTCGTTTTTTGGTGACGTTTGTCAGTTTTTTGATCATGCAGCACAATTTACTTCCCATCCAGAAGGATTGCTAGACCAGATCAGATCATGTAATAGTGTTTATCGTTTTCGTTTTCCAATTCGTAGGGGAAATGGTTTCGAAGTAATCGACGCCTGGAGGGTTGAGCATTCTCATCATAAATCACCTACAAAAGGGGGTATTCGATACAGTGAAATGGTTAATGAAGATGAGGTAATGGCACTTGCAGCACTTATGACCTATAAATGTGCGATTGTAAATGTTCCATTTGGTGGGGCTAAGGGCGGTATAAAGATCAATCCAAAGGAATACACTGTGGCCGAACTTGAAACAATAACCCGCAGGTATACTGTCGAATTGATTAAAAAGAATTTCATTGGCCCCGGAATTGATGTTCCTGCGCCAGATTATGGTTCCGGTGAGCGTGAAATGAGTTGGATTGCGGATACCTATCAAACCATGAATCCCGGACAGCTAGATGCGCTTGGATGTGTAACTGGAAAACCTCTTGCTTTGCACGGCATTGCAGGAAGAAAAGAAGCAACGGGAAGAGGTGTGGCGATTGCCATTCGTGAATGTGTTGACGTTGCCGAAGACATGAAGAAATTAGGACTGTCTGCAGGTATGTCAGGAAAGCGTGTCATTGTTCAAGGCCTAGGTAATGTAGGCTATCATACCATCAAATATCTTCTTGAATTTGGTGCTACTGTTGTGGGTATCTGTGAGTTTGAAGGCGCGATATATAATGCTTCAGGTTTAAATCTGGATGAAGTATTTGCCCATCGTAAATTAACAGGATCAATTCTTGAATTTGCTGGATCTCAAAAAGAGTTTAAAAATTCTGCCGAAGGATTAGAGCAAGATTGTGATATTCTGGTCCCTGCAGCTCTTGAAAATCAAATCACGATTGCAAATGTTGCACATATCAAGGCCAAAATAATTGCAGAAGCAGCCAACGGACCAACAACTCCTGATGCAGCAGAAATTTTGATCAAAAAGGGATGTATCATCATTCCTGATATGTATTGTAATGCAGGTGGGGTAACAGTGTCTTATTTTGAATGGCTAAAAAATCTATCACATGTTGCTTTTGGAAGAATGGATAAGCGTTACGAAGAAAATGCAAATCTCAATCTGGTGAATATGGTAGAAAAAACTACTGGTGTTTCGCTTGATGCAGCCCAGAGAAGTATGATCATTAAAGGTGCTTCAGAGCTTGAATTAGTTAATTCAGGATTGGAAGATACCATGATCAGATCTTATCATGAAATTAGAGAGGTTCAGCTCAGTAACTCTAAAATTGATGGACTGAGAACTGCAGCTTTTGTTAGTTCTATCGATAAGGTGGCGGTATCTTATATGAATATGGGGATCTGGCCTTAATTAATTACGCTTTTTTGCTATTTTGGTCTAGAATTTCACTAGTTCGTTCCAATTAGTTTAGAATGATTCTAATATAGAAACAATCTTGTTATCTTTACTGCATAAGTTTACTATTTCGTACTTTTGTACTTGCATTTAATTCTATCATTTAAAGCAAAGCCATGAAAAAAAGTTCAATCGCTGGTATCATCATTATCGCATTAGCAATCGGTATCATAATCAGTACTTATGCAGATTCAAGTACTTATGGCTCATTTACGGATGCTAAAAAATCTGAATCTGAACTGCATGTGGTGGGTCAGCTTAATAAAGAGAAAGAACTTTTTTATAATCCTCAGCAAGATGCCAATTACTTTGCTTTTTACATGAAAGATAATCAGGGACTGGAAAGTAAAGTGGTATTCAATGGTTCAAAACCGCAGGATTTTGAGCGGTCAGAACAGATAGTATTAACTGGTAAAATGATTGGGAATGAATTTCATGCTTCAAAAATTTTAATGAAGTGCCCTTCAAAATACACGAAAGACGAGGTAGAAGTTACTGAAGTATCTGCTTCTACAGCAAAAATTTAACGCTTAAATGGAAATACAATACATTGGAGAAAACCTTCTTCCAGGGAAGATAGGTCAATTCTTCATCATTTTATCTTTTTGCACAGCGCTGCTAGCAACCATCTCTTATTATTTTGCAACTACCACCAATCTTTCAAAAGATTCTCTTGTCAGAGCAGGTTCTGATGGATGGAAAAGAATTGCAAGAATTGCCTTCCTGATCAATATTGCCGCAGTACTTGGTATTGGCTCTTCTTTATATTTTATTATTTACAATCATTTATTCGAATATCACTACGCCTGGGCTCATTCATCTAAAATACTCCCGGTTTATTATATTATTTCCTCGTTTTGGGAAGGTCAAGAAGGTAGTTTTTGGTTATGGATGTTCTGGCAGGCTGTTTTAGGTTTTGTAATTCTTAGAAAAGGTAAAAGCTGGGAAAACTCAGTAATGACCACTATTATGCTTTCACAGGCCTTTATAGCTTCTATGCTTGTTGGAGTTGAGGTTTTTGGATTCAGGATAGGAAGCTCTCCTTTCATATTACTTAGAGATGCGGTTCCCGGACCAATCTTTCAGCGAGGCGATTATTTAAGCTTGATTACAGATGGAAATGGATTGAATCCATTACTTCAAAATTACTGGATGGTGATACACCCGCCAACCTTGTTTTTAGGCTTTGCATCCATGATTGTTCCATTTGCCTACGCTATTGGCGGACTATGGGAAAAAAGATATGCGGATTGGGTTAAACCCGCATTGCCATGGACATTGTTTGCAGTTATGATCTTAGGAACGGGTATAATAATGGGTTCATTCTGGGCTTACGAGGCCTTGAATTTTGGGGGTTTCTGGGCTTGGGATCCAGTTGAAAATGCCTCAATTATTCCTTGGATGACTTTAATAGCAGCGGTACACGTTCTGATAGCCTATAAAAATTCAGGCCATTCCTATTTTACTGCTACTTTCTTGGTTCTAATTAGCTTTGTTCTGGTACTGTATGCATCTTTTTTAACCAGAAGCGGTATTCTTGGTGAAACATCCGTTCATGCGTTCACCGATCTTGGAATGTTCTGGCATCTTGTTTTATATGTATTGACCTTTTTGTTCCTTTCTGTAATATTTCTGGTTATTCGTTGGAAAGAACTTCCGATTACTAAAAAGGATGAAGAAACATACTCTAGAGAGTTTTGGCTTTTTATTGGTGCTTTAGTTATTTCAATTGCTTGCCTTCAGATTTTGGCAACCACCTCAGTTCCGGTATTTAACGCCATTTTTGGAACGGAGATAGCTCCTCCTGCAAATGTAATTGCTCATTACAATAAATGGCAGGTTCCATTTGCGGTAGTTATCGCATTTATTTCAGCATTCTCACAATTCCTAAAATATAAGAAAACAGAACCCAAGAAATTTTTTGTAAGCATTTCTGTATCTCTACTATTCTCATTATTTATTACTGCTGGAGCGGTTTACATCATGAATATCTATACCAATGTGATGTATATTATTCTTACCTATGCTTCTGTGTTCTCAATTATTGCAAATGCCAGAATACTTGGAGATGCATTTAAAGGGAAATGGCGATTGGCAGGATCTGCAGTAGCTCATATTGGTTTTGCCATGTTATTGGTTGGGGCATTGGTTGCAGCCGCCACTAATAAAATAGTTTCAATTAATAATACAGGTATTGGCTTTGGTGATGAATTTGCAAAGAGTAATAATCCTCGTGAAAATATAATTCTTTACAAGGATGAGCCGGTTAAAATGGACAGGTACACAGTTACCTATCTTGGCGATTCTGTTGAAGGAGTAAATACGTATTACAGAATCAATTACAAGGTTATTGACGAAGAAACCGGGAAGACAAAAGAGAACTTTACTTTATATCCCAATGCTCAGCAAAATACTAAGATGAGGCAGATTATCGCATCTCCGGATACAAAGCACTATTTATTCCATGATATTTATACGCATGTAAGCAGTGTGCCTTTAAAGGAAGAAGATCATGAGGAACATGATGGTCATTCTGATGATGAAAGCTATGAAAAGCCACTTACTTATGAGATCAATGTTGGCGATACGGTCAGATTTAGAGAGGGATATATTCTTGTTAAAGGGATTAACCGCGATGCCCAGATTCAAAATATTCCTTTAGGTGAAAGGGATATTGCTATTGGCTTGCAGTTAGAAGTGAATGCTGATGGTAAAGTATATCCATCCGAACCGGTTTATCTGCTCAAAGACGGTTCAAAATTTGATTTCGGTAAAAAAGTTGATGAAAAAGGGTTGAAATTTCGTTTTACTAATGTCTTCCCTGACAAAAATAAGTTAGAGCTAATGGTTTACCAAAAGCCTAAGCCTGAAAAAACATGGGTGGTGTTAAAAGCAATTGAGTTCCCTTATATTAATTTATTCTGGGGCGGTACGATTATTATGGTTATTGGATTTTTATTATCCATTTTTAGAAGAAATAAGGAGATTAAGGAAGCCTGATGAATATAGTATTACTAGGTAGTGGCAATGTAGCTACCCAACTGGGCCGGGCATTTAAAATGGCAGGGCAGAATATTGTTCAGGTGTGGAGCAGAAATATTGATCATGCTCGTGAATTGGCAGATAACTTAGCCTCAGAGCCTATTTCTGATCTCTTTGATTTAGATACTAATGCTGATCTCTATATAATTGCTGTTAAAGATGAAGCCATAAAGCAGCTGGCTCATGAATTAAAGGTTGGCGACAAGCTCATCGTTCATACTTCCGGAACTACTGGTATTGATGCTTTGGAAGGTTCCTCCTCTAAAATTGGTGTTATTTATCCTTTGCAGACCTTTTCAAAGGTTAAATCAATTGATTTTAGGCAAATTCCAATTGCCATTGAAGGTAACACTCCTGAGGTAGCATCAATTATTCATGCTATTGCAGATCGGTTATCTGAAAAAGTTTTTGAATTAAGGTCTGAACAGAGGAAAGTACTGCACGTTGCTGCAGTATTTGCATGTAACTTTACTAATCATCTTTTTTCATTATCTCAGGAATTACTGATTGGGCAAAATCTTGATTTTGATCTTTTGCTACCGTTAATCAATGAAACTGCCAGTAAAGTTCAGTTAAATGATCCGATCACGATGCAAACTGGCCCTGCAATACGTGGAGATCAGTCAACAATCGATATCCATCTTGATTTGCTGTCTGGAAAACCTGAGCTGAAAGAGCTCTATCAAAAATTAAGTCAAAGCATAGTCAATTTACAAGAGCGATCCTAAGGCTGAATTTAAAATGCTATTTTTACGACAATGAACATTTTTAAGTTAACAATCAATTTCGAGGAAACTGCAAAGTCATCTTTAGAGTTACCCATCGCTGAGGGTGAATCGGTTTTAGATGTCTGTCTTGATAATGGGATAGAATTACAACACAATTGTGGAGGAGTTTGCGGATGCAGTACTTGTCAAGTTTATGTTAATTCAGGTATGGATTTTCTTCAGGAAATATCAGATAAAGAAGAAGATTTTATTGACCGGGCAATAAACCCACGTATAAATTCACGTTTAGGTTGTCAGTGTGTAGTTATTGACGGTAATATTGAAGTAACACTTCCTGATCAGCATCAATTTTTAGGACATTAATAAAGTTTACAAATGGCAAACGACAAATTTGAATTACCAATTCACTGGAAAGACCACGAAGATATTGCTATGGGACTATATGAAAAGTTCGGCGATGATTTTGGTGAATCCCAGATCTATAGAATACGATTTACGGATCTTCTGGAGTGGATATTAAGTCTGCCTAATTTTGAAGGTACCCGCGAAGAAAGTAACGAAGGTCATTTGGAACAGATTCAATCTGCATGGGTTTACGAATGGCGCGATAATCAATAGGAAATCGGAAGTCGGAGGTCGGAAGTCGGAAGTCAGAAGTCGGAGGTCGGAAGTCTGAAGTCGGAAATCCTCATACCTCAGTCCTCATACTTCATACCTCATACCTCAGTCCTCAGTCCTCATACTTCATACCTCAGTCCTCATACCTCAGTCCCCACACCCCATGTTTCTCGAAAAACTCAACCATATAAAAGCAATAATTCTGGATGTAGATGGAGTGCTTACCAATGGCATGTTGCTCCTTACTGAATCTGGAGAGCAGCTCAGACAATTTAATATTAAGGATGGCTATGCCTTGCAGCTAGCAGTAAAAAAGGGAATTAAGGTAGCGGCTCTTTCTGGTGCGCGTTCAAAAGGTGTTGAATATCGTTTAAAGGGATTGGGAATCCAGGATATTTTTTTGGGACTTGACTCAAAGCTTGAAGTTTATTCTAATTACCTCATTCAGAATGACCTTAGTCCTGATCAGGTATTATTTATGGGTGACGATATTCCCGATCTACAGGTTATGAAACTTGCTGGTCTTGCCGCTTGTCCCCTAGATGCCGCAGAAGAAATAAAATCAATTTCACATTATATTTCTTCAAAAAATGGAGGAGAAGGATGTGTAAGAGATATCGTTGAGAAGGTTTTAAAGATCCAGAACTTATGGACCGATGTAGATCCTTCTGCTAATGATGCCCATTCAGGAAGAAAATAATAAAATACTTATTTTTTTTGAATGAGGAGCAAAAAATGCTTATCAAGCCATTATAGAAGAACGTCAGATTAGAATGAGATTAATTAAACTTATATTTTATAAATTGAAAAGCGGCTTCTGGCCGCTTTTCTTATTTTTACTGAAATTTTAAAACGATGATTAAAAAATTCCCTCCTATAATACTGGCTTCTAAGTCGCCACGCAGACAGGAATTGCTAAAACTTATGGGAATTGATTTCACTGTTGTACTAAAGGATGTTGATGAAAGTTATCCTTCCAATTTATCACCTTCAGAGATAGCAGTTCATATTTCAGAAAAAAAAATCAGAGCATTTGATGAAGAGATAAAGGATGAGATCGTTATTACAGCCGATACAATCGTTTTACTTGAAGGGAAAATTTTGGGTAAACCTGAAAATACAGATCATGCTTTTGAAATTCTTTCAGATTTGTCGGGCAAGAGGCATGAAGTTATTACTGCAGTAAGCTTGCTTAAAGATCATCAGATTAAAAGCTTTTTCGAAGTATCGGAAGTATTCTTCAAACCCATTAATTCTGAGCAGATCCGATATTATATTTCAAATTATCATCCAATGGATAAGGCAGGTGCTTATGGCATTCAAGAATGGATTGGACTTATTGCTATTGATAAGATTATTGGCTCCTACACTAATATTATGGGACTACCAACTCATCGTTTATATCAAGAATTATGCAAGTTTGTTGATTGATCTTTTTCGAGGTCACTCAATCAATCATTTCAAATAATACTCCTTCTTTCAGGGAGTATGTTGAAAGTTTTAGACCCTTGAACGGATACAGATTAAGTACATAGCCCGTTAATAATGTTGCTACAACAATCATATCGACTCTTACCGCTGGAATTCCAGCAGTCACAGCCCGTTCTTCATGATTGCTTCCAATGATGAATTTTGATATTTTTTCAAATTGATCAAGATCAATATTGAATTCCGCGTTTTTAAATCCACGTTTAAAGTCCGGGTCGAGCATATTTGCAAATGTTTCAAATGCACCTGCCGAACCTATCAGTTGTTTGGGTTTGTGAATACCCAATTGAGTATTCAGATCATTAAGTACTGAATTCAGGTAGAAATGAAGTTCACTTATATTCGCTTCTGAAATTGGGTCTGATTGGTGAAACTGGTCCATAAGCCTGGCAGCACCGATGTCGAAGCTTTTTTTCCAGAATATTTGATCTTGATCGCAAATGATAAATTCAACACTTCCACCGCCAATATCCATGATCAAACTGGTTTGGTCTTTCATGTTGATTGCCGCGCGAACTCCAGAAAAGATCAATTCTGCTTCTCTGTTTCCATCAATTATTTCAATCGTTATTCCGGTTTCTTTTACTATTTTTTCGGTAAAAGTTTTGCTATTTGAAGCAGATCGTAAAGCAGATGTTGCAAAAGCTTTAATCTGAAATACTCCATAATGATCAATGGAAGTCTTAAACTGTTTGATGGCAGAAATTCCACGATCAAACGCAGAAGCATTGATCATGCCATCTTTCATACCTCCTTCGCCAAGTTTCACTGCAATAGTTTCTTGGAAGATAATCTGTGGAATATTTTCATTTATTTCTGCAATCAGCAAATGAAAGGTATTGGTACCCAGATCGATGATGGCAATGGAGCTCATTGGTGTGTTTAAGTTGTAGGTTGTAGGTTATAGGTTGTAAGTTATAGGTTATAAGTATTAAGTTATAAGTTATAGGTTATAAGTTATAGGTTATAAGTTGTAAGTTATAGGTTATAAGTTATAGGTTATAAGTATTAAGTTATAGGTTATAGGTGGATTTTGCTTTTTGCTTTCAGCTTTTTGCTTTCAGCTTTCCCCCCCCCAAAAAAAAACCTTATTCCTTATACATAAACCATTTACCCAACTCCTTAAAACTCACCTTTTTTCCATACATCAGTATGCCAACCCGGTAAATACGCGATGCTACCCATGTAGTAAATATAAATCCGCCGATCAAAAGGAAAATGGATAGGGCGAGTTCCCAATTTGGTACCCCGAATGGCAATCTAACCATCATGGCAATAGGTGAAGTAAAAGGAATGATACTAAGCCAGAATGATAAACTGCTGTCTGGATTGTTAACTATAAAACTAAATGACATGATATAGGTAAATAATAGGGGCAGGGTAATGGGCAGCATAAATTGCTGTGTTTCTGTATCGCTTTCAACCGCTGACCCAACTGCTGCAAAAAGAGCGGAATAAAGCATGTAGCCGCCAAAGAAAAATATAATGAAAACGGGTAGTATATAAGTCCATTGAACAGTTTGAACTGCCTTGACAATATCCATACCCGGCCCATTAGTTGCAACGGCCTCTGCCTGCTTGCCCATAGGCATTTCTGATTTTACCTGCTCAACTTTGTCCTTAAATAGTATAGTGGTAGCAACAGTCATTAAGCTCGCAGAAAGTACAATCCACAGCATAAATTGAGTTAAGCCAACTAAGCCAATTCCAATGATCTTACCCATCATCAGCTGGAATGGTTTTACAGATGAAATTACTACCTCAACAATTCTGCTTGTCTTTTCTTCAATTATACCTCTCATAACTTGTATGCCATAAATAAATAGCGACATATAAATCAAAATTGCAGCAGCAAAGCCAACTGCCATAGCAGCCCCTGAACTACTGTCTTTCTCCCCTTCAATCGTTAGTTCTTTAGATACAACAGATAAATTAGGCTTAATTTTATCAAGGGTTTCTGAGTCAATGCCAGCATCTTTCAATAGCTTGATGCGCATTTGGTCGTTTAACTGCCTTTCTATGCTGCTAATAACAGATAAACCGGCTTTTTTCTGTGCAAACATCTCAATACTTCCTCCGGTACTGATATTTTTTGGGATATAAAGCACGAATGCATCTTCGTTATTGATCACCTTCTTTTTTGCTTCAGTTAATGATAATTCAGAAATCTCGAAATTTACAGCCTTTTTATCATCAAATGCCCTTTCAAATATTCCGCTTTCATCTATTACCTCTACGGTTGGGATATTATCTCCTCCATTCATTGATAAAGCAAATATCAGGGCATACATTCCAATGATAAGCATCGGAACAAGGAAGGTCATGATCAGGAACGACTTCTTTTTAACCCTGCTGAAATATTCTCTCTTTATTATTAGTAGCGTTTTGTTCATGATGTGGATTTAATTTTTTACGTTCTGAATAAAGATGTCGTTCATACTTGGAATGATCTCCGAAAGTTCAGTGATCTGCACTTGAGGGATTAAAAAATTAAGCAGGTCGTTCACCGAAAATTTCGGATCAATCAGAATAGTCAAATGCGTGATGCCATCCTCAATCTTTTCATTATTGATGCTGAACATTTGATTTGTAGGAGTATTTAACTTTCCTGTAAATGCGATGCGGTAGCTATTATTTCGGTATAAGTTGCGGATATCTTTAACTTTTCCATCCAATATTTTTTTCGATTTATGAATTAATGCAATACTGTCACATAACTGTTCAACAGACTCCATTCTGTGCGTAGAAAAGATGATGGTAGCCCCCTTACTATTCAATTCAAGTATTTCATTGGTAATAAGTTGAGCATTTACCGGATCAAAACCAGAGAAGGGCTCATCTAGAATGATCAGCTTAGGATCATGAACTACAGTGGCAATAAATTGTACTTTTTGTTGCATCCCTTTACTCAAATCCTCCACTTTCTTGTTCCACCAGCTCTGGATTTCCATTTTTTGAAACCAAAATTTAATTCTTGCTGTGGCATCCGATTTTGAAAGTCCTTTGAGCTGTGCTAGATAAAGCATTTGCTCACCTATTTCCATTTTCTTATACAATCCACGCTCTTCGGGAAGATACCCAATCGTAGATACGTGTGATGGATTTAGTTTCTCCCCATTTAAAAATATTTCTCCATGATCTGGGGCAGTGATTTGATTAATGATACGAATAAGTGAGGTCTTGCCTGCGCCATTCGGACCTAAGAGCCCGAATATAGACCCTTTTTCTACCTCTATAGAAACATTATCTAAAGCACGATGATTGGCATATTGCTTAACTATATTCCGGATACTCAGCATTTTTTTTGATTGATTTTTGATTGAATTTTAGATAGTAGTTTTAATGCTTTGTTACAATTTTTTGTTTAAAAATACGTCAAACAAACCAATAAGATCAGTCATTTTAATTTTGTTAATCAGAATGGAACACAGTACGAGTTTTGAATAATGCTTGCTCAATCTTGTCAGGTTTTTTCATTCCGATCGGGGTCATAATATTTTCCGAATCGATTTTGCTTTTGTAGTAATTGAATATTTTTTTTCGAGTTTCAGCTCAGTAGGATCATATTTTAAACAGGAATTTATATCTTTAAAATAACTATTGTACTATGAAGCTGTTCTATTCAAAAAAACTCATTATAATAGCTTCGCTACTAATTATAGTAGCGCTGTTATATAAATTAGCAATACCTGCTCCTGAGGTTGATTATAATACTCAGGTTAAACCTATCATCAATAAAAAGTGTATTGCATGCCATGGTGGTGTGAAGCAGGAAGCAGGATTCAGCTTGTTGTTTCAGGAAGAAGCACTCGGGAAAACTGAATCGGGAAAGCCTGCAATACTTCCAGGAAATCCAGATGAAAGCGAACTTATCAAACGAATAACACATACTGATCCAAATGAAAGGATGCCTTATAAGCATGAAGCACTTTCAAAGGACGAAATAACTATTTTACGTCAATGGATTAAGGAAGGAGCAAAATGGGGCGAGCACTGGGCTTATATACCTGTTAAAAAACAGGATGTTCCTGATTACTCAAATAAATGGATAAAGAATGATGTAGATCAGTTTGTTTATCAAAAATTGGAGGAAGAAAAGCTAAAGCCTTCAAATGAAGCTGATAAACCAACATTGCTCCGTAGACTTAGCCTAGATCTTATAGGTATGCCTGCTTCAGAACAAATTGCAACAAAATATCTCAAAGATAATTCTGAAAAGGCCTATGAAAACCTTGTTAATGATCTGCTTGCATCTTCACGCTATGGCGAAAGGTGGACCAGCTTATGGCTAGATCTTGCCCGATTTGCAGATACCAGGGGTTATGAAGCAGATCGTGCACGAAATATTTGGAAATACCGCGATTGGCTCATTCATGCATTTAATTCGGATAAGCCATATAACGATTTTTTAATTGAGCAGCTTGCCGGTGATCTGATGCCAGACCCGGATGATGCAAAATATATAGCTACTGCATTTCATCGTAATACCATGACCAACGATGAAGGAGGTACAGACAATGAAGAATTCAGGACTGCTGCGGTAATGGATAGGGTAAATACTACCTGGACCGCAGTAATGGGTACAAGTTTTAACTGCGTTCAATGCCACAGTCACCCGTATGATCCATTTAAAAGCGATGAATATTATAAATTCCTTGCCTTTTTTAACAATAGTCGTGACGAAGATACCCAGTCTGAATATCCGGTGTTGCGCCAGTATAATACTGCGGATAGTACAAAGTTCAATCAATTGATCGGATGGTTAAAAAATAATGTTTCGGAGGCGGCAGCAAAAAAATATCAGGTCTTTTTAAAAACATGGCAGCCAACAATAAATTCTCTGCAATGTGATCAATTTGTAAATGGAGCTTTGATCAGTAGTTGGTATGCTGGCTTACGCAATAAAGGAACTTGTCGATTAAAAAATGTAGTTCTGGAAAATAAAAACCAGCT
>Ga0222712_10002859_pt1 | contig 19320 bp, 16 predicted proteins | sample C33_657DmetaG_FD_165043 | JGI IMG/M metagenome (GOLD analysis project Ga0222712, IMG submission 165043) | Estuarine water microbial communities from San Francisco Bay, California, United States - C33_657D | ecosystem: Environmental > Aquatic > Marine > Unclassified | place: USA: California... | reverse complement strand
GAATTTGGCGACTTGCCGCATCAGCCTGCCGCCGAAGCGCCGGGTGTCATCCGTCGCACCGACAATGGCGATGGATTTGGGGGAGTAAAAACGGGTCCAGTTAGTGGGCTGATTCATTGCAATGACGGGTGCTGCCGTGCTCATGTTTCGGGGAGCTGCGAATATATACCGGGCGACCGCAGTATGCCGGTGCATTACCACAATGTGGTTGAATCATTTCCCCGCCGTCGCATTTTATGGACAATGCGGGGCGCGACTTATCCAGGAGAAAAGAATGTCCCTCGTCGAATACATCCGTGAAGGCCGGATCGGCTACATCACGCTAAACCGCCCCGAAAAACTCAATGCCATTTCCGATGAGATGAGTCTCGCGCTGTGTGATGCGCTGTATGCGTTCTACGATGACGAGGAAGCAATGATCGCCATCCTCTCCGGCAACGGCCGCGCCTTCTGCAGCGGCGCCGACGTCAAGCAGCGCCAGCTGCGGCCAAAGGAAGAATTAAAGAAACTCGGCGGCCCCTCAGCGCGAGAAGGCAATATCCGTCATCCATTTTTCAAGCCGCCGCACGCCAAACCGATCATTGCAGCGATGCACGGCTACTGCTACGGCGTCGGCCTGCGCATCGCGCTGTATTGCGACATGACCGTGGCGAGCAAGGACGCGAAATTCCAGGTCACGGAAATCGCCCGCGGCATTGACGCCACACCGTTCTGGATGATGCTGACCCAGCGCGGCGCCGGCGTGTTTGCCGATGATGTCTGCTTTACCGGCCGCGTGTGGAACGCCGAAGAAGCGTATCGCGTTAACCTGCTGACCCGCCTCTCCGAAAACGGCGAGCACATGAAAGTCGCCAAGGAACTGGCTGAACAGGTGCTGAACAATCCCCCGCTCGCGGTGCGCGCGATGGTCGAAGCGCGGCGCTCGGATCTGGAACACATCGAGGCCAAGGCTTACGCCATCCGGCCGCGTACGCTGCACCTGTCGGAAGACTTCCGCGAAAGCGCACTGGCCTTCGTCGAGAAGCGCAAGCCGGTCTACAAAGGCCGTTGATGCAAAGTCGTTAAGCCGCGGCGCTCGCAGGCGCGACGTGCTTGTGTCGCGGCAACCACAAGGACAGCGGGATCGACAGGAAACCGATGCCGGAGGCGACCAGAATCGCCAAGGTGTAGTTGCCGGAGTGGTCGAACAGCGCACCGCCGATCCAGCCGCCGAGCGCCATGCCGGTGCTGCCGCCGATCATCTCGAAGGAGAAGATCGAGCTCAAGGGCGCCTTCGGGCCGAAAATCTGCCGGTTGATGATCGGAAAGCCGACCATTTCACCGCCGTAGCACAGTCCGAAAATCACCGCGAAGGCATAGAAATGCCAGACTTCGTGGGCGAACAGCAGCAACAGGATTGACAGGCTCTGGCCGAAAATAGCGCCGGTGAGGATGGTGCGTCCGCCGAAACGTTCGGTGAGCAGCGAAAAAGTAAAGCGACTGAAAATAGACACGCCGGCAATGGTGCTCAGCACACCCGCCGCCTGCAGCCCGGGGATACCGTGGTGCGTGGCCATCGATACGCCGTGCGCAAGGATCACCGCATGCCCGGCACAGCCGAGGTGGTGGCAACCCATCAGCAACCACACCGGCCGCTTCGACAGGACTGAGCGCATGCTGATTGCCGGTCCCGAGAACTTTTTTTCATCGCCCGTTTCGACTTCGGCGCCATAAGCGCTAATGCCCATCTCCGCCGGGCTGGTGCGGATGAACCACGAGAAAAACAGCAGGATCAAGCCGAAGGACATGCCAATGACCATGAATGCGGATTCCCAGCCGCGGGTCTCGATCATCCAGCGGAACAGCGGTGCGAAGATCACCGGCCCCAGGCCCAGTCCGGCCCAGTAAATGCCGAGTGCGAGGCCCATTTTCTTGTGGAACCAGCGGGTGATGATCACCGGGATCAGCACCACGAAGGCGGCGTTGCCGAGCGCACCGACAAACACGCCGTAGATCACGTAGAGATGCCACAGCTCATGGATCATGCCGAGCATGACCGTGCCGCCGGAGATCATCAGCGACGCACCGAGCATCAGCGTGCGTGCGCTCAGGCGGTCGCCCAGCCAGCCGAACACCAGCATCGCCGGCATGCTGCACAGGAAGGCCAGCGAATAGGCAAAGCCGATCTCGCCGCGCTTCCAGCCGAATTTGTCGGCCAGCGGATCGACCAGCACCGCGAATGAGGCCGAATCGGCACGGCTGATGATGCTCAGCACGCATGCCGCGGCGAGAATGATCCAGGCGTGGTGCCAGCCGGTTTTACGGAACCAATTCATAAACAAAGTTTTCTCCCTGATGCCCGTCGGGCATGTACCGCTTCAGCTTTTTTTGGTATTTCGGGACGGCAAGCGCTCAACCGCCCTCACCCTTTATACCTGCCGTTTTGATGACCATTCCCCACTTTTTGCTCTCTGCGCTGACCAGTTCGCCGAAGGCCTGCGGCGTGCTGACCATCACTTCCGAACCGTCGGCGAGCAGGCGCTTTTGCATCTCCGGATCCTGCATCGCCTTGCCGATATCCGTAACCAGGCGGTCGATCACCGGTTTGGGTGTTTTTTTCGGTGCGATCACACCATACCAGTTGACGACGACCACTCCCTTGATACCGGCTTCGGCAAACGTCGGCACATTGGGCAAAGCCTGCACCCGCGCCGGCAGCGTGACAGCGAGGGAGCGCAGACGGCCGGAGCGCACATGCGGAATCGAGGACACAATCGTCGGGAACGCAGCCTGAACCTGGCCGCCGATCAGATCTGCGTATGCGGCGCCCATCCCTTTGTAAGGCACGTGTGTCATCTTCGTGCCTGTTGCAATCAGGAACAGTTCACCGCTCATGTGCAGCAGACTTCCGATGCCGGAGGAACTGAAATTGACTTTGCCCTGGTTCGCCTTGAGATAAGACACGAATTCCATTGGCGACTTGGCCGGTACGCCGGGGTTAACGACCAGGTTGTAGCCCTGCTGCGTGACCTGCATCACCGGACTGAAGTCGCGCACAACATCAAAGCGTGAACCGTAAAGCAGCGGGTGTACCACGGCCGTGGCACTGATCATCACCAGCGTATGTCCGCTGGGATCGGAACCGGCCAGAATCTCAAGCGCAACCTGGCTGCCGGCACCGGGACGGTTGTCGACAATGACGGATTGCCCGAGACTCTCGGCGAGCCCGCCTGAAAGACTGCGTGCGATGGTATCCACGCTGCCCCCCGCCGCAAGCGGGACAAGAATACGCACCGGACGCACCGGAAATTTCTGGGCGTACACAGGAAAAGAAAGAACTGATGCAGCAAAAATGCCGAGCGCGGCTTTCAAATAGGCCGACACGCGCTGTGATGAACTCATGAAGACTCCTGATGACAGAACCCAAGTATGATTGAATTATTAAAGACCTAGCAAATTGAAATAGCTGATGACCGGTCACGAGGCCACTTGATGAAAACCGCTTCACACAGCGTGGACCAGCTCGCCGTGCCCTGCACTATCATGCGCGGCGGCACCAGCAAAGGCGTGTTCTTTCTGGAAAGCGACCTGCCTGCCGATCCGCAATCGCGTGAGCGCGTTTTGCTTGAGGCGATCGGCAGTCCCGACCCGCGACAGATCGACGGCCTCGGCGGCGCCGATACGCTGACCAGCAAGATCGTCATCGTCAGCAAAAGCAGCGAACCCGGAATCGACCTTAACTACACCTTCGGTCAGGTTGGCATTGACCTGCCTTATGTGTCCTACTCGGCGAACTGCGGCAACCTGTCGGCGGCGGTTGGCACCTACGCCATTCAGCAAGGTCTGATTCCCGCCCTCGAGCCGGTCACCACCGTACATATCTTCAACACCAACACCCGGCAGGTGCTGGTTTCGCGGATTCCCGTCTCCGGCGGCCAGCCCAGCGTCAACGGCGACTGTGCGATTGCCGGTGTGCCTGGCACCGGCGCGGAAATCCAGCTCGACTTTGCCCGCACCAAAGGCGCCAGCACCGGCTCGCTGCTGCCGAGCGGCTATGTTGTCGATGAAATCTACGTACCCGAGCTCGGCAAATCGATCATCGTGTCGATTGTCGATGTCGCCAAAGTCACACTGTTTTTTCATGCCCGCGATATCGGCATCCGCGGCACCGAAACGCCGGACGAATTCACGCCGGAGATCCTCAACCGTTTCTGGGCCATACGCAACGCGGGCGCGAAACATATCGGCCTGTCGCCCGAATCGCGATTGCCGCATCCGGTGTCGGTGATCGCGCCCGCGAATTACATGAACTACATGACCAAAACCACGGTCCGTGCCGATGAAGTCAGTTTTGTTGCGCGCCGGGTCGGCGGACCGCCGCCGCGCCTGCATAAAGCCTTTGCCGCCACCGGCGCCGTGTGCACGGCCGTCGCGGCCAATCTGCCCGGCACGGTGGTGCATCAGGTGGCCCGCCGCTTTGACGACCACGTGGTGCGCATCGGCCACCCGACCGGTGTGTTTCCGGTCATCACCCGCATCGGCGCAGACGGTGAAATCACCGAAGCGGCCTACACCCGGACCGCGCGGCGCATCATGGACGGCACGGTCTATGTCGCCGCACAATCCCGCCGCTGACTCTTCAACGCCTCACTTAAAACGCTCATGACCCAAGCCACCCAAGCGATTGCAGAATTCATCCATCGAAGTTCAGCTGCGGATTTTCCTGATCAGGCCATCGAGAAATCGAAAAAAATCATCGCAGACACCGTCGCCTCCATCCTCTCGGGCGCCAACAGCGAAGTTACCGAACACCTGCTCACCTACCTGAAGATGAGCGGCGAATCGGGCGACAGCCCCGTCATCGGCACGGCGGAACGCAGCAGCCCGGAAATGGCTGCCCTGATCAACGGCACCTTCGGTCATGCACTGGATTTTGATGATGTGCTGTCGATGATGCCGGCGCACCCCAGCGCGATCATCGTCGCCGTGCTGCTGGCCGATCTGAAACGCCAGCCGCTGAGCGGTAAGGCGCTGATTGAAGCCCATGTGATCGGCGTCGAAGTCGGCGGCAAGATCGGCCTCGGCATCACCACCGGTCACTATCACCGCGGCTTTCACGGCACCGGCACGCTGGGCATTTTCTGCGGCGTGGCAGCGCTGGCCAAGGCCTGGCGCCTGCAACCCGATGTGATCCAGACCGCCTTCGGCATCGCCGGCTCCATGGCCAGCGGCCTGCGGCGCAATTTCGGCACCATGACCAAACCGCTGCACACCGGATGGGCGGCGCGCAGCGCCATCGCCGCGGTGCGCCTCGCGATGAGCGGCTTTACCGCCGCACCCGACATCCTCGAAGCCAAGTCCGGCTTTTTCGCCGCTTACGGCGTCAGCGAATCGGATATCGCGATCACCGTCGCCGGCCTCGGCAAGCCCTGGGTCATCACCGACCCGGGCATCGCACTGAAAAAATTTCCCTGCTGCTACGCCACCCACCGCGGCATGGACGGTATCCTGACGCTGCGTGAAAAACACGGCTTCAAGGCGGACGATGTCGTCCGCGCGGATTGCCGAATGCCTGAAGGCGGAATGCAGGTGCTGACCTATCCCCAACCGAAAACCGGTCTCGAAGCCAAGTTCAGCCTGCAATACGCCATCGCCGCCGGCATCGTTGACGGCGACTATTCACTGTCCAGTTTTACCGACGAAGCGGTCAAGCGCCCGGCGATCCAGGCCATGATGCAACGCGTACGCGCCTTCGAAGATCCGGCTTGTCGGGGTGATGATCCGCTGTTCGACACCCGCAGCTCGGGAAGCCGCGGTTTTGTCGAAGTCGATGTCGAATTGCGCAACGGCGTGCGCGACACCCTCCGCATCCTGCGTCCGCCGGGCCATCCGTCGCGCGAACTGTCCTGGGACGACCTGGAGCACAAGTTCCGCGACTGTGCGGCGCAGGCCGGCACGAGTGCCGGTAATACCGACAGCGCCATCGCTGCGCTGCGCTCTCTCGAAACCCAGGCCAGCGTCGCCGGCCTGGTCAATCTGCTGCTGCGTTAACGCCGCAGCTGCGCGGAGCCCAGCACCTCGGGATTGACGACATTGATCGGGCTGCCTGACGCATAGGCATTGATCTGATCGAATATGTCGACGAACTGGGTCTCCAGTGCTTCGATGGTCACGTAGCCGATATGCGGCGTCAGCACGACGTTGTCCAGCGCCAAAAGCGGATTGGATGTGTCGCGCATCGGCTCATCTTCAAATACATCGAGCCCCGCCAGACCGGGACGGCCGGCTTTCAATGCCAGCACCAGCGCACCGGCTTCGACCAGCTGTGCTCGGCTGGTATTCACCAGCACCGCAGTCGGTTTCATTCTTGCGAGGTCGGCCGCAGTAACGATACCGCGCGTGGCATCGACCAGCCGCATATGCAGCGACAGCACATCGCTGCGTTCGAAAAATTCATTTTTGCTTGATGCCACTGCATGGCCATCCTGGCGTGCACGTTCCAGCGTTTTCTCACGCCCCCAGACCAGCACGTTCATGCCGAAAGCCTTGCCATAGCCGGCTACAACGGCACCAATGCGGCCGTAACCGTAAATACCCAGCGTTTTGCCGCGCACGGTGCTGCCGACGCCGCACTGCCACTGCCCCGCCTTCAGTGACGCCATCTGCTGCGGCAGCTTGCGCATCGCCGCCAGCACCAGCGCCCAGGTCAGCTCTGCCGTCGCATAGGACGGCAACTCCGGATGCTGACTTGATGAAATGATCACGCCGAGTTTGGTGCAGGTATCGGCATCGATATGCGGGAACACGCTGCGCTGGCTGATCATCTTGAGCTTGGGCAAACGTTCCAGCAGCGACGTGCGGATCTTGGTGCGTTCGCGGATCAATACCAGCGCTTCGGTGTCGCGCAGGCGCTCGGCCAGCGTGTCCGTGTCCTGCGCATGATCGTTCCAGATTTTGACCTCGTGGTCCTTCAGTTTCGCAAAGCAGTTGAGCGTGCGAACGGTATCGAAATAATCGTCGAGGATGGTGACTTTCATGGCGTCTCCGGCTGGTGAATCGATCATTAAAAACACAAGGGCCGCGATGGCGGCCCCGTGTTATTAACTATTTGTTTTTAAAAGGTTTTATTCTGCGCTTTTACTCGGCCGCAATACCGGGCACCGGGCGCCGCCGCTCGAGGTGGTAACGCACCAGGGCGGTCAGGCGATACAGGCCATGCACAAATTTGCCGTAGGGCATGGTCAGGAACAGCGCGAGTACGAAGCCAAGGTGGATCGCCAGCCAAGTACCCATCGATGCGTGTTCACGGAAAGCCAGCAGGCCGAGGCCGGTCAGGCTGATCATGAACAGCAGCACCAGGAAACCGGCATCCATGCCGGTCTGGTCTTTGGCGACCAGCTCCGGATCGCGCTGGGACTTGATCCACAGCAGCCCCGCCGGTCCGATCAAGAGACCGATACCGCCGGCAATGCCGAGCAGAACGGGCAGGCTGGCCACCGGATACGGCGCCGGCTGTTTCAGCACGTAGTGATACAGCGTCGCGACGCTGGTTGCGGCGAAACACAGCATGAAGCCGTAAAAGGTGAAATGGTGGAAGATTTTTCGGATCAGTGATTTCTGTTCCGTCGGGTACGTGCAACCCTCGCCTTCCACACCGCCGCCGAGATTCTTCAGCGTCATTGCGTCATGCACGCCTTCGGCCAGCGGACCGGCCTTGAAGAAATCAGCGAGTTCTTCGCCCATATACGGCCAGAAGCGGATGAAACCCATCAGCAGCGCGAACGCCACAAACAGAGATACGCCGCCGAACACCCCCGCCATCACGTTGTGCGGAATCAGCGCATAGAAGGAACCCTGCGCATCGCTGTGCGCAGCGAAGAAGCGCTCGGGGTTGGAGATCGCGCCAGCCAGCCAGAACAGCAGCGCGATACTGAACGCCGTGATCAGGCTGAGCGCCACGGCATTTTTGTCATACAGCTTGCCGAGGAATCCGGGCCATGCGTATTTGCGATAAGTCTCGCCGCGCACTTTCGCCATCAGGCGCGGGAAATTGACCTGGAATTCATGCGGCGGCGCAAACTGGCAGGCATAGAGGCAGGAGCCGCAGTTGTGGCACAGATTGCCCAGATACAGCACGTCGTTCTCGGTGAACTCGAGACGTCGTGCCAGCGCCGGGAACACCGCGCAGTAGCCTTCGCAATAACGGCAGGCGTTGCAGACGCGCAGTACGCGTTGTGCGTCCTCGATCAGCTCATCGAGGGACATCGGTTTGTCTTCAGCCGCGAACATATTTAGCCGCCTCCTCGCCCGCGATGCGTCCGAACGTGGTACCGATGGACATGCCGATGCCCGCCAAGTACCCCTTACCCAATACATTGCCTGCCATGATTTCCCCTGCTGCGAATACGTTTTTGCAGGGCTTGTCGTCCTGCAGGATCATCCGCGACTTGTCGTCGACCGTAACCCCGAGATAGGTGAAGGTGATGCCCGGCCGCAATGGATAACCGAAATACGGCGCGGTATCGAGTTTCAATGCCCAATGCGTTTTCGGCGGCGTCAGGCCTTCGGTGACGCAGTCGTCCTGGATGGTGTGGTCGAAGGTGCCGGGACGAACCGCGGCATTGAATTCGGCAACGGTTTTCTCCAGTGCATCCGGATTGATTTCCAGCTTGGTTGCCAGTTCGCGCAGCGAATTGGCGCGGATCGGCGGATAAACCGGAGGCATGAACTTGCCCATCGCCTTGGCATCGACAATCGAATAACCGATCTGGTCGGGCTGCCCCGCCACCAGACGGCCCCAGATCGCATAACGCTTGGGCCAGAAATCCTCGCCCTCGTCGTAGAAGCGCTGCGCGTTTTTGTTGACGACGATGCCCAGCGACACCGCATCGACACGGGTGATGATGCCACCGTCGTATTTCGGCGAGCGCGCATCGATCGCGACGCAGTGTCCCTGCAGCGGATCGCTGATCTGCTTGGCGCCTTTGGCCAGCAACACTTTCAGTATGTCGCCACGGTTGTACGGCGTGCCGCGCACCAGGAAGTTCTTCGCCGCAGGACCCCAGGCTTCTTCCAGCCATTCGAGATTCGCCTGAAAACCGCCGCAGGCGATGACCACGGCCTTCGCGCGCACCTGATGCGTGGCACCCTTGTAGGTGAACGTTGCCGACTTGAACTGGTCGCCTTCGATTTCAAGATCGGTAACCTGGGCTTCGTAATGAATGTCGATACCGAGCTGTTCCGCTGAATGGTAATAGGCGTTCATCAGCGCCTTGCCGCCACCGAGAAAAAAGGCATTGGTGCGCGACAGGTGTAGCGTGCCGCCCAGCGGCGGCTGGAAACGCACGCCGTGCTTGACCATCCACGGCCGGCACTTGGATGTGTCGTCAAAAACGATACGAGCGAGTTTTTCGGTGGTCAGGCCGCCGGTGACTTTAAGCAGATCCTGCCAGTATTCCTCTTCGGGATAAGTCCCGGTAAGAATGTCCTGCGGCTCTTCGTGCATGCAGCGCAGGTTTCGGGTGTGCCGGCTGTTGCCACCGCGGAAATCCTTGGGTGCGCCTTCGAGCAGCATGACGCTGCAACCGGCTTCGCGCGCCATCAACGCCGCGCACAGCGCCGCATTGCCGCCGCCGACCACCAGCAGGTCCCAGGTTTTGGATGTATCCAACATGAGAGGGCTTTCTACGATCAAAAATGTGCGTGAATTATACCCGCGCGACCGCCCGGACTCACCCCGGTGACCCGAGGTTGTTCACATGTTGAACAACTCGTCCACGGCAAAACGTCGCGGGATCAATCCCTGCTGGTACGAATAGTGGATGATCAGGTCGAGACTGGGCCGCAGTTCATCGATGCCGGACTGAATGGAATCGGCGCCCGCAATGTCCGGCGCCAGGGCCGCGCTTTGCTGCAGCAGGCGCACGACTTCATCACCGACCCAGGGATGCGCGCGCGCAAGATCGCGGTGAACCACGACCACGTGATTCAGCGGACGCGCCTTTGTCTCGGTGCGCCAGCGGTGCATTGCCACCGCCGGCTCCGGGATCACCGATTTGAGCAAACCGTCCTGCTGGTCGGACACCATCACCACGCCGGCATCCAGCTCGCCGGTGCGCAGCATGCCGGTCAGTGTCTTGCCGGCCGGCGCGCGCGTGACGTTCGGTGGCTCCACGCATTCCGGCACATGCGGATCTTCGAAAGCCACCCAATGGATGCGGTCAAGATCAACACCATAGTCGTTCTGCAGGATGCCGCGCACCCAGGTCACCGTGGTCACCGAATGCGCGCGGATGCCGATGCGTTTTCCGGCAAGATCGGAAGGTCGGAGCACACCCTTCGCGCTGTTGTACGCCAAGCAGGGATGCGAAGGAAAAGCCATCACCACGGTCGGCAGCAGCAATACCGGCTTGCCATGGGCCAGTGCCTGCAGATAGGTAACGATGGCCAGTTCGGCAACGTCGTAGTCGCCGCGCACCACTTTTTTGAACGCGGTCTGCGGCAGTTTGACGTCATCGAAGTCAAAAACCAGTCGCCCGGAGGCGACACTGCCCGACTTAAGTCCCTGCGTATTGGGATAGTCCCCGAGCATGGCCTGCAGGTGCAGGCGCTCTCCTTCCTGTTTTGCCATCCGATTCCGTTCCTGTGCGTTAGATGCAGATCGCCGCGCCCGTGCAGCGCCCGTGGCACGCTCGTATAATCCCGGCTAAGCTGCCGCGGTAGTGAGCTGGCTGTATCCAGAACAATACCACCTGAGGAACGGATCATGATGCAGACCCCCAACACCCGGACCCTGTTTGCGGCCGCAGCCGGCGCCGTTCTGGCAATGGCTGCCGGCAGTTCTGTGGCAGAGGAATACCCGGCTCGCCCGGTTCGCATAATCGTCGGTTTCCCGCCCGGCGGCGCCACGGACCTGGTGGCCCGCATCATTGCACCGAAACTCGGCGATGCGCTCAAACAGCAGGTCGTCATCGACAACCGCGCCGGGGCCAACGGCACCATCGGCGCCGAACTGGCCGCCAAGGCGACTCCGGACGGCTACAGCCTGCACCTTGGCACGCTCGGTGCGCTGGTAATCAGCCCGACAATCACCAAAGTGCCGTATGACCCGCTGAAGGATTTCGCCACCATTTCGCTGGCCGTACAGTTGCAGAACATGTTCATCGTGCACCCGACGGTCGCCGCCAGGTCGATCAATGACCTCATTGCGCTCGCCAAACAAAAGCCTGGCGCGCTGAACTACGCCTCATCCGGCCTCGGCAGCCCCGGCCACCTCGCCGGCGAACTGTTCAAGACCATGGCCAAGGTCGAAATGACGCATATTCCCTACAAGGGCGGCGGCCCGGCGCTCAACGATTTGCTGGGCGGCCAGTTGCCGGTGTTCGTCGCGGTGATTTCCACCGGCGTACCGCCGGTCAAATCGGGACGTGTGATGGCTCTGGCGGTAACCGGCGCCAAACGTTCCGCAGCCCTCCCCGATGTGCCCACGGTTGCGGAAACGGCATCGCTCAAGGGCTACGAGGCCAGCAACTGGTACGGCATGATGGCCCCGGCCGATACACCGAAGCCGATCATTAACCGCCTGCAGAAAGATCTGAACGCTGTGCTCAACAACAGCAGCGTGCGCGACCAGCTAGCATCCCAAGGCATCGAATCGGCGCCGTCGACGCCTGAAGAATTCACCAACTACATCCGCTCCGAAACAGCGAAATGGAGCAAGGTGATTCGCGCCGCGAATCTGAAGGCCAACTGAGCGCTCAGCGCCCCGAACGGCGCATCCACAGCCAAAGTCCGCCGGCCATCAGGAGTATGGTCAGCGCGAAATAGACGCGCAGGCCCAGCGCGGGGCCGATCAGGCCCGCGGAAAACGGCGCAATGCCCATCGCAAAAAACTGGAATGCCGTGGAGTAGGAAATCGCCCGTGCGTCCATACCCGCGGGAGCATGGATGCGGATCAGCTGCACAATCGCCGTCGGCATCGCCGCGGCACTCAGTCCGAAAGCCGCGCGGGTAATGACCACCTGCAGCGGCGTATCGATCACCAGCAGCGGCAAATGGGTGACGATGGTCGCCACTGACGCAAACACCAGTACCCGCTGCGGCCCGATGCGATCGAGCACACGCCCCCAGAACGGCAGCGCGATCACGGTGCCGACCGCCATCGCCATAGCCGCAGCACCAACCCAGTAGGCCTCCTGCGCAGCGTCAGCGCCCCGCGCTTCGAGGATCTTCAGCATGAATACCGTGATCACCGTCACGCCGCCGTACCACATGATCATGAACAGGAAACCGAGCAGGTACAGCAAACCGATCCGCGGCACGCGCAGCAGGTCGCGCAGACCGCCGATCCAGCGCATGCGCCACGGTCCGCCCGCCAGCTGCTTGACCTCACCCGCAAAAACCGCCACCAGGGCGCCGCCGGCCAGCATCAATGCCGCGCTGATCCAGAAAACGTGGTGCTGTTGCTCGAACAGCGCGACCAGCATCGCGCCGAGGGCCGGCCCCAGCGCCTGCCCGACCAGTCCGCCGGTCTGTGCCAGCGCCACCACGCTACCGATGCGCTTGGGTGGCGTATTGGCCACCAGCAGCGACACACCGGCCGGCGTGAAGCCGTTGAATACCGCGATCAGCATCAGCAACGCTGCAAAAGTCAGCGGCGTTTCGGCAAACGGCATCAGCAGCATTGCGATGCCGATGCCCAGCATCGCGCGCAATACCATCAGCTTGCGGCCGTAATGGTCGGCAATGCCGCCCCAGACCGGACTCACGGCGAAGCTGACCAGGTAAAACACCATCAGCATGTAACCGACCCAGGTCTCCAGGTTTTCGCGCACGCCCAGACCGCGCACCATCAGCGGCACGAAGGGCCACACCAGATTGAAGCCCAATCCGCAGATCAGGTTCGCCAGTGGCATCACGTAGCGGTTGCGGCGCCAGTACGGATAGCGCTGCGATTCGTCGTCGGAGGTGTTGATACTCATGCAGACAGAAATGGGCGGTTACGGGTATTCAGGGCGGAATCCCGCAACGACTGATTGTAATTTTGCAGAATGGCAGACGGCGAGCTCATCATAACATCGCACCTGCCGCAAAAGCTCTGGATGCTGCACTGCCGAAGCCCTTTCGGAATTACAGCAACCTGAGACATTGCTGCAGTTTTTGGATGTAAGATTAAGCCGGATTTTTAATGGTACCGAATATGCAAAAACTTCCAGAGCTGCTTGCAATTGCCGCGACTATCGCATCCTGCCTCAGCGGCACAGTGCTCGCACAAACCTACCCGGCAAAGCCGGTTCGCATCGTAGTACCGTTTGCGCCGGGCGGCGGCACCGACGTCATCGCACGCCACCTCGCCACCGGGTTGTCAGAATCGCTGAAGCGCCAGTTTGTCGTCGATAACCGTGCCGGCGCCAATGCCATTGTCGGCACGGAAATTGTCGCGCGCGCCCCCGCTGACGGCTACACACTGCTGTTCGTATCCAGTCCGCATTCCGTGAATCCGAGCATGTATGCCAAACTGCCTTACGACACGCTGCGCGACTTTGCGCCGGTGTCGATGGTCGCGTCATCACCGTATTTCCTGGTCACGCATCCGTCTCTGCCGGTGCGCAACGTCAAAGACCTGATCGCGCTGGCCAAAAAACAACCGGACCAGATCCTTTACGGTTCCGGCGGCAGCGGCAGCTCGGCGCACCTGACCGCAGAACTGTTCAACCAGATGGCCGGGGTCAGGATGCGTGAAGTACCGTTCAAGGGCGCAGGACCGGCGCTGATCGGCACCCTGACCGGAGAAATCAGCCTGGTGTTCGGCAATGCGCTGACGGTGAAACCGCATATCGAAAGCGGACGGCTGCGTGCGTTGGGCATCGCCAGCGCCCAGCGCTCCAAATCCGCACCGGATCTGCCTACGATTGCCGAGGCCGGTGTTCCGGGTTTCCGCTCGGATGCCGTGCTGGGTCTGCTGGCGCCGGCGCGTACGCCGCGGGGAATCGTCGATACGCTCAACGCCGAATCGCACAAGGTGATGCGTCAGCCGGACAACATTGAAGCCATGCGCCGCATGGCCGTTGACATCGTGCTGAGCACACCGGAAGAGTTCGGCGGCCTGATCGAATCGGAGATGCTGCGCTGGGGCAAGGTGGTTCGCGCGCTGAATCTCAAGCCGCAGTAAACGCCCGCGCTTCGCGCACCACGCTGCTGTCAATCAGTCCGGCCAGTGCTTCCCTGGTGCGCGGGGCACGCCCCTGCACTTTTGCAATCCACCCCTCCTGTCGCTCGAACACATCCGTCAGGTCGGCGACCAGCGTGCCAGGGTAATTGAAATAAGGCCAGGCTTCTCGAACGGTTTCGATGTCCAGATTTGCCGCCTTCGCCACCAGCTGCCAACCGGCTTCCGGCTCAACCCTGAGACGTCTTGCAGCAGCAATCAGCGCCGAAACAAAAGCAACAATGCGCGCACGCATCACCGGGTCATCAAGATTCGCCTGTTTGGTACAGAGGTTGAATTTTTCGGTATAAGCCGCCGGATCATAAAATTCGATGGCGTCGTCACCGAGCGCCATTTTGGACCGCTGCACCTGCGGTTCCCACAGCGCGACGGCATCGATTTTTCCGTGATGCAGCTGCTCCGGCAACTGACTGATCGGCGCATCGGTATGCGCCATGAAAGGCACCAGCGTCACATCCCGCACAGTCATGCCAACGGTGCGCAGCATGATGTCCAGGAAAAACTCACCCGACGACTCCAGTTGCGTACCCACCCGTTTGCCGCGCAGGTCTGCGAGCTTCGAGATGCCTGCCGAACGGCGCGCCACGATGCGGTACGGACACTCCGCAACGGTGAATATGAAACGCAGGTCCGGATGGGCGGCCGCGCCGCGCAAGGCCTGAGTTTCGGAATTGGTGGCGATATCGGCTTCCCCCGACGACGTGAGGCTGGCGAGATCGCTGGCCTGCCCCCACAACGCCATCACGCTGCCGTGTTCAATCAGGGTTTTCCCCGCATAGATACGATCAGCCGCCAGCAACACCGGCGCCATTTCCAGCAACGACAGATTTCCGTATATCCGCAGCGTGTCAGCGGCGTCCCGGTGCGAATGATTCATGACTTTACCGTTTGGATGACCGGCAGCGACTGTATATGCAGCCCGCCGGAGCGGTCAAATCGGGGGCCGCATTGTCGATCAAACGGAATGGCCTGTGGTAGGCTGGATGTGCCCGATAATTCCCCACCCTTCTAAACCTTATTTCCCCGGCACCGATCATGATCAAAGACGCTCTCGCCGATGCACCGATTGTCGACAGCCACGCCCACGTGTACACCACCGACATGCCGCTTTCCGCGACGGCGTGGCACAAGCCGCCGGCGGACGCGACCATCGAACAGTATGTGGCGACGCTGGATCAGCACGGCGTGAAATATGCCGTGCTGGCGGCTGCCAGCCTGTTCGACGACTACAACGAATATTCGATCGAAGCGGCGCGCCGGCACAAACGCCTGCGCACCACCGCGATCGTCAAGCCGACCATAGACCCTTACGTGATGCGCATGATGAAGGACGATGGCGTCGTCGGCGTGCGTTTCCAGTGGCGCAATGTCAAGAACCTGCCGGACATCACCACGCCGGAGTACACCAAGTTTTTCCGCCGCGTGCGCGACCTTGACTGGCATGTGCACATCAACCAGACCGCCGACAAACTTGCCGCGCCCATCGCAACCCTGCAGGCCGCCGGCGTCAAACTGGTCATCGACCACTTCGGTCACCCGCAAAAGGGCGGTCCGGCATGCGAGGGTTTTCAGGCCGTGATGCGGGCCGTGGACAACGGCCGCACCTGGATCAAGCTGTCCGCGGGCTATCGCTTCGAGTCCCCGCAGGTCGCGCTGGACTGCACCAAAGCACTCCTCGCCCACGCCGGTCCGGAACGGCTGTTATGGGGCAGCGACTGGCCCTTTGCAGCGTTTGAGGATTCGATGAGCTATGAGCAGGCCATTGCCAGCTTCAAACAATGGGTGCCGGATGCGAATACACGGCGCATCATCAGCGGGGAGACGGCGCTCCGGCTTTATTTCACCTGACACACGCCCCTCGACCCACGGACTTTAAGTCCGTTGATCCCCAAAAACAAACGGGCGGAAATTTCCGCCCGTTTGTTTTTCTTTCGCCTTCCCGCTCAACCACCAAAAAACTTTTTCAGTTCATCGTATACCTGATCGGGCACCTGCTCTGCCGGATAATGTCCGCAGGGCAACGGCATCAGCTTGCGCAGGTCGGCCACCTACTCCGGCCAGGCCTTATACGGATCAAAAAACTTGTTGGTGTGACTCTTTTCACCCCAGTAGACGGCAGTCGGGCATTGCACCTTGCGCCCGGCTTCGTAGTCCGCCGTATCCATCGCCATGTCCACCGTGACCGCCGCCCGATAGTCTTCGCAGACACCGTGCAGGTTCTCCGGTGTGCAGCAGCGCGCGTATTCAGCCAATGTTTCTTTCGAGAAACCGCCTTTGCCGATGCCCATCTTGGTCAGCTTGTTGAGGATGTAGTAATCCTCCTTGCCCTCCATCAGTTTTTCCGGGATGTCATAGGGCTGCGCCATGAAAAACCAATGGTAGGAATTCAGCGCCCACTGCCATGTCGTATGGGTCAGCACGTGATGCGTCGGCAGGATGTCGAAGGTCGCCAGCTTTTTGACCTTGTCCGGATGATCCAGCGCCATGCGCATCGCCGTGCGGCCGCCGCGATCATGTCCGGCGACGCAGAATTCCTTGAAACCCAGGTGCTGCATGACCTCAACCTGGTCGAGGCCCATGCGGCGGAATGAATAATTGCTGTGGTCTTCGAGGCCGCGCGGTTTGCCGCTGTCGCCGTAACCGCGCAGATCCGTGCACACCACGGTGAAATCCTTGGCCAGCCGCGGCGCCACCAGGTGCCAGTGCACATGGGTCAGCGGATTGCCGTGGATCAGCAGGATGGGCGGGCCGTTGCCGCCGTAACGCAGATTGATTTTGACTTCGGGATCGCTGGTCTGGACCTGGATGTGCTTGAAACCTTCGAACACGGTGTTGCTCCTGAAAAGTTTTGCCCGCCGATGCTAACCCACCATCGCCGCCTCCATGCATGACTGGCCGCGATATGGACAAACCGGCGCGTTGCGCGCATGAACGACTGTAGTGATGCAGGTCTTGCGTGCTAACATCGCCGCGCCTGTCTTGGCCGCGAACACTGCTGCATTTCTCGTGACGCCCGCCGCCGCTTCAATTTATTTATCAATAAAATCATATAGTTAAATAAGAGGACCGTCGCACCATGTATAACCCGTTCAAACCCCTCGAACACATCACTACCGAAGTCTTCACCTCGCTGCCCGCCAAGTTCCGCAAGAAAAGCCGCAGCGCATGGTCCGATCCCAACCGCCAGAACGCCGAGGTCGAATGCTTCCTCGAAGGCCCGGCCTTCGACCGCGAGGGCAATCTTTGGGTGTGCGACATCCCCTTCGGCCGCATTTTCCGCATCACGCCCAAAGGCGACTGGGATCTGGTGCTGCAATACGACGGCTGGCCCAACGGCATGAAATTCCACAAGGACGGCCGCCTGTTCATCTGTGATTACAAGGAAGGTCTGCTGACCCTGGATCCTAAAACCGGCAAGCTGGAGAACGTGCTGCGCACCGCCTATAGCGAAAGCTTCAAGGGCCTCAACGACCTGCACTTCACCAAGGACGGCGACCTCTACTTCACTGACCAGGGCCAGACCGGCATCGCCGATCCGACCGGTGCGGTGTTCCGCCTGAAAGCCAACGGCGATCTGCGCAAGCTGGTCAACAACGCGCCCAGCCCCAACGGCATCACCATGACCACGGTCGAGAAACATGTCTATGTCGGCGTGACGCGCTCAAACTCGGTGTGGCGTCTGCCGGTGATGGCCGATGGCTCGGTATCGAAGACCGGTGTCGCGATTCAACTCTCCGGCGGCGTCGGCGGCCCGGACGGTATCGAGATGGATTCGGAGAACGGTCTGCTGGTCTGCCAGCTCGGCGTCGGCATCTGGCGCTTTGATGCCAACATGCTGCCCACGCATCTGGTGCATTCGAGTGATCACAAACATCATCACCTTGCCAACCTCGCCTTCGGCGGCGCGGATCGCAAAACGATCTACATCACCGAATCGCTGTCGGGCGACATCCTGATGGCGAAAATGCCGGTCGCGGGCAAGGTGCTTTACGGGCACATGTAACCGGGCCTTGTAAAAAACAAACGGCGCACTCACCGAGTGCGCCGTTTTCGTTTCACCACGGCCCGTCTCAGTGATCCATCGGCAAGGCGTAACGCGCGAGCTTCTCTTCATCCAGCTCAATGCCCAGGCCTGGCCCTTCCGGCAGAGCAATACTGCCATTGCTGATATCCAGCCGGGTCTTCGCCACGGTATCAACCACTTTCAGCGGTCCCACACACTCCAGTCCGGGCAGGACATTGCGCGAGGTCGCGGCGAGCATGATCTCGGCCGTCGTGCTGAGGTCCAACCCGAAGCCGTGTCCGAGCACCACCGGCAGACCGGCGGCTTCGGCAGTGGCCAGCATGCGTGCGGTCTGTAACAGGCCGCCGGCCTGCTTGATGCCGAACTTCACAAAGTCGGCGCAATCCGCCTTGATGACGCGGATCAGGCTTTGGTGATCGCTGATGGATTCGTCGGCCATGATGGGAATGCCGCCTTCCCGCCGGATCCGCGCCAGACCCGCGAGATCGTCCTTGTGCACCGGCTGCTCAAACAACTGCATGTCGCAGGATTTGACCGCGCGGCACAGTGCCAGCGCCTGATCCACCGTGCATTGCATATTGGCGTCCATGCGCAGCTTGATGTCCTTGCCGACGGCTTCGCGCACCGCCTTCACCCGCGCGCTGTCCTTGCCGGCATCATTGCCGACCTTGATCTTCATCGACTTGAAGCCGGCGTTCTTCCAGCGCAAGGCTTCGGCGACCGCTTCATCCGGCGGCAGTTCACCGACCCAGCCGTTGAACTGCAATCGGTCGAGAACCGCACCGCCAACATAATCATGCAGGGCGATGCCGCGGCGGCGGCAGACCAGCTCGATGCAGGCCAGTTCGACGCCGACGACAGCGCCGGGTTGCGAGGGCGTCAGCTTGGAAGCCATCTCACAGATGTGATTGATGTGTCCCGGATCTTTGCCGATCAGCGCCGGCCCGATGCGGTCGCGGATAGCCAAAGCGAGTTCCGGACCGGTATGTGGCGATTTGGCGGTCGAAGATGGATCAATGCTGCTGATGCCGGTCGAACCGTCCGCATCGGTCACCCGCACCACAACGCACTTGGTGACACTTTTGGAAAC
>Ga0222712_10002858_pt1 | contig 19326 bp, 24 predicted proteins | sample C33_657DmetaG_FD_165043 | JGI IMG/M metagenome (GOLD analysis project Ga0222712, IMG submission 165043) | Estuarine water microbial communities from San Francisco Bay, California, United States - C33_657D | ecosystem: Environmental > Aquatic > Marine > Unclassified | place: USA: California... | reverse complement strand
TTTCTTGCTCATTTTAAAAAGTCTTTAAGTGTTTTTGGTTTCTTTGTGATATTATAATCTTCTCCTGTCTTGTCTCCAAGCTTTATTTCTTCTTTAGGAGTTTCTGGTTGAAATTTAAATTCTTGATATTTTAATCTTAAATATTCTGCATCGATATTTATGAATATTGCTAATGATGGAACTTTTTTAAGTTCGACCTTTTTCCAGAATTCTTTGTCTGGATACTTAGCGATCAATCGCTTGAATAAGTGGTTTTCTTTTTTCCAGAAAGCATTGTTGTTCTGAATTGGAAATACCGTTCTTTCAATAACATCTGAAGGATAAAAATCCTTCACTCTTTTTCTAGGCTTTTTTACCTTTGGAACTTCTTCCATGTATGCAGCATACATCAAGCTTCGTCAAAGTCAACAAAAAAACCGCTGGTTACCCAGCGGTTTTTAAGATTTTTGTTATTTAAGCTTTTGGATTAAAAGTGGGACTTTGTAAACCGGGATTTTTCAAAGCATCGGCGGCTTGTTCAGCTTTTAATTTATCATCAATTTTTAAACCTTCAATAGCGGCATCTGGGGTAATATTTCCAGAAGGTGGAGCAGGAGTTTGAACGAATGTGGCGGTTGGCTCGGCTTGAGCAACTTCCCATGCAGCCATGCTTTCGCCTTCCTTTTTGCCTTCATCATTAAGCTTTCCTTGCTTATGCATTCTCTTAAGAATAGCTTTTTGAATAGCAGGAGGAAGAGTTTTTTGCTTTTCGGTTAGCTGTCCAGAGGTTTCAGTTAGCATTGGGCGATTTTTCATATATGACATACCGCACATATACTTAGCATCGCTACTGCACATGCCAGCAGTGTTGACAAAAGCTTCATCTTTCATCATGCACTCGTTCATATATTCGCTATGCATTTCCATTTCATCATCCTCCATCATATTAGAGATGGAGATTTCAGCGATAAAGTTTTTGTTGTCGAATTTAAAATTAGATTTCATATTATTTAGTTCCTTCTAGGATTTTGATTTGATCTATTGTTTTTGTTAAAATATCACCTTTTTTAAAGTTTTGTCCGTCATTGATAACTTCATAAGCTATTACTTTGCCCATGTTATCTGGAAGATCTTTAATTTCTTTAATTACTCCTTCGCTATTATAATGTTTGCAAGAAGCGTTAATATTTAAAACGCGCATTCCAGCTTCCATTTTTGATTCTTTTTCAGAACTTTCGCCTTTTGAAGAATCGGAGTAAACAAGATAATTATAAACAGAAAATAAATAATCTTCCATTATTGTTATCTTGCTGAGTACCCAAGGCTCAATCTCTTCACCAATTTTAGGATTGTTGCGAAGTTTTTCTAACAAGTCTTTAGAATAATCAGAGATATAAGCTAATTGAGCCATAGCCATTTCGATGGCTTCTTCGTTTTCGCCTTCTGATTCTGTTTCAATTTCTTCAGTAATTTCTTGAGCTTTAGCTAAATGAGGTGCTAATTTTAAAAGATCAGATTCTTCCCAGAATGTAATACCATCCCATTGATGAACTATATCATCTATTCCGCCTTTTGAGGTATAATCAGTTACAGACTTCTTCGATTCCCACATTTTACAAGACCAATATTTAGCTTTCCATCTTGGACCGGGGCTTGTATCGCATTGATGACGAGCGCGAAAGCTTTTGCGACGGGCTGGATCGTCGCGCTTTATTTCCATATTTGGATCGCCAAAGTTCACCTTTACAATGTTACCTTTTTCATTTTTTACATAAACAGAAAACTTCTTTGGACCTTTAGGAGTTCTAAATGGTTTATTTAGAGCCTTCTTATCTTTAGAAGCTTTTATTTCACTGCTGAAGTTGACTGATATATTCATTTTAAATTACTTTAATGTTAAAAGGTATTTTGTTTTATTTACTGATCCAAGTATTTCGTCTCTTATGTTCAAAAGATCTGAATCTTTTTTTGCATCCAACATTGTTGGCAATTCATTTACTAAATAATTCTCCATGTCCACCATCAAAGACATTGGGGGCATGTTTTTATAATTTTCTAATACTAAATTAAAACTATTTTGAGCAAGCACTCTTCCATACTTGCCCATAAAAATTTCTACAAATTCATCGATATGTCCAGATAAATCTCCATATAAACCATCTAAAGTTTTATGTTCTGCATAAGAAGTCGTTTGCCAATGTAATATTTTTACTTGGTTTTGATAACTTAATAGTTTAGTTACTATGTTCATTAGCTTCCTCTGTATTGATGAAATTTAAATTTAATTCATCATCTTTTACACCGAATTTTTGAAGATCGGAAAGAGCTTCTTGAAAATCTTCCTCTTCGTAATCATTATATCCAAAAATATCAACTTCTATAGAATTCATAATTTAATTGCTCGCTATGTCTTGATCTGCGCGACGATATGCGTCTTTAACTTTTCCGCCACTTTGCATTCTTAAAAATGTATTAACTCTAGCCATTGCCCATTGAGCGCGACTTTTTCCGGGTCTATGACTAGAACTAAATGCACCTAAACCTCTGCGGTAAACTTTCTTTAATTGACCAAGAGTAACTTTTTTAGAATATTTTGCATTATGATTTTTAACTTTTTCTTTTAAAGCATTGACTACTTTTTCGCTAAATGTTATTTCAGCTTTGCTGACAAGTTGTTTGTCGTCTTTTCTTTTTAAAGCTTCTTTGGCGCGTTCTTTGGCTTCAGGGGTTGTTCCAGCAGATCCAGGTTCGTTCATCTTTGAACCTTTCTTTCTTTCATCAGGTTTTGCTGGTGTTTGTGCAGAGCTTTTTGGGCCTTGTCTTTGCTTGGCAATAATTTCAGATAAATCTACTACTATGTTCATAAATTAAATTACACATATTTATGTATGTATAGAAAAAATGAAAGCCGCTTTTTAGGGCGGCTTTCTTTGTATTTATTATTTATTACTTCTTGGTAGAAGAAGGCTTCTTAGGAGGAGTTGGTGGCTTAGGATTCTGCTTTGCAGTCTTAACTGGCTTCGTTGCCTTGACTGGCTTCTTCGCTACAGCCTTAACAGTCTTTGAAGTCTTTGTAGTTGTCTTGCTCATATTTTTTTATATGTAATTTATTGTATATTCCGATAAAAGTATTTCAAGCTTTTATTTTAAATAGTATGTGCTTTCTTAAAACTTCTTGTTTTTTCCAAAACAAACCTCTTATTTCGGCAAAATTAAAATAGTAATAATTAATTTCTTTTGGTCCATCATAAGTTTCAATGTTGTATTTTTCTAACTCTTTTAAAGATATTTGATTGTAGTAATATCCATCTTCTTTATCAACGCTTGAAATTTTATATGTTAAAATGTTTTGTTGCCAAGTGTCGATACTTTCATAACCAAAAGAAGAACATATGAAAATACCATTTATTTTTAACATAGATAGTATATTATTTATTACTTCTGTTTGATTTGACGCATATCCTATCGTTTCCATGCAAAAGATATAATCAAATTTTTCATTGATTTTTATGTTTTGCATATCTGCGTGATAAGTTTTAATATTTTGACAAAGCGACAATTGATTTTGACTTATATCTATCCCATGTAATTCACAATTAGAAAATTTATTGTTTACTTGATTCAATAAAAATCCGTTGCCGCATCCTATATCTAAAACTTTAACATTATTTTTTAGTTCAGAAAAAGCAAAAAGTTTTTCAAAATGAATATCGTTTTTTCTATCTAAAACAATAGCATTATAGGGTTGATATCTGTTTTTTATAACATAAGCATTTTTATCATAAAATTTTTCAACGTCGATTATTGACATTTTAATTTATCATTTTTTATCTTATTGGACATGCGCCACCAGCACATTCAGCCATATCTAGCATTTCTGTATTATTTATAGAAACATTTGTTAATGGCTTTACCTTGGCGCTTGCAGCTAGATATGAGGTTTCGTCGATTTCTTGATATGGAGCTTGCTTGAATCCATGATTCTTAAATAGCAAGAAACTTACGCTCTTGATATTATGCTCATAATTATCTTTGAGCCAAGTCTTTAAATCGTTTAGCTCTTCTGGCTTGTAATAAGCGGTAACTGAAACAGCATTATCAGACCAAACAGTCTGAAGCTTCTTAACCATATCTAGTTGTTTGATTACATCCATATCCTTTGTAAGGATTGATCCTTCAGGAGTCTTGCATGGGAAATAAACAACAACTGTATCACGATTCTCAGTTCCATCGAAATTGACCAAGAACTCAACATGATAACCCATGTCTTTACAGGTTTGAACGAGAGCGTCAGAACTAGACATGCGAACTGTACGCATGTAATACTTAGAGAATGCTGGATGAACGCCGGGAGTAGCGCCGCCAAGCAAACTTAGAGTTCCGCTTGGTTTTACTGTGGTAAGCTTAATGCTTTCTGACCATCCGCGCTTTGCGCTCCACTCTTTATCGAACTTGCGTAAAGCAACATAACAGTCATCAAGCCAATCAAGCTTATCAAGAGACTGGCAAACGCCAGTAACACCAAGACCAAGGCGCATATTCTTGTGAACGATACGATTAGTTTCTTCATGAATGAATGGTAAAGCAGCGATTGCTTTTTGAGTCTTATAAAGAAGCTTGGCGCAATCAATGAGTTCTTCTTTTGAAGTAATGTTGTTTAGATAAAGCTCACAAAGATTGCAGCATTCATAATTAGAAAGACTAATTTCTGCACAGGGGTTGGTCATTTCGCAATTATCAGTATCCGTAGGATACATAAAGTTTTCAGATATTGGACCGTCTTTAATGCGACCAAACTTTTGAGAAAGAGGAAGATTAAAGAATCCATAAGGTTCTCCATTAGCATAACCGCTATCAGCGTTTATTTCGTAACCATTCTTCCAAACTTCATCCATTACATGATCAAAATTATCAGCATAAATAGTATTGTTGCTCATGGCTCGCCAATTTGGCACATTGCCAGAACCCCAATTCTTAGCGCGAAGGTAAAGAATATCGTCTGGATCACCTAGCGCAATCTCAGCACTGCGACGAACGTTGCCAGCGACGACAATGCTACCAATGATATTGCAAATATCAAGTACATCAATGGAGCGAAGCTTTTTACCCTCTCTAGCTTGGAAAATTTTTGTAATCTTATCGATTCCATCAATAAGGATTTGTGGACCGCTAGCCTTTCCGCCAAAACCTTTGATTGGTTCACCATATCCACGGATAAGAATAGTCGAGTACGAAAACGATTTACCTGTGACGTAAAAAGCATCCAGAACTTTAGACAGAAGATTAACCCAGCCTTCACGCTTGTCGGGTACGATATAATCGGCGTCTTTAGTGGCCTCATGAATTACATTTACACTCTTTTTGATTTTGGGCAATTCATGAACGTCTTCACGACGAATACTATAACCTACTCCTCCTCCAAGCATTAGGTTCTCAAAAAGGAAAAGAAAAGCCTTTGGTTCGCGCATTGCTGTAGCCCAGCAATTAAGAAGAGAATTTGCGCCGAAACGGTCAACGGTAGAAGTGCCAAGTTGCCAAAGCATTCGGCCAGCAAAGTTGCACTTTAGATTAAAAACATAATCATAAATACGTTCCGCTTCTTCGCGTGTATACTGTGCGCCAATCTTTTGTGCGCCATTAATGCAGCGTTCTACGGTTTCGTTCCACTCTTCGGTTGTGCCGTCCTCTTTAAGACGAGCATATGTTCTCTTATAAACGATATAACCAAGACCGTTGAAACCCCAGTTGGGTTGTTTATTTTTATATTTAGATAGAAATTCTTGCGAAAGAATATTAGGATCAGAATTCATGGTAAATTTAAATTACACTTTAAATCAAGTATTTGAATCTTACACGAAAAACTGATTTTGTCAAGAGTTTTTCCAGTTTTTCAAGCACCAGTCTAAACTTTCGTCAACGCCGCTCATTTTTATACCAGTCGAAAGAAGTTTAGAATTACTCATCACACAATTGGAACGTGGGGTTTTTGCATAATTTTTGTATAGTTCGTTATCGTTAATTAAATGGAATTCTTTATTTTTTCCAATAGTTGCTTTTAATTTTTCAACGAGCTTTTCAGTAGTTATGTACCCAGAATTAACTACGTTATAAATTCCAAATGGAATATTTTTTTCAATTGATTCGATGCAAGCGTTTACAAATTCTTGTTTATTAGAAATAGAATTTTCAGCTTGAAGAAGTTTTGGGTACTTTAGCATTTTGCTTATGTAATTTCTTGGATTATCATTTTCTTCAAAAGGAATTCTTAACCTCCAAATATAATGTTTTGGATATGTGCTTATATTATTTTCGGCCAAAGCTTTTGTTCCGCTATAGAAACTGCAATTATTTTGTTTAAATGTAAAATTAGGTTCGTCTTCCTCTGTAAACCCAGAACCATCCGTTCTTTTTCCAGCGTAAATACATCCACTTGATACATGTCCAAAAACAATATCATTCAAAGCGCACCAGTTGCTTAAAATCTGAGGCCATAAAACATTTCCGTAAAACGTTTCATTTTTATTGATTTCACAAGCATCAACATTTGGTTTACCAGTGTACCCAGCGGCATTAATAACATGGCTGATCTTGTTATGTTTTGTAAATGTTTGAAGTTGATCGAAAGTGGTCTTTCGCGCATCTTCATAATTAATAAAAGGAATTTGTTTTTTATTAAGTTGATTCTTAAATTCTGATCCGATGTAACCATTGCCGCCGAATAATATAATCATATTAATTTTTGAAGATAGTCTTTGTATTCACTTTTTGGAATTTTATTTATTAGCTTTTGCAAGTTAGATTTTGATATAAATTTATTTTTATAACAATCTTCTTCTATGCAAGCCACTTTTATACCTTGTCTATTTTGTATAGCTTGAACATAAGCTGAACTTTGAAACAGATTTTCTGGAGTTCCAGCATCAAGCCATGCAGAACCTCTGGGAAATTTTATAACATTCAAATCTTTTTTGTCAAGATAAATTTTATTTAAATCTGTAATCTCCAATTCTCCACGACTGGAAGGCTTTAAAGATTTAGCGTATTGAACAACGTTTTTATCATAAAAATATAAACCAGGTATTGCAAAATTACTTTTTGGAATAGTCGGTTTCTCTTCTATTGATATTGCTAAACCATTTTCATCAAATTCAACTACACCATAAGCAGTTGGATCGTTAACTTCATAAGCGAAAATCGTAGCTCCTTCTTTCGAAATTTTAGGATGCCCTATGCCGTGAAAAACATTGTCGCCAAGAATTAAACAAACATTTTCTTTTTGGATGAAATCTTCAGCAATTAAAAAAGACTGAGCTATACCATTTGCAGTTTCTTGTATTTTGTAAACAATATTTAATCCAAGATCGCAAGAATTTTTTAATAAAGTTTTATAACTAGAAAGGTAATCAGGAGCAGTAATTACACAAATGTCTTTTATGCCAAAATTAATCAACGTTGACAAGGGATGATAAATCATGGGCTTATCATAAACAGGTAATAACTGTTTATTTATACAACAAGTAGATGGATATAACCTAGATCCAGTTCCGCCAGCTAATACAATTCCTTTCATAAATATGATTTAATAGTTTCTCTCAACCCATCATTAAAATTAGTTTGTTCAATTTTTGAAAATTTCTTTTCATAATGTTTTGTATCTATTGAGTATCTTACATCATGACCTTTTCTATCTTCAACAAAATTAAATAATTGCCAATCGATATTAATTAATGTCAATTTTGTATATTCATAAGCTATAGTATTAATAAGATCGTAATTAGATATTTCTTTATTGCCGCCAATTAAATATTGGTCGCCAATTTCACCGTTTAGCATGATATTTATTAAAGCTTTGATATGATCTTTTACGAATATCCAATCTCTTATATTTTTGCCATTACCGTAAAGAGGTATTGGTTCTTTATTAATAAGTTTCTTTATACAGACTGGAATGAGTTTTTCAGGAAATTGTCTGGGACCATAGTTATTGCTGCAATTAGTTATTATAGCTGGAAATTTATAAGTTTGAAAATAGCTTCGAACCAACAAGTCACTGGCCGCTTTGGTTGCGGCGTATGGGCTATTCGGTCTGTATGGAGAGTTTTTATTGAAAGGAGCATCTTCAAAGTTTAAAGATCCAAATACTTCATCAGTAGATACATGAATGAATTTTTTAATATTTGTATTCTTAAAGATTTCAAGAAGATTGAAAGTTCCAACTATATTCGTATCTATGAATTTTTTTGGGCCTTTGATAGAATTATCAACATGAGATTCGGCAGCAAAATGAATAACGTAATCTACTTCAAGAGATTCAAAATATTTTTTTTGATCTATAAAATAAGGAGCAGAAATATCCATAGATAGTTTTTGATATCTAGGATCGTTTTTAAAATTTAAATTTTTATTAGCAGCATATGTTTCACAATCTATATTGTAGATTTTTTCAATTTCATTAGACTTAAGAAACTCTTCTATGAAATGAGATCCTATAAATCCACAGCCTCCTGTAACTATTATTTTCATTTATTTAAAGATTCTATATCGAATTTAACCATTTTATTTACGAGAGATTCAAAACTAGTATTCGGTTTCCATTTTAATTCTTCTCTAATAGGATTTGAATCGCCTAATAACAATTCGACTTCAGCAGGTCTATAAAATTTTGGATTGATTTTTATTAAAACAGAAGATTGAACTTCATTCTTTATCGCGTATTCCGTTGAGATGCTAAATTGCTCTTCTTTGCCATTTCCATGCCAAACGCCTTGAATACCAACACAGTCAAAAGCTTTATTTATAAATTCTCTAATCGTGTGGGTTTCATTGCTAGAAAGAACATAGTCTTTAGGCTTTTCTTGATTCATCATTTTCCAAACTCCATCAACAAAGTCTTCAGAATCAGACCAATCTCTTTTTGCGTCTAAATTTCCAAGTTCTATGGGAGCGAATGGTTCGTCATTTTTGATAGACTGAAATATGCGAGCAACTCCTTTGCTAATTTTTCTAGTAACGAATTCTTCTCCGCGTTTTATTCCTTCGTGATTAAAAAGTATTCCATGAACTGCATATAAATTATATGATTCGCGATAAACTTTTACTAGATGGCGAGCAGCAGCTTTACTTGCGCCGTATGGGCTTCTTGGTCTAACGGGATGATTTATATCTTGAGGAGAATATTGAACGTCGCCAAACTCTTCACTAGATCCAGCAGAATAAAAACGGCAATTAGGCTGAAAACGACGGACGGCTTCAAGACATCTTGCCACTCCAGTCGCATTGACTTCAAATGTTTGAAGAGGAATCTCCCAACTGCAACCTACAAAACTTTGTGCGCCAAAATTAATAAAATAATCTGGTTTAATATCATTAACTATAGTATCTATGCTTACGCTATCAGTTAAGTCTCCATATATAAACTTAAAACGAGAATCATTAATAAAATTTGAGCAATTGATAAAATTAGGATTCGATGTTCGTCGCATCATTCCATAAACATTAGCATTTGTGTTCTTAAGCAAATATTCTGCCATGTTTGCGCCATCTTGCCCCAAGATTCCAGTAATTAAAACTTTCATAAATCTATATATTGTAATATATAATCACTACAGATTCCATGACATTTTTTTAGATCTCCATTATATCCAAGTTCAGGGAGAACGCAAATGCTATTTTCATATAAAAATTTATTTGGATAAGTCCATACATAACCTTTACTAGTCAAAATCCAATCTTCTGTAGTGTGCCAAAATGTATTAATGTGTTCGTTTTTAAGCAATTGATCGAATGCTTCGCCGTTTTTAGCGTGAAGCCAAAATCGAGAATCAAATAAAAAATGATATTTTATTTCGTATTCAGGATTATCATGGCCTAAATACCATTTGTTATCAATCAACCAAATATCGATTTCGACATCGTGACCCATTTTTATAGCTGTATTTATGTAATCAGGATGATTTTCTTTTTCTGGATTTGGGCCATTTATATTACCGCGATGAGCTATCAACTTCATAATTTTTTAGAAAATGCTGCAAATCTTCTGGAGTTCCAAGTCCCCACATTTTTTCAATATTAAATGTTTTGATTTTTTTGTTGTCTTTTATGGCTTCGTTAAATACTGGACATACATAAAATTCATTGTTGACTCTAATGTTTTTATTAATCATTTGTTCAGCGTATTTTACATAATCACTTCCTTTTGCCCAGTAATAAATACCTACTGTCGCAATATCTGAAATAGGTTTCTTTTCTGCAACTTCGGTAACATATCCAAATTCGTTAACTTTAGCGAAAGACCATTTTGGATGAGTAGATTTAAAGCTCAAAATTCCAGCGTCAACATTCTGCTCTATCATTTTATACATAAACTCATTGCTATCCCATTCGGCAAATTGATCTGAATTAGCCATTAATAATGGGCGGTCATTATTTATATATTCTTTAGCTAGTAGGGTTGTGCAAGCTGCGCCTTCGGTTAATTCATTTGTTTCTACAACTTTGCAATTAGGAGTTATAAGATTTAATAAAGTATCTAGATTATATTTTTCTTTGTGTTCTTTTTGAACCACAAAGATAAAGTTAGCTTCTACATTCAAATTTTCAACCACTGTCTGAATCATCGGCTTTCCTTTTACATCGATCAAAGGTTTTGGAAAAGTGTATCCAGCTTGTTGAAATCTGCTTCCTGCGCCAGCCATTGGTATTAAAACGTTAAGTTTATTACCTTGCCATTTAGGTGTATTCATTTTATTGGTAAATAATTTAGAGTTAATTTTTTCTTCTGTAAGATCGTTTGGATTATCAACTCTGAGTATATTTGCTCTACTCCTGTTCGCCGCTAATAATCCAGTAGGAGAGTCTTCAACAATTAAGGTCTGCTCTGGTAAAACATCCATCATGCTCATAGCTTTCCAGTAAATTTCAGGGTGAGGTTTCGCATTTTTTACGTCTTCATTTGATAAGATTAAGTCCATGTATTCGATTAACCCAATTTTTGATAGCATGACGAGTACAGATCTTCTAATAGAATTAGAACAGCAAGCTAGTTTATAACCTTTATTTCTTAAAGTTAAAAATAGATTGATTAGATTGGTATCTTTTTCTAGTTTTAATATCGCCTCAATTGTTAGTCTTTGTTTATTATTCCAGATTTGATCGTGATATTTTTTATCAAGGCTTTTATTTTTAGTTAATAAATCTAGTTTTTGATTAGTTTTTAAACCGTCATATACAGATAAATGTTCGGATTCAGAAATTACATATTTATTATCAATTTCAGATAGCGCTTGATTTAAAGTATTATAATGTATTTTTTTAGCATCAACTAAAACACCATCTAAATCGAAAATAATTAATTTAATCATATAACCCCTCTTTCATCTTTATTGATTTTATCGGCGTTTTAATTAAATTTGTATAAATATCCAAAACATCCGTTTACTGAATCATTTATCTGAATTTTATCACCATTTGTATCTAAAAATATATGCATTGGTTTATTAACAATATTTAAATATGGTTTTTTGTCTAGATTAATAAATCTTGCTGAGTAACCATCCATATGAATATCGCAATTTTCTTTATCAAAATTCCTGCTGCTAGTTATTATGGCGTATTTACTAACCCTTTTAATTTCAATTAATACATTAATTGAATAATCAGTGGGAAGATGTTCTAATGTGTGTCTACATATAACTAAATCTAATTCGTTATTATAATAAGTTTTTAATTGTGATAACATATCATTACATGTGAAATGTATATTATCGTCGCCATATTTTAATACATTATCGCTAATTAAATCTTCAACAACATCATTTCCAATATAATATGGCAAAGATTTTTTTATTGTTTTCATCCAGTTCCAGTCTCCACAAGAGCAATCGAATATTTTATGTATGTTGTATTTTTCAATTATCTGCAATAATTCTTCACGGAATAGTGCTGTAAAATCTAAAGATGAACCTAGGCCAGATTTAGATTCACCACTGCCCATATGCCATAAATTATTTTTATATGTATTTGTAAATTTATCTTTTAATATATTTTTAATATCTTCCATTTGTAATTTTTAATTTAAAAGTTGTTTGTTTTTTATTAAATATAAAAAGCTTTATTCCTCTTTTGAATTCATTTTTAAATGAAGATATAAAACAATTATAATTATTTTTTAATAACTACTAATACATCGTTATACTTATTTTTTAAATGTCTTAAATCAACAATTAATACATTCTTTGATAAAGCTAAAAAATATTCTCGACTTTTATCAATGTCATAAATATCTTCTATTATATAATATCCTCCAAGATTAAGTTTGCTCCAAAGTAGATGAAATGCATTTAATTGATCCTGTAATTCATGGGAGCCATCATCAATTATGACATCAAATTTAATATTATTTAAATGCTTGTCAATGTCATCTTTTTTTGTAGCGTCCATTATTTTTACAATAATTCTATCTTCTTCATATTTTACGCAATGAGGTTTTAAATCCAATCCATAAATAGTTGATTTTTCAAAATACTCTTTCCACATCTTTATGGATGAACCATATTGAACTCCAATTTCTAAAACGTTTAATTTATCATATCTTTTAGATTCGAGTATTTGTTCATAGGATTCTATGTAAGAATGTGCTGATCCTTTATCTCCGCCCCAATCCCAAGGAATTCCATCAATATAGGTGTTAGGGATACCTTTGTGCTTTTCGAAAATTTCTTGTAATGTCATATTATTATTTATTATAAGCGGAATCAAAACGAAAAATATTACTTTCTATATAGTGTTTTTTAAAATGTTGAATATTATTTATTAAATTATTACGAACTAAATGTCTTCTTACTATTGAATGTGAGTTCCAATCGTTTGGCAATTCATCTGTCGAATCATAAAAATTTAATTTCATTTCATCATATACATTTCCTAGAATATCTATATTAAATGAATTTGAAATGAACCAAATATCTGGTAGGTATTTTTTATAGTCGCACGGCCATTCACCAGATACATAGAATTTACTATTATCTAGTTTATTTATATTCCAATCTCCGCGATATATTGCATCAAATCTAGTTACCATTACTAGGTCATACATAAATCCATGTGTTTTTTCAAATTGTTTTTTTAAATTAATTACCATTTTATTCGAATAAAATCTACTAATTAAATGAGAACGACGATGATAAAATTCAAGAGAATTATTTGAGCAAATATCATTAGCTTCTTCGTAGAAATTTTTTTGATTTTCAAACAAAGATAATTTTGGTTTGTATATATTTTTAATATCTAGTTCTTTGCTGCTTGCCCACGTATGAATAAATATATCTGCATTATTTGGCAACCATAATGTTTGTTTATGGTTTTCAATTAGCGATTCATAATTAATTTCAACTGAATCAGCATTTGAATTCTTTACGCTATCTATGTTATATGATAATCCATAATAACAAATAGCAATTTTTTTTTCTTTATTCATATTTTTATTCTTTTCCTATCCATATCCAATCAATTTCACCAACTACATCTTCTTTGTTTATATAATTTTTATGAATTAAATCAATTATGTCAGTATATTTAACGCCTAATAAATTTATTTTGTTGGCAGCAAAATGTCTTTTACCTTCTACTTTTTGGATACAGTGACGCCTTGAGGTTCCTAAAACTTTAAAATTAGAATTAGACGCTAAATCACTTCCTTGCAATTCAAATTGCCAAGGAGTCCAATTTTTAACTAAATGCTTTAATAAAAACTCTTTTCTCCACAAAGAAAATTGACAATCAATTAAATATGGTGTGCCTTTTTTTTGTTGTATTAAATCATAAGTATTATGTGATTCTAATATATCATGCTGGCGACGTTCAATATTTCCAATTAAGCTAATTCTTCCAATAGAATTATCTAATGTTATTTTTTCAACTAATTTTTTGTACAATTCAACATCTACAAAATCAACAATTAAATGGTCATCTATGCCCCATAGTATTATATCATCAGGTATATTATTAAAATAATTATACAAATAAGTTGACCAATTATTTACTCCGCCTATCTGTTTATCGGATAAAGAAATATATTCAAATCTTTTAGGTAAATTATAAGTTGGCTCTGAAAAGCCAAGTACTTTTACTTGTGTATTTATTTTCCAGTATTTTTCGTAAAAATAAGCAAAAATAGGTATAAAAAACATAGTGGCATCGCAAGTGTTTACATACATTTTTATTTCGTGTTTATTCATTATGTTTTTTTAAACTTTTTAAATGCGGTGAATTCTGTAAGATCTCTATATCCATTATTTTCATCAAGATCTTTATTATACAACTCCATGTTCTGCATTAATGCAAGGCCATGAGCCGCTTCTTGTGGCGTCATATACATATTCCATCCATTAAAATCAATATCATCATCATGATATAATTTTTCATGTCTGCCTTCATATCTGGCAGTTTTAAACCAATCTACAGCATCTTTATTGTCTGTTAAGATAACTCCACCTTTTCCAATTTTTAAGATTTTTTTAATGTGAAAACTTAAACACATAAAAGTGTTTGGTATATACATGTTACTGGTGAATCTTTTAGCTGCATCTAAAATAGGATAAGGTTTTAATTGGTAAATTCCTTTCCAATCATTTTCTGAAGAATCAAAAACTGGAATCCCTCCTGCGTGAATAATGGATTGAGGAACACTTAAGTATGTTTTTGTTGGTATTGTAACTTCTTTTACTTTTAGAAATTTACAACATAGCATTAATGCATTTGTGCAACTATCTACTGAAACTGCGTATGGAGCGCCTGTATAATGAGCAATTTCTTCTTCAAACATTTTTACAACTTTATATGGATTATGAAGGCATTTATACTTTTTCATTTGTATATATTATATATTTTGGAGCAAAACCACAACTTTCAAATAATTTTTTACTTGCTTTATTATTAATTTTAATTTTTCCAAAGGCTGTTGGTATTAACTTTGAAATAGACTTTAGCATAAATTTTCCTATTCCTTTTTTTTGGAAATCTGGATGCGTACAGATTCTTATGTCGTCATCTATTACGCCAACAAACCCAACTGGTTGTTCGTCTAGAATCGCTATATAATAATTATTATTATATTTTGACATATATTTTTTTTGATCTTCAACAGATATAAAAACATTTGTTACAAAACCGTCAACCACATTTTTATTCATTCGAAGCGTTCGAATAAAGTCCCAATATTTTTCTTCACAATTAACTAGTTTTAAATTTACCATGTGCATGTTCTTTCTACATCTGGATGATGTTTATTAAAATTATAACTTAAATATCCTCTTTGACATGAAAGCCCTAGCATATGATTAAGTGTTGTTCCTATATTAATATACGTATTATCTTTGTTAGATTTCCAAAGATTATAAATTAAAATTTGACTTAAGCTAGATGCGCTAAATAAAAATATATTATTTTTTAAGTTATTTTCTTTTGTGTATTGTTTAATTTCTTCTATTAAATGATGATCGTTTATAATACAATTATTACCAACTTTAAAAAATTTTTTCACTTTAAATGGCAGGCTTTCAATTTTTGATTTTTCATTTGCGATTAAAATTATTTCTTTGTTATTAAATAAAGGTACAATGTTTTTTAAGTAATATGGATAGTTTGAATTTACTAGCAAATTGGCCCAAGTTAAAGTTTCTTGATTTGAAACCATATTCTTGAAAAAGTTGACTGCTTCAAAGCCGTTGCAACATGGACAGTTAATACCTTTAAAATAATTTTTATCTTCGTATTTAAAAGTCTCTATTAAAAGATCTTTTATGTATGAATGTTTTACGTTGTCTACATGTTTAAAATCTTCTTGTTGAAATTGATTTGGATGATGAAAGTCATCTACAAAGCAACCATTGCTTTCGATTATTAAAGATTTACCTTCCATTATAAATCTTTCACCATCTGAATATCTTAAAAATGAAAAATTTTCTTTATTTTTTAATTTTTCTTCTATTTTTTTTAAGTCCTCTAAAAAAGTTTTCATGGGGTGTTTTCTATATATTTTTTAAATTCATTTTTAGTATCGTACCACCAAGAGCTTGCTTTAGCTTGATTTCTATTGATATCTAATTTTAAAGAATCCCATTTTGGACCCTTTGGATCTGTAACAACTATATCTTGAGGGTGTGTTGACAATTTTCTAATTTTATCGCCATCTTTTATAAGTTGTTTCCATTGTAAAACTCTTTCTTCAAGACTTCCTTGAGGAGGGGTTCCGCCACAAAAAATACCAGAAAGTCCAACATGCATTGATCTTGTTTGATCTGGTTTAAGAGCAAACAAATTAAAAAATTCCATTATTCTTTCTATAGCTCCATCGTGATGCGTATGTTCCCAAGGTTTGATTCTTGAGTTTGCAAAAAATATATTATTAAAATGAACAATGTCTTCAAAAAATAAAGATTTTTCAAAAAATGGTTTTAGATATTTTTGGATAGCTTTGACAGAAACGCATGATGGAGATGTGCATTGATAATCACCTATCAACACTTCTGGATCGCCAATTAATTCTGTTTCTGGTCTTCTTTTATGAGCTACACAAAAAATTCTATCATATTTTTGTAAATAGCTTCTATAAACATAATCATTGAATTTAATGTAATCTTCTGTTGGTAAAATATCCTCTTCTCCAATAATAACATATTCAGAAGCTTCTTCAGCAGAAATTGTATAACTAGAAAGAATATTATGAAAACCGACTAAAGAACATTTTGGATGTTTTTCTTTTATTATTAATTTTAAATCTATGTTTGGATATTTATTTTTATAATAATTAATTACAACATCTTCTTCTTTGTCGTATCCAATCTCTGTGTGAATTCTTATTTTATAATTAGAAATATTTATATCTTTATAGATTTGCTCTAAATAGATAAAAAGAAGATCTGGTTTATTATAAGCTGTTATAGCTATTATGTTTTTATTTTTCATATTAATTTAACAATCTTTTTAGCACTTGATCCATCTCCATATGGGCAATCTTTTAAAATTTGATATTGATTGTATACTTTATTAAATATATTTTTGAGAGACGTTGGTTTTTTGCAGAGTTTTATATGTCCAGTTTTTATACCTTCTGGTCTTTCAGTCGTTTTTCTACATACAATAATCTTTTTATTTAAGAAACAAGCTTCTTCTTGAATACCACCAGAATCAGTTATGACAAATAAGCAATCTTTTAAATAATCTATCAATTCATGATGTTGTAAAGGATTGCATACTTTTATATATTTTACTTTTTTTGTAGCTTCTATTATTTTTGGATTTGGATGAGCTGGAAATAAAAATTCAATATTTTTATTTTTACATGCAATCTTATCTATTTGATTTAACCATTCATCAATAATATTTAAATTTTCATTTCTATGAAGAGTTATTAATATTTGATTTTTATAAGACGTTTTGACATCTTTAATATTATCTAAAGAAGTGTTGCCGACAATATGTGATTCTCCTTTTGTTAATTCTTTTTTTAAATTTTTTTGAGAAACTTCTGTTGGGCAAAAATTTAAATCAGATATTCTAGAAACAATTTGCCTATATCCTTCTTCTGGATATGGATTTTCTAAATCGTAAGTTCTTAAACCGGCTTCTATATAAATAATTTTCTTTTTTAAATGATAGGCAAGTAGTGCTGTAGCGGCTACGGTTGCAGTGTCGCCTTGAATAATGATTGAATCAAATCGATTGATTATTGTTTCAGCTTTTAAAAAAATTTGTTCAAATATGGAATTTAACCTATTTTGACAAGAGTTTTCTATTTCTAAAGAATAATCATAATTTTCAAAGTTAATTATATCGGTATGTTGTTTGATGAATAAACTTTTTATTTCTTTATTTTCTGCAAGTATAGGTTTGATTTTTAAAAATTCTGGCCTAGTTCCATAAATAGCTAGTATTTTCATAGATTATTTATATATTTAAATCCTTTATTTTTATAATGTAAAAGATTTTTACCAAAATGACTTCCGTGATAATTGCAAGAAATAGCAACATCATCTACTCCAAGTTTCATGGCGGTATCGTATTGACTGCCCCACATTTCTTTATCATTTTCTGGGTGTGGAGGAACATAGGTTTTTAGATTTAAAAACTTTTGTATAGCATAAGAAAAATGTACATCTTCTCCAGAAAGATAATGCAATGGAAGATCACAGTCTCTCCAATAAGCTCCTAACCATTCTCTTTTAAAGAACCAGCTATGTCCAACTATGTCAACTTCTTCAATTTTATTATTTGGATTAGCCCATCCATGTCTTATATAATTATTATAATTTAAATCATTAAAAATAACTCCTATAGTTCCAAGTAATCCTTCATAACTTTGAATTGTGTTATAACAGTTTTCCAGCCATTTAGAACCAGGAATCGTATCATCATCAAAAACACAAACATATTTTGTTCTACAATTCAAAGCATAAGCAAATCTAGCCCAGACTCCAAAATTAGCATTCGATATAGAAGTGACACATTGATTTGCAATGTCTTCATTAAGAGGTTTAAAATTATCAAAATCACCTTTATTTTGCCAAATAAAAATATTCTTTGGTTTTAATGTTTGATTGATTAAAGCATTATATTGAGTTTCTAAAGAATGTGGGCGTTTAAAACAATTTAAAACTACTGAAATATCTTCTGTCATAGTGAATCAATTATTAGTTTTTTGATTTGATTTGGCTTGTTTTTTATATATTCAATCATTTTGTCTGATTCATAATCGAAGAAGGCTTCGTGTACTGCGGCGGTGTAATCAGTGGTTATTACCGATAAACCCATCAATCTAGCCTCTATACATACTCTAGAAAGTGTCTCTGGGCTTCTTGGAAAGAAGACGTAGGTAGAGTATCTAGAAAGATTCTTTAAAAAAGAGTGATGGTCTGTTTTTGGCAGTAGTTCATATTTTAAATGGACTTTTTTGCAAAACTCAATAGAAACATCTCTTCCTTTAATTCCATAATCATCTTCTCCGAGAATAGCAGCTTTGCCATTTTTCGCTACCTTTGATAAAGATAGGATTAAATCTAGAGTTTCATCCGACCATAGATTTCCAGAAAAATTAATAATATTATCAAGCTTTATGCTTTTATTAAAAACTTCTTTTTGAAAACTGCTTTGAACTAAAACAAATTTTGCATTTTTATATAAATCTGCATGAATAATTCTATCTGGAGGGACTGTTAAATTGGGAAAAAAACAGGGATTTCTTTCACGAACAAACTTATAATCATGTTCTGTAATTATATATTTCTTTCCATAAAGGAAAGTTTTTGCATTTTCAGAAATGAAATAAAAGTTGGATACTATATATAAATCATA
>Ga0222712_10002857_pt1 | contig 19341 bp, 16 predicted proteins | sample C33_657DmetaG_FD_165043 | JGI IMG/M metagenome (GOLD analysis project Ga0222712, IMG submission 165043) | Estuarine water microbial communities from San Francisco Bay, California, United States - C33_657D | ecosystem: Environmental > Aquatic > Marine > Unclassified | place: USA: California... | reverse complement strand
TATTAGCTGCTGAAAAGAAGGTAAGATTAGCACAAAAGGATGTAGAGCGCAATTCTGGAATTTTTGGTGGTGGTCCAGCACTAGGTATGGCTAAAAAGAGACTAGCAGATGCTCAAAAAGAACTTAAGGCCGCAGAATCTCAAACACAAGCATCAAAAGAATTAACTGTCTCAGATCAAGATAATACAACAGCTGTTGAAGCCAATACTGCTGCTATAGAAGCTCAAACCAAAGTACAAGCAGAAGCTGCAAAAGTTAATCCAGTAACAAATGCGGCCATATCAACACAAGATAAGATGAATCCATATTTGCAACCTTTACAAGCAGGAGCTGATCAAGGACCATCTCCATTAGATGCTTTATATTCAAGCCCAGAAGCCAAAGCACAATATGAAGCAAAAGTTCAAAAACAAACTGAAGATATTATGAAACCATCTAGTCCAGAGGCTACAAAAGCATTTGAGGCTTTTGCAACTAGTAGTGTTGGTTCACAATTTGGTGGTGGCGGCTATGGAACAGGATCTGCTATTAAGAACGAACTTAGAAATGCAGTCTCAGGACCATCTGGAGGTGAATCGCTAACTCAAGCACAAAATAGAATAGCACAAGAAACTGCTCAATTAATAAGGCCAGTAGAATCAGCAGCACCAGTACCGGCTCCATTAGGTACAACTCCAACTGGAGCAGCTGTTACAGCAACTGTAGGTACAACTGCAACTCCTCAAACTAATGGTGGACCAGCAGGGATGGCCACAACAGGATTAACACTTGATGAGAATTCTCGTAAATTCTTACAAGATTTTGGTACTATTTTAAATAGTTTTGGTACTTATGTGGATAAACTAGCTGGTATTAAAATACCAGATACTATAGAGATGAAGGGCAATCATATTGTAGACGTAAGAATTAGTGGTGCAGCAGCTTTCGAGGGATTAAAGAAAGATTTTACTAATATGATTCAAGTTGAAATTAGTAAGAAGATGTCAAAAATTTGGACACAATCTAATGGATTAGTAGGAGAAGCACAAAGTCAACCAGGACCAACAGAATGAGCTACGAAAGTAAAGTAAAAGTATATTATTGTAAAAAATTATCAGATACTCCAGGCGATAATAATAGAATTGTTCCTGGTCCCATGATTTCTATTAATCCAGAAATTTATTATGCAAACGATAGTGTAGTTGGATATACATATACAATTACACTAAATGGTTATGCAAATTCTTTAAGAAGAGAAAAAGATGATCGTCCAGAAGGATCATCAAATTATGGTGCCGATCAAACTATTGGTCATATAGATGATATTAGAGATATTTTCAGTAGTAATGGTGGTAAACTTGTTATTACTCAGGATGATACAGAGGTATTGATTGCTAAAGGGGCAACTATAAAAAGTATACAATTTAGTGAATCTAATAATTTTTGGGTTAATTACGCCCCATTTACTGTTGAAATAGAATTTAATGAAGTAAACTTTAAAGGTTGTCCAGGTTCTAGTAATGCCACAATAGATTGTTCTAGTACTTTTTTTCATAGTCCAAACCAAGATCAAGAAAAATTTACATCTGATAATTTAATTGATATGAAAACTTATAAGATCAAAGAGTTTTCAGACAAATGGTCTTTTACTATCGATGATCAAATTTATGATAATTATGAAGGATTCTATAATAGTCATTTTAGAGTTAGCTACACATTATCTGCAACAGGCAAGAATTATTATGTAAATGATCAATTTGTTCCGGCGTGGCAACAAGCCAGATTATTTGTTCAAGATAGATTATATAAACAAGTAAATGCTTTAATTAATGGTATTTTATTAATTACAACAGACAATAAAGATGGGTGCGCCCCATCTCTCGACTTAACAGAAATTCATGATATTTCCACTACAGGTGGTATTCTAGAAGGTTTTGATACGCCTAAAAATAATGGTACAACATATCAAATATATAATGAAGTTATTACTTGTGATTCATCTGAGGCTAATGGTACATTTAATATTAACTATGATGCTATCTTAAAAAGATATAATCCTAATTTTAATCCTCAAGAAAATGCTTGTTTACATAATTTTACTAAAAATATAACTTATGATAATAATAATCAGGTCACTATCGCTGTACAAGGAACTGTTCAAGGATTAGTACAGGGTGGTTTTATCAATGCGCCAGCAAATGAATTTATATTACCAGCACAAGGATCTTTTATATCACGACAAGATGGTGCAGAAACCAAGTATAGTAATGCGTTAAATTTTTATAATACTAGAATTGGGTCAAATTTAGATTTAGGGTCGGATTTCAAAAATAAATTAACAATTACACTAAGAGCATTATTAGTGGATCAAGATGGATACGCGATTGTATCATCTTTTACTACCGACCATAATTATCATGAAGGTAGCATAACATACAGCGCAAATTATGATACAGTAACGGCTCAAAGCTTTGGTTTGGGTTATAGTAATATAACTATTGTCAGAAATGATCCAACTGAAATAATTCAAGAATTTATAATTCCAGGTAGGGCGCAAGGTCCACTAATTCAAAGACTTGGTATGTATAATCCCAGAACTGTAAGTATTACTATCGAAGGCGCCCACAGCGATAATAAAGGATGTTTAGTAGATGTATGTAATTCTAGACCATATGCTAATATTCCAAATTTTAATCAATTAATACAAATGACTAGCGATTCATGGATTAAAACAAAGGAAGACTATACTGTAAATAAGACAGATGGTTCATACAGTATTAATTTAGAATATTTATGTAGGAGTCCTAACTAATGGGAAATTATAATCCAGAAGTCAAAATATATTATGGTCCTTTGGATAGTGATCATAGATTAGTGCCAGCTCCAATGATTACTATATCTAAAGAAAATACTTATAGTAATGATAGTATTATTGGTTATACATATACTATAACTCTTAATGGTTCAGCAACTGGATTTGATTTAAGAGATGTTTCTGGTGAATATGATATGAATAATTATCAATATGCTTTTGCTAGCGTATTAGATCATATTTATAAAATTAGAAAAATATTAAGTCAAAATGGGAATATACTAAATATAGTTAATGCTGATGATGAATCAATTTTAAAAGCTAAAGGCGGTATACTAAGATCTTTTAATTTTGATGAATCAGACAATAACTGGAGACATTATGCAAACTATACTGCAACTATAGAATTCAGTGCGATTGAATTTATTGGCGCTGATTGGCAAACATTTACACCCGAGGATTGCACAAATTTACATTTATCTTCTGATTCTTATCCGTCTGATAATGCTGGTATTTTAGATATTTCACAATTTAAAGTAAAAACATTCGATGATAGCTGGTCAATTACTTTTGATGAAAATGATGCATTTAATAGAGTAAAATTAAATGATGTTGGACAAAATTTAAATATTGATAATAATAGTTTTACTATTCAGTATAATATTTCAGCAACGGGTAAGCATTATTTTGTTTATGATGATGAAGAAGCTAATACTTCCAAACTATTGCCAGCTTGGGAGCAAGCTAAAAATTTTGTACAATATAGATTATGGAATCAAGTTACCAATTTAATAAATGGTGTCTTAAAGAATACAGCAACAAGTAGTTGTACACCCACAGATACTTTTGACACAGCGCATGTTCCCGGAATCTCAGATCAAGGTCTTATGAAAGACATTGGTAATAGTAAATATAAAATCTATAATGAAACTATAACTTGTGAAACTTCAGAATCAGACGGATCCTTTTCTGCAACATATAGCGCTATAGTTAAAAATAATAAAACTACAGACTTTAGTGGGCCAGACGCTAAACACACAGTATCCAAAACTATGTCGGTGACTAACAGCGCATCAAATTCCATATATTCTATTACTGTTACTGGTTCTATTGAAGGTTTAATTGAGGGTGGTATTATTAGAAGTTCTAAACCAATAGAATTACCAGAAACTGGTTCGATATTAATTTATAATGGTGGTTCAAATACTAAGTACAGTAATGCTAAATTAATTTTAGATAAAATTTATAGTGAATTTGATTATAATGGTGGTTTTGGTATTAGTGGTAAAAAAGACCTTAAAAAAATCTACAAGGATAAATTAGGTATTACAACGTCAGCTTTAGGATTTTCTCCGAATATTGATGACCCGGTGGCTGATCCTCCACACCCAACCTCTTTTAACTTGACACATGACTATAATACTGGTACTATAACTTATAGTGCTGAATATAGTAGTAATAATGCTTGTGGTAGAAGTTATCAACAGGTTAGTGTGCAAACTTCTTTTCCTAATAAAGTAATTGCTACTTTTAATATTCCTAAAAGCAATAGTTGTCCATTTATTCAAGAACTTGGCACCTATACAACTAAAACAGTTTCAGTGACAGTCGAAGGAAAAGATTTCTCATCTAATGGAAAACCACGACCAATTAATCTTATGAATGAAATACTATGCGGTAATTGTTTAGCTGAACAATATTTACCAGTATCGCTACCAGTAGTGAATGGTATTTTAACACAAAAACAATATACCAAAAATCCAATAGACGGTTCTTATACATTAAATTTAAATTATATTTGTGATAATACTGGATGTAATATTTAAAAGGAAATCATATGGCAGATATTATAACATCACCAATTAAATTTTTAGGAGCAACAGTATTATCTTTTAATACTAGTATAGGCTTAGGCTCTGCGGCTGAAAGCACACTTTCTGTTGAATTAGTTGAAGATTGTGATAATGGTGATATATTTTTACCAGCTGTTGGTGGAATAGAAGTTGGTCAAGAGGTATATTTTAATTGTGGTACTTTTGCTTTTGGTGGTATCCTAACAAGTTGGACAAAAACATTATCTACATCTGGAAAAACATTTAGCGTTAAAGCTGCTGACCCAAGACAACTTTTAGATAATTTTGCCATATCATTAGATATGAGTGATGAAAGACCAGAACAAAATAAAAATTATGCTAATTTATGGACTTATTTTGATAATCCAGCAAATCAATTTAAATGTAAAGATTATGGATTAGCACAAACTTGTGATAGAGGTATGAAATATAGACAAATAATAACAGGATTAAAACAAATTAATCCTATTATTTATAGTCCAACAGGATATCAGTTCACAGTTGATTTTAGTAGTTTTCCTGGACAGAACGATGGACTGATAATCCCTGATTTTTATCGTATTAGTGGACCCAGTATTTCTATTCTAGGGTTATTGCAAAATGTTTGTGATATTTTAGGTTATGAATTTTATGTAGATTTACTACCTGGTAATATTATTAAAATCGGTTTAATTAATCTTAAACAAATACCAAATAGTTTTGCTGGTATTTTTGATGCTTATAGTGGCACCGCTACTGATTTAAGCTACGGTCAAGAGTTAAGAAATGATAAAACTAAAGCTATAATTTTTGGCGAAAAAATGCACATTAATAATGAAGTTATATCTTGTGATTTTTATTTTGGTATAGATATAATTCCTGGACCAAATAATACCAAAAAAATTAAACATATTATTCCTTTTAAATATGACACTTGCGGATTTTGGATTAATAAAATGGTTACTAATCTGAATGTTTCTATGCACACACCTTTGGAACCACCACCACCTCTTGCTAATGGTAATGGCCCATTTACAATATCAGAATTTGATATTAGGGCCGCTATGTCTAGTATGCAATTATGGAAAGAAAGAGTTTTTTCTCCAGATATTCCAGGAACTTTTAATGCTGCTGTAAGACAAAGATTTCCAGAAAGTGTTAATGCTATTCGAACTGCCATAAATAATATTGAACAAAATAATCCTCGTGCTATGGCTGATATTCACCACAACCCCGATTTACCAAATAAAGAACTCGAAAAGTATAATAAACAAGATATTGATAAAGTATATAATTTTATTAAACAACTAGGTGATACTTATTATGGTCGTGAATTTTTAGTACCTATTAGTACTTGCTATTCTAAAGTGGATGATCTGGGAGTACCAGCCAATAGATTTACAGCACCAGATAATGGTGCGGAACCATGCGAATTTATGTTTACCAAAGAGCCTACTAATGCTGGTGGATGGGCGGAAAAAGATGAAGAAATTATAGGATTAAAAGGAGAAGATTTAAATTTCTTCAGATCAGATGATGGTAGAGTTTGTTGTTTTAGTCAATTTGCTATAGAGCTAAATAAAGATCCTGAAGAATGGTATATAACTAGTAGTGGTAAAAATCCACCCGAAGGCAAGAATGGTTGTTATGAATGTCAAAAGGGACCAGGTCATAAGAGTGCCTCACCAGATGGTAAGTCTTATAAGAGTGAAGCAGATTGCAAGAAGGCTCTTGAAGATACGTATCCAAATTTTAACTGCGAATAAATGGAGATAAAATGGCTGGAGCAAATTGCGGTAAATTAGATTTAGATAGAATATCTGAAGATGATTTAATCACACAGGTAGATAATGTTACTAAAAAAGGACTAGCATGGGTACGTGCTGAAGTTGATGAAAAAGTTGTCTTAATAACTGGTGGTGATAATAATAGCTGGCCTAAAAATGGTACTTATGCTGTAGTTAAATTTAATGAAGGATGTTTTGTTGATATCTGTAATGATGCTGTAGATTTTAATAGAAGTTTAACACTATTAAGTAATTTATTACAAACTGCGGCTAGTACAGCGGATGGTCAACAGCCAGATCCAGGACAATCTCCAAATCCAGATGTTCCACCATCTCCATCTGAAAGTGATGATCATAAAGGACAAACTATCTGTGGTGTTAATATAGGAATGTTGACCGAAGGTAGTAATCAACTTGATACCAATAGTATTAACGATGCTGGTTTTCAACCAGCCGCTATAAAGCCATATAAATTTAATATACCAATGAGATATAATAATCTCACATATGGACCATATTTAAGTCCAAATTTTGGTACAAGTTTTGGTGGTACAGAAGTTCAGCAAAATAATGATTTATGTCCCTGGATTTTTGGTAGTGCTAATGCTATGAATGTGGCTGGTACTCAATTAGTACAAAATATGGTTATTGGACTAGTTAAATCTGAAACAGGTTCAGTGACTATTCCTGGCTTACCCACAATTGCTAATCTTGGCGCAGCCATTGCTCAAGGGCCAAATCTGAGTGGCATGAATGTTTCTGTAGGATCTTCAGGCATTACTACCAATTATGAATTTAAAACATTCACACCAAGACTTGGCGCTATTACTAAAATGGGTATTGATCGTTTTAAAGAATTAGCACAGGCTAAACAAGAACAATTAAGATTTTTAAGAGCAGATAACCTTAATCAACTTAAAATTAATAAAAAATTAAATAGATTACAACACCAAAGACAACAAAATGAATTAAATAATAGGAATGCTCATAAAGCCTCTCTACAAAGAATCATTGCTGGTGAAATTTATGATTGGAATAGTGATGATAAAAATGAACCAGAAGATGAAAAGAGTCAGCGTACTATTGTAGGTGTGAGTACATTAAGTAAAAGTATTGCTGATATGGTATATGATTTTGAGAAAAAAGCCTACATGAGTTTGGATGGCATATTTGGTCCTGTATCTAAATATGGCGATGGTAGTTTACCAAGATTTAGTAATTATGAACCAGAAGAAATTACTAGTCCACACCTAGCCTCCCCTATTTTACCACAACCACCGTTTACAGCAAATGGTGAGTGTTCAGATTCCTCATTATCATATGAAGTTTATAATTTAGACTTAACACAACCCTACTTCGACCCACTGCAAAATAAATTTGTAGAGCATAAATATCATGATGGCGAAGGAGCTGGTCATGTTATTGATCTTGTTGGTCGCAATCAAGATTTAACTAGCGATGGGTTAATTACTAATTTTTATAATCCAGATGATGAAGGTAGATATTCTGAGGATTATAGATTTCTAGGTATGAGAGGTCCAATAGTTTTACATAGTTGGGGATATGATCTTGATGGCAAACCAATTCCGAATGCGGCTGATTCTGTTGATGATACTAAAGATGGAAATTTTAAGACTACCGGTCTAAAAGATCAATTTATTAAAGACTGGCTTAAAAAACCAGCCACGTGGCCAGTTGCTCCTATTGATTTAAGATTCGATAGAAAGCGTGGTGTTTGGGTTAGTCCACAACCATATAAAATTGTAGTTGCTAAAATAGTCAAAGAAGTACCAGCATTTGGATCTGGTCTTGGTGTTCTAGTTAATTATGGTAATAAATTATATGATACTGATGGAAATGAAATAACTACAGATAGTGAAGTATGCTGTGTAAGCACTACAGGAGAATGTAATTGGATAGATGTAGTAACAAATGTTTGTTTAACGCCTCAAGGTTTAATTATCCAAAAGAAAAAAATTCAAGTATTAGATATCGAGGACGATACAACACCATGCTTTACCACTATAGATACCACATCTTGTTCTGGTGGTGGTCCATCACCAACACCAAGTTGCCCACCATATACCATTGATTGTGCGAAGCCAGAGGAACACGATTGTCCATCACCGGGTACAGATATGAATATGATTGAAATTGTTGACCGAATTGGTAGAAGGCATAAGCCTAACTGTTATGTGTATGCTTATTATGATACATCCACAGCAAAATATATTGTACTACAAAATTAAAAAGGTTAACACATGGTATTTAGTTGTCCATCTCCATCTTTAACGCCATCACCCACCAAAACAAGCACTCCAACACCAAGCGTGACCCAGACCTTTACTGCGTCACCAACATTGACTGCTACACCCACTAAAACTACAACCACTACAATAACTTTAAGTAAAACCCCAAAAACATTAAATAGTTATCTTGGTGTTATAAATTTAACAGATGATCCCATTTCTTCTGCTACTCCCACACCTACAGGAACAGCTACCCCAACAACCAGTCCAAGTAATACGGCCACTATAAGTAATACGCCTTCGACTACCTCTACACTTACTTTAACACCTACTAATACTCCAACTAATAGTTTAACAATATCTAATACTTCTACTATCAGTACTACTCCAACTAACACACAATCATCCACCCCAACAATATCTTTTTCTCATACTAATACAGTAACATCGACAAACACTCCAACACTGACAAGTACCAGTAATACACAAACACCTACAGCATCAGCAACTGCAACCCCTGCTACTGCAACACCAACACCAACATTAACTCCTACCCAAACCCAAACACAAACAGCATCCAATACTAGAACACCAACTAGAACTCCTACTAAAACCCATACACTAGCAGTAGCGCAGCCTACCAGAACACCATCTGCTACTCCAAGTTTTGGTGCAAGTCCGACGCCAACAGGTACTCAAACACCAACACCATCTAATACCGATACGCCCAACCCTACCGCTACAGCATCGCTAACACCATCATTAACTCCATCAATTACAGCATCTAATACTAGAACTCCTGATGTTAGTCAATGCCCAGGATAAATTTAGTTATATAAAGAAGATATATTAATTTTAGATAATATATAATTACTATTAGCTTCTAAAGTACAATTTCTTTTATACCACTCTCTAGCGTTTTTAGCTATAAAATTTAAATAATCAATATTATTTTTAACTCTATTCCAAGTATCTATAACATTATTACTGAAATCTTTATATGATATAAATTTTGGTTTATGATCAAAATATCTAGGTCCACCATAACAATTAATATAATGATAATCTGGGATAAGTGGGTCAGGATAATTCGTAAGTATTGTTGGCCTTATAACCGGAACCCCTATTGCAAAACATTCTATATCTCTATTACAAATTTCTGTGCCTCCTGGTAAACTCAATGCACATCTATAATTTTTTAGATCTTTTAAATATGTTATATAATCATAATTATTATTATTTATATTTTTATCAATAATTATAATATCTTTATTATTTAATAAATATTCTGACATTAACGATCTAAAATTCCACATATATCCTCTAAAGTATAATTGTGGTAATGTTTTATCCATGTTATAAGTATTAAATAAATCAGTTTCTATGTTGTCATGATTTGTATAATATGTATGATAAAAAAATTGATGATATTTAGTATCTATATCATTAGGTAAATATATATTTGTATTATTTCTATATAAATATTTAAAATAAAAATATTCTAAATAATTAAATCCAGCACCATATAAAAATTGAGTCATTAATTCTGGCTGCCAACCAAAATATTTAAAAAAATGAGTTTTCCAATGATCGAATAAAGAAATCAAAATATATTTATTATTATCAGCATTTATAATACTCATATGCATACAACTGAAAATACTACCTTGTCCAAATTTATGAAAATTATTATCAATGGGTTGAAATTTTATATCATATTGTTGCTGTAATTTATTTTGTAAATCTGTAAATAAAACTATTGGATAATAATCTTTGATCTCTCTCCAATGATATCTAAAATATAAACTCATTATATAAACTGTTCTAAAATTTTATAAAAACTTTTAAACTTCTGTAGCATATCTTTGCCCTGTATATCTCTAACATTACTAGCAATATTATCTTCGTGCCACCATAAATCGAATGGTTCCATATGAAACATATCTAAATTATTATAATATATGGTAGTTAAAAAATTTTCTTCACTATATAATATATTTTCATTATCTAATACATTATTACATAAGTTATAAAATAAAGAATATAATTGATTTATTTTTTCTATTCTGCCACCAAATATTCCACCTATGATATGTCTTGATGAATCTTTGGTATTATTATAGTATTTTTGTGGTAATCCATGATCCCAAAAAAAATCTATATTGTCCTTACCAATACAAAATATTTTATTTTGAATTTGAGTATTAATATTATCAATCATTTTTGATGTAAAAATATTTGAACTATAATATTTATCATAATAGTTTTTAGAATTGATACATAAATATTTATCTGGCAATAAACCAGAATAAGATAAGCCAGCATCTATCCAATAAACATAATCAGACTCCTTTGCATTCATTTCTAACCATTTTAATTTACTATATTGTAGCTCAATACAGCGAACCGATTTATGAACTTCATTATATTTTTTTAATTTATTAATTTTATTTTTATATTCATTATTATATAAGTCATATGCTATGATAGTGAGCGAATTTAATTTATCAGGATATTTTTTAATAAAAAATTCATGTATCCTATTTGGATCATTACTATAAACTATAAATGGAGTATTACGAATATTCATAATACTATTTAAACTATAAAGATAGTGTTCATTTCTACATGGTCTGCCACCTAGATCACTACCATATAGGTCAAAATAAATAGCTGATACTATCTTAGTTAACATCAAATATTTCCAGTTATAGGATCTGCCCACCCCTTACTTAAACTGTGTGGCCACACTATCCAACTACTGGGTTTAGTATTAGTTTGAAATGATCTCCAAACCTTACAATATCCATCTGGATCATTTTTCATTCTTTGAATTTCCTCTGATCCAGCATCTTGTCTGAACATATCTTTGCCACTCTTATCTTTAAATGCAACACACCAAAAATCATAATCATTTTCAGGCACTTGATTATATCCTATATCAATGCAATGCTTAAAAATAGCAGTTAAACTATTATTAAAATCTTCATCACTAATATTCATATTCTCTAGTTTTGGTGGTATATGATTGATTACATCTTGAGTAATAGATCGCTTGCTAAAACATAGTCCAGAGAATTTCTCATAATCTCTTAATGTTCTTACATTACCAAAACCATATCGTCCAAAATCTATGTCTCGTTTCATTCCGTCCATTTCGAATAGTTTTCTGTTTCGTTCATGACATAATATATTTTTAGCTATCCAATTTTTATCATCATCCCATTGTTTGCTGCGACCTTTTCTAGTATATTCATGCCAACATATAACCTTATGCGGATAAAATATATCATATCCCCAGGTAAATGCTCTAACGGCAATACTAATTTCTTCGCCATGAAAATAATATTGAGGATCATGAGAAACTTCTTTACAAAATTGTCCCAAAGTAAATGCAAAATGAGCACTATAAAATCTTCCCATCAAAGGCTTAGTAATATCATCAATATTAGAATCAAATCCCGCAGGCAAGAAAAATACTGCACCCTCCGGAATATATCTATCGAATGTCATCTTCCATGGTATTGTGACTCTTGCTTCAGGATCTTTATCAGGATCAAAGCTAGGTATATAGCTAGTAATCAGCGGTTTTGCATAACCATCATTCTGCAATCCTTTTAACATTTCAATCAATGTTTCGTCCCAATCCTGTTCAAACCTATGATGACTATCTAATTGTAGGGTATATTTTTCATCATTATATAAAGATTGTACTAAATTTCTAGCCCAACATACCCCCATACTATCTCTATGATCAATATCTATAATTTTAAATCTACTATCATTTTTAAATTCATTCAGATTATCCCAAATATCAGTGTTGCAATGTTGCCAACAAATACCAAATCTTAAATTATCTGGATATTTTGCTTTAGATAGAGCATCTCTTAATGTGGGTAATAGTTGGGGATCTCTATAAGAAGCAATTTGAATAAAAATAGTATTAATTTTCTCGTCGCTCTGCTGCACCATAATGATGTTTCCTATCATGAGTTATTGGACTAGCTAATAATAATCCGGCTTTTATCTTGCCTTGTTTTGTTAAAGTATAAATATGGCTCATCCAAGTTTGTTCATATGGATGTTGCCATTTAGTATCTAAGAATAATTTTTGATTGCCCTCTTTACCTATAATATGAGGCCAGTTACAGTAGTAAATCTCTCCATCCACATAAGGAACAGAGTTAATGCTTTTTATATTATTAAATTGTGTGAATGGTTTGGAAGATCTTTCTCCAAAATATTCTATTCTTTTATCGCTTGGCACATTATGCCAACTCCACTGTAAACTATTATTTCCATAGAATTCACTAAAACTAATTTTTAAAAAATCATACTTTTCAGTATTCATAATTTTAATTATAGTTTGTAATAAATTAGACACTTTTTTATTGAATCCGAACCTACAATTTCCTTCGTAATCTATCAACATATCATCTTCAAAAAACATCATATATTTAGATTTAGTATTAGCAAAATGCTCTGCGGCTAGTTGTCTGCCACCACAAACACCAATGTTGCCTTTGCGAATTTCTTCAGTAAATCTATATTTTTGTACAATTTTGTCATATTCTGGAAATAAAGATGAGTTCGTAGAATTATTAATTAAAATCTTATCTGTATTATTCAGCAGATCGGGCTCGTATTTTTCAAAAGAATCCAAAACCATCTCCAATTGCTCTGGTGAATTAAAAGCATTAAAATATAATATCACTTTATTATCATCACTAAAAGAAAGGTATGTTTTATTTTGTAAATTTTCAAAAAATAAATAAATTAATCCGTTACCATCAATCATTTCAAAACGATATGACTCTGGATCTATATATGTCATTAGTGTGAATATGCTCTCTTCTGTTCCCATATATCCTTGAGACAGCGAATCTCCCAACAAACTATAATATAGACCATTAGCCTCTGATATAAAATCTTTATGTCCTCCAAAAAATCCGCCACGAGCCACACGAGTTACATTTTGATTATTGGCATATTTTTTCATAGCATTAATTTCAAAGCCATGAATCTCAGTGGTAGTTTCGTATGGAAAACAAATAAATAAAAATTTATCTGAAATATTCTTTAAATTCTTAATTACTTGTTGTTTATCAAAATATCCTAAACTTAAAGTATTATTAATACCACCATCTATCCAATAGTAGTAAGTACTATTAAAAGGATTAAATATTTTTGTATTATGCAGTAAAAACATTTTGCTCATAACCATAGGATTATAATACTCTAAAGATCCTTGGGTACTATCTTTTAGCCATGCAACTTGATTATACCAATCGGGATTATTTCTTATTGATTGTACTTGATCAAAAAATGGGAAAAAATTATTACCGAAATCATCTTTAGAGTGATAGAAAACTTTAGTGTTGTGTTTTTCTCTATATTTCCATACTATATGCTCATTTTCTTTATCTATAAAAATAGCGAGATTATGATTCTTCATTTCTTGAAGTAATCTAATAAAATTATTAATATAGTGCTCAAAAGATCTTTTCCATCCTTCTTGTGCCTCGCCCCTATTTAAATCCCAAATGCCTGTAACAAAAGTAATGTCTGTGTCTTTCATAAGTATCCTAATAAATGCTAGATTTGGAATTGCGCTAATAATATTGCTGCATTACAACCTGGTGCAGAACCGGGTTTACAAGCCATAGCGGTATTTACATTATTTAATGTGGTTGTAGTAACTTGAACACCATGAGTCAATTCCACTGTCACGGGGAAGAAATTGTTTAGAGTTTGAATAAAATCATAAGTTTGATGCCATACTTCTATAGTATATGTACCGCTTATTCCAGATACAAATCTTACTAAATGTTCAGTACCATTCCATGGAAATATGGTTTTACTATAGTTTGGGAATGTGTCAAGATCAGAGCAGTTTGGACCTGTTATGGCGCCTCCGATTCCATCACAATTCACAGGATTAGATAAAGAATGTCCAGATTGAACTATTACAAAATAATCTCCATCAACATATTGATTTTCATCAAAATGCTTCACATCAATAATAAATGGCATATTTTCCTCCACAGATGGTGTGGGTGTTGGGGTTCCTGTGGATGTGCCTGTGGGTGTGCCTGTGGGTGTGCCTGTGGGTGTGCCTGTGGGTGTGCCTGTGGGTGTGCCTGTGGGTGTGCCAGTTGGCGTTCCGGTTAATGTACCAGTCTGCGTATTAGTTGTGGTTGGTGTAGGAGTCAGTTCATAACTAGACGTTGGTGTTTGTGTACTCGTTGGAGTTGGAGAACAACAACACCCTAGTTTATCTCCATCCACAATAATTTTACCAGCCAATAAATTAATAGGTGACAAAATTACTTATCCTTATCTTTTGTCCATTTATGCCAACCCTTATTGGGTAAATAGTTACCTTCGTCATCTTTACGTTTTGGAAATAAAGTTCCACCCTTCTTATGCTGACCAAATGCTAATATGGCTCCACAATCAGAACATCTTAATTCATAATAATCGTTTCCCTCAACATTTCTTACTATAAATCTTAGATTGGTACTTCCACACAATCCACATTTTTCTTCTCCAAAAATTTCTTGTATAAGAGCCAGTTCCTTAAAAACTTCTTTTTGACCAGCACCTTCGAGTTCAAATTCTAACTTATCACTGACCTTATACTTTAATTTCATATTAACCTCTACTTCCAGTTTGGATCATACCCAATAACATCTTGTGGTATATCTTTACTTTGTTGATACGTTGATAATGCAGTTACTACCTTAACTGCATCTTCATATAATATATTATATACATTACTACTATCAATCGCAAGCAAACCTAATAATTTCATCACATTAATATTAGTTCTTTGAGCTAAAACATCCATAAAATTAATTTGATTATTTGTAATCTTATTAATTGTATCGTGGTCAGGATGATCCTCAATATCTTTGGCCAATTCTTCAGCAGCAACAACTTTGCGTAATTTTAGTGCTCGTCTCAAAGCACGACCTTCGGCCCTTGTTTCCGCAACAGCCACTGGATGATTACGATAAACTTTATCACAATTGCCCCAGTAAACGTCTGCCGCACCCGATACAGATCTATATTTAAGTTCCTTAGACATAGACTCATCATTTAAATAATAGTGCAAAGTATGGGTAACAGTTGCTCTATTTTCATTATCTCGTGATGGAGATTGTACAACTTCTGATGTGGCATCTAAAACTGTGCAATTTAATGCTGTTTCAAATACTCTTCTTAAACCATCAGTAGTTGGATTACCACTTATTTTTTCATCATCAGATAATAAACTTAAAACATAATCTGTCCACTCGATATCATTTGGTGCTGGTATACTATTGGTTACCACGAGCTCAATAGTAGCATCAACTGTTTCTGTAATACCTTCCTTTTTTTGTCTGCCCACACTAATCTCCTATTTCTATATGTTTATTATTAGAATTTTGTATTTGTTGTATAGACTTTAATAGTTCATTATAAATCACAGTAGCCCTAGCTTTTGAGAAATCCTTACTCTGTTTAATTCTTATCAAGGATAATCCTTTACCTAAAATTAATCCTGTTTTTTTATTATCATAGTTTTGATTTCTTTTTAGCGTGTCGGCGCCCCAAACTGGCTCAAAGTGTGATGGTCCATCCACCTCAATGGCTATATTTAGAGTAGGCAAAAACAGGTCAATCTGCAACTTGGTATTTAGTAAACTTTGCTCTTTATGAAACTCTACCCTATATCCATCTGCTAATAGTCTATTTAATAGGAATGTTTCTAACTTTGATCCATTTTTACTAGCCTGACGAACAGCCTTATTAGCTTCATGAAGCATATTTTCTTTAATATCATCTGATAAATTATTCCAATTTTCTTTAGCTTTATCTTTTCTTTTTTGTAGAGTTGCGTCATCCATGGTTTCCCAAGAATTCATAACAGATAAGCCAATTTTATCTTTGGTGGCTTGTGATCTATTTTTACCCTCTGTTGGGTGTTCAATTCTACCACTCTGTAGAGCATTTTTTTGTGCTTCGCTTTTATCTCTAATAGAAAGTTTAAATTTGATAGCGTCTCTGCGTAGCTTATTAGCATACGTATTATATTTATCAGCTATGTCTTTAAAACTTAATTTATTAATTTCATACTCTTTAATTAGTAAATTCTTTTTATTATTGTCAGATAGTGAATTATAATCCATAATAATCTATTAACTCCATTTGATTGTCTGTAATGGTTAATATCATACAATTTTTCAATTGAGATTTATCAATATTATTTGGTATGTTTTGTAAGAAAACACAAGGTTTACCAATAATTTTATCTTTATAAATTAAGAAATCATCAACACTTAAAAAAATAATCAACCCCTTGTAAAATAACATATAATAATCTATTAATATAGATGTTTCAGTATCGTATGATTTAATAAGATCAGGAGTAAAAACTACAAAATCGGAAAAGGGATTATCAGACAATAAAAAATTCTTAATTTCTTTAATAATTTGAGAATTATCAAGAATATTATCAGTAAAAATACCAATACTATTTTTCATTATTCACCCTGATTCTGTCTGTAAAAAATGGTTTAATATCTATATCTTTATCTATCAGTTTATTTAATAATTCAAATAGAAAATTATTATGATTTTGTTCGTTATCTACTAGATGTTTTAATAAACCAATATCTTTTTTACTAAAATAATAAATCTCATATAGATAATTATCCAGATCAAAACAAATATTTTCAATTTTATTGTCCTGAATTATACATCCAAGTCTATTTTTATTTTTATGACTAATAAAGATTTGTGAACCAAGATTATGATCAAATCTATCAAAAATATTATTGGTTAATATATTGTCACCAAATAAAATAAAAGTATCATCATCTAGATATTCTTTAGCTAAGAATAAACTATAGGCATTATTAAAATCCTCATAATGTTTATTAAATAAAAGGATAATATCATTAGCTAAATTATTATTTTTTTTCAAGAATGATAATAATTTTTTACCTTCAAATCCATATACGTAAATTATATTAGCTAAAGGAAAGAATTTTTTAATTAACTTGTGTTGAGACTGTATAATATTTTTATTATTAATATTAATTAATCCGACACACCCTTTGGATTTCATTCGTTTTTGAAATTTATCAGCTAATATTATAAAATTCATATAATGTCATAAAATTCTTCATGAGATAAAATATTTTGATTAGTTGTTTTATTAGCAAATCTATATACTATACCACTAAATATTAAACAATTTTTATCCTTATTAGCAATAATTTTAAATGAACCAAGATCCTCATATACTAGCTGATTTGTATACTTAATTATATCTTGAATACTATTAGTAAATTCTGGTATACTCAAAATAAATCTGTATTTAGTATTTAAATTAATGATTGAGTGTAAAATTTGCTCATTCATTAAATCATTATCAATGATAGTCTGAATTCTCCAGACACAACCCGGTGGGAATTTTTCTATAGTGGCTTTCATAGTCTCATAGGAGAAATTCAAATCTGTATTGGTGTGTCTAATATAAATAATTTTTTTTGGTTTGATATCTAAGTCATTAAATTGTTTACATACATTCTCGAATTGAGTTAGATTCAAATATTGCAAGTCAACAACTGCTAAATAGTTTAGCTTATTTATTTCTTTAAATTTTGTAATTTTTTCTTCTATCGAAGCATTTTCCATATCCAAATCTTTAAACCAATCATTTTGTCTAAAACCTAGACATTTACGACCATTAATAATATAGAACTCCTTCTCTTCATCATATGCTTCTATAATTTCTGTATTTTTATTTTTGTACTTATCTATAAAATTTAAATGGCAATCTGTTTGAGTATTATTATTATAGATAGCAAAAACACAATTTTTACAAGGTGTGTGTACCTGATTAATAGTGGTCATATAAAATCTTCTTTCTTTATAGCATCAAAATTTGATCTCATTTGTTCACACATAATTTTATTATTCAGGTGGCTTTCTAGGATATCTATCACTTCTTCGTGTTTCATTATTTTAGTCACACTATTTCTAGCTACTAGACCATTAATAAAATCTTTTATAAGCATTTGTATTGGGGCGGTGTTAATGAGATATGGCTCATTTATTACATTAGTGATAATATATTCTATAAATTCTTTTTTATTTAGTCCTTTTGGTACTTTTAAATTATTCTGATTTGTCTCAGAAATCTTTATGGTGTCCCACGGAACCTTAGAGTTAATATTTATTGAATCAAAACATTCTTCCCATACGCTATAAACTTTATCCCAAGTGTAGTAATCAATACATTTTTTTCTAGTTTCTTCACTTAGTTGTTTTTTATAGTCAGAAGACATATTAACAAAAAAATCATATATTATATTAACAGTAGCATCATTATCAGGATAACATCTATAAGCATTAGTTTCTAGTTCTCTAAACTTACGATCAATTGGAATTTTAAAACCACCTAATTTTTCAGTAATTTCTGTCATTGCGCTATAGTCTACCGAAGCAATCGGCACGCCACAAGCAGCAGCCTCAACTTGTGGCATACCAAAACCCTCGCATATAGCATACTGAATAAATAGATCAAATGTGTTATAAATATCATTCAATCCGGCAGTATTTATTGGATTACCAGCACCAGCAAAACCAGCGCTAATTTGATCACAATGTTTGCATAATGTAAGAGCATT
>Ga0222712_10002856_pt1 | contig 19346 bp, 16 predicted proteins | sample C33_657DmetaG_FD_165043 | JGI IMG/M metagenome (GOLD analysis project Ga0222712, IMG submission 165043) | Estuarine water microbial communities from San Francisco Bay, California, United States - C33_657D | ecosystem: Environmental > Aquatic > Marine > Unclassified | place: USA: California... | reverse complement strand
GCTTGGCTGGCCAACGTGATTTTGCTTTACCGCCGTAGTCGTAAGCCCAGATAATCTCATTTAAAAAGCATTCCCTGCCAAATAGGGCATCAAGTAGTACCTTTGCGTAGTGAGCCTCGCGGTAATCAAGGTGCAGATACAAAGTTCCGCTATCGGTAAGTAAGCGCCAAGCCTGTTCCAGCCTTGGCTCTAAAAAACCCCAGTAGTCAGAAAACTCATCGTCATAGCTAAGTACCGTTTCTTTTACTATGTCGTAGCGTTTACCCTTAAAGCCCATTCGACTGCCTTGTTCGGATCTAGTGGTTACCGAAGAGCCTCTGGTTTGAACCCGACCGGTATTAAATGGTGGATCAACGTATATCAGTTGAATGCTTGCATCGGGAATAGACTGCAAAGCAGTGAGGTTATCGCCTTGGATAACCCGATAGCTTTTCTTAGACACAGAAAGAGATTAACACTATGGACCCGCATGTGCTTCACAATCCCGAACTAACTCGCTACGAGTTGTGGTTGGGTGAAGAAAAAATAGGTCACGCCGACTACCAAGATGTTGACGGGGTATGGCACTTTACCCACACTGAAGTAGATCCAGGGCACCAGGGCAAAAACTACGCGGCGATTTTGATGCGCGAGGCATTTAGCGACATCGAAGCTCACCAGTATGCCAAGGTTTGGCCGGTTTGTCCTTACGTGGTCAAATACATGCAGCGCCATCCAGAGACTGAAGGCTTGTTAGTTAAACCTTTGGACTAAGCAACGTTTGCTTCAATAAAGTTGAGCACGTCTTTTAGGAACTCTTCTTTATTGGGTTCGTTAAACATTTCGTGGCGACCCTCGTGATAAATAATTGCCGTCACATTATCCAAACCGCATTTGTTGCGATAGGTGTTTGCCAACATCTCGTTGCCGCGGGTTCCACCAATCGGATCATCGCTTCCAGCAACAATCAGCAAAGGTAGATCTTCTCTAATGCCACGTTTTGGTGTGAAGAAAAGTTGCAGGCCATTAACTACACCGAGCACCTTGGCCGCACTAGCCATGAAGGTGTATTGGTCTTTGACAAATTTTTCTCCAACAGCTTTATCTCTGGATAACCACTCGTAACCTGTTGCTCCTGGTTCTTTCTTCCACTTGTTATTAAAGCCACCGGCCTTAATAACTCCCGGCAACAAAAGTGATGAACCGCTTAGGATAACCGCATCGTATTTATCTGAATAGCGGTTGACTAGCTTTTGTGAAATGAAAGAGCCATAGGAGTGACCAAACAAAACAAGTTTTTTACCTGGATTCTCTTTTTTGATTAAATCGGTGAATTGATTCACTTGCTCAAAAGCTGCAGGCATTCCACCTGGACCTAGGTTTCCTAAAATTTTGGTTTGGCCGCTGGCAACCTGTTTACTACCCGTTACGCCGTGACCGCGGTGATCGTCGGCGTAAACCGTGTAACCGGCGTTATTGAAATACTCAGCCACATGGTCATATCTCCTAGCGTGATCGCCTAGCCCGTGGGCAATCTGAATGATCGCCTTTGGATTTGCCACCGGCCAGATGTAATAGCTGATTTCTACGCCCTGAGCATCGGTATAAGTGTTTGATTGCGGTTCAGTCATGCCTTTACCCTACTCTCCTAGAGCAGACTTTTAAGTTCAGGCTGCAAAGCACCAAACCTGTGCTGCGTTATTGATATGGACTGTTCTCGGAACAGGCTGAGTAAGATCATCCGTCCAGACTTAGTGGCGAAATTCTCCAAAACAAATAGATCGGGATTCGCCTGCAATTTGGCGATTCTGGTTTCTCTAGGGCCTATCAAGATCAACCTCGTGCCAGGGTTGATTTCAGGATCAAACTCAGCTTCCTTTTGAATGACAAAATCTGGAATCAGGCCAGCTAGTTCTTCAGCGGATATTTTGTTTGTGGTCAGAAACCTAGGGTGAATCGAAACCAAGGCTAAAGCGCCAACCAAACCTGCGGCTAACCGCACCCGCAAAAGCTCTGCCAGATCGGCATTATCGCTAACTCTCAGCAGAACTCGCTTGGTATCCGGTAGATAGCGGTGATAGTTGGCTTCTACCTCAACTGAACCAGGATCTAGTATTTCTGGGCGATAGTAATTTTCTAACCAGTATTTGTCACTAGCTATTGCTTGCTTTAGCCAAATGCGCTGCTCTGGATTTAAATACTCGAGCTGCATTTCAAATTCATCGAGGTCTAGTTCACCGATTGAATTGTTTTTTGCATCGATAAATCTTCCAAATTGCAGCAGGTAATTTCTACCGCCCGCTTTTAGCCCAAAGCCAACTGCTGATCGTTTAAATCCACCAAAAGGTTGTCTTTTTACTATTGCCCCAGTGATTCCGCGATTTATGTAAAGATTCCCAGCGTCAACATTCTCCAACCAGAACTTTAGCTCGCTTGCATTTAGCGAATGTATGCCGGCGGTTAAACCAAAATCGGTTCCATTTTGTATTTGCAGAGCTTGTTTTAGGTCCTGCGCAAACATCAAACCAAGCACTGGGCCGAATACTTCAGTCTGATGGAAAAAACTATTTGGCTGAACGCCAATTTTGATGCCTGGTCGCCAAAGTTTTCCTGAGTCGTCTAACTGTTTCGGTTCTAACAACCAGCTCTCACCGTTATCGAGAGTAGTGAGCGCTCTTAGAAGTTTTGGACTTGGTGTTTCAATAAGCGGGCCAACAGTTGCTTCAGCATTTGTGGCGAAGCCGACTTTCATTGATTGAACACAATCGACAAGTTGCTTTAGAAATTGTTTATTTCTATAAACCGAGCCGATTAGTATTCCAAGACTTGCTGCCGAGCATTTTTGACCAGCGTGACCGAAAGCGCTCTTAGCTAAATCATTTGCTGCTAAATCTAAATCTGCGAACGGTGAAATAACGATGGCATTTTTACCGCTAGTTTCGGCGTAAAGATTTGTTCTTGGGCGATAGTTTTTGAATAACTGCGCTGTTTCAAAAGAGCCGGTCAAAATCACCGAATCAACATCTTCGTGGCCAACCAGCGCTAGACCCAGCTCATTATCTGGAATCAAAGCAACCTGCAGTAAGCGCTTTGGCACCCCTGCTCGCCAGAAGATCTCAACCATCGCAAGAGCACAGTTCACCACCTGCGGTGGCGGTTTAATAATCACTGCGGCTCCGGCAGCTAATGCAGCGAGGACACCGCCTGCTGCTATGGCAACAGGAAAATTCCATGGTGGTGTGACCACCACTACCTGATGCGCTTGAAAAACCACACCGTCGATTCGTTGGATTTCTTGTAATTCATCGATCTGTCTGGCGTAGAAATTGGCAAAGTCAATTGCTTCGCTTAACTCGCTGTCAGCTTCGGCGATCGTCTTACCGGCTTCAGCCAGCATTACCGACAGCAGTTCGCTTCTGCTACTGGCAAGTTCCTGGCCAACCCTGAGTAGTATTTCCTGTCGTTCAGCTGGGTTTTTAGCCCAGGCAACACTAGCCGTTTTAGCCTTTGCCACCATCTGTTCGATCTCGTAGCGCTCCTGCTTAGCCTTAGCCACTAGCTTTTCGTGGGAGGGTAACTTGTCTTGGAGGGCTGCAGCATTGGCAACAACCTGTCTCACCCAGTCACGGTTATTGGCTAGAGCTGTATCGGTATCCGGCGCATTAGAAAACTCTGTTTGGACTTGGTGGGTTTCCTTGAGGCGGTTCTGTTTACGATTCGGCTTGGCGTTTAGCTCTTCCATCAACCGCAACGAAGTTTCGAATCTCATTCGCTCGCGATCAAACACTAAACGGTTGGTGGTGATGTCAAAAACACCAGACATGAAATTATCTGAAGATCCGTTTTCCTCAAGCCTTCTGGTGAGGTAAGCGACCGCCACCTGGAATTCTGATTTTCGAACGACTGGAGTATAGAGAAGAAGACTGCCGACACTTTTTTTAACCTGCTTAGATAAGTGCTGGGCCATGCCCTGCAGCATCTCATACTCGACACGGTCTGCCACCTTACGGTGCTGTGCTAATTGGTGAGCAAAAGCTAAATCAAAAAGATTATGGCCAGCTATCCCCACACGCAAAGATTTAATCCTGACCGGGTCGAGTGCGTAATCAATCAGTCTCTTATAGTTAGCATCGCTTTCCGCTTTGCTGCCATAGGTGGCAAGCTCCCACCCGTGCCACTTGGCATCAACAACTTCCATGGCAAGGTTGGCACCTTTTACTATGCGCACCTTTATGCCTGCTCCTCCAGCGGCAACTCTTTCTTGAGCAAAAAGCGAAAGCTCTTTTAGTGCATCGAAAGAATCCGGTAGGTATGCCTGCAGCACGATACCCGCTTCTAGGTTCATAAGCTCTGGCTTAGATAAAAGCTTTTTGAAAACCAAAATAGTCAAACCAAGATCGCGATACTCCTCCATATCTAAATTGATAAATTTAGCTGACGACCTGCTCGCGGCAAACTGATAAAGCGGAGTTAGTTTTTCCACCAAACGATTTACCGTTGCTTCAAAACCCCACATTGAAAGTTGCGCTGCAACCGCAGAGAGTTTGATTGACACATAATCAACATCTGCTCGTCTAAGAAGTGCAAAAGTTTCGTTATACCGGTAGTTGGCTTCTTGCTCACCTAGAACAGCTTCGCCAAGTAGGTTTAGATTTAATCGAATTCCGTCCGCTTTAGTTTTCGCGATGTGCTTAGTCAGATTGCCGGATCGCGCATCAACAATTAAATGTCCAACCAATTGGCGAAGTCTTGCCTTGGCAACCGGAATAACAATAAAGCTAAAGGCTTTAGCGAGTAACCCGCCGATGCGAATGGTTAGTTGATCCAACCTGCTCAACGACTCTGGCAAATTTTTAGCCAGAGCGCTTAGTTCCGAAGCGGCAACCTTGCGGTCAGTAGGCCGAATCACGCGATCAACAAATCGCAGGGTCCAATCAAGGCCCTTTGGGTCTTTTAGGATTTTGGCTAATCTTTTTTCAGCCGGCGACCTCGCGCTCTCCTGCTGCGAATCAAGCAGCCAGGCTTCGACTAAATTGACCGCCTGTTGGGCTATCAATTCTCGTTCGCTTCTTTGCACCGATGTCACTTCCAGTAAGCCAGTAGCGCCAACACCCTTGTTTTATAGCGCCATAGTAATCATTCCAGACCGACCCACTTGGTAGGCGACATGCAGGCCGTATTCAGAAATCTTCCAGATAGATTAGACAGGATTTCATTATGTCTAACTACGCCGAACTGGCCCAAAAGGGTAAGCGCCTAAATTGGCGCAAACTCAACCTAGCTCAAGACCTAGTAGAAGCCTTTGGTTGGCTATGTATCGTCTATGTTGTTTTTACCTTCTTACTAAATGGTGGAGTAGCTGGCATAAAAGATTTGCAAACCGCTCTAGGTTCGCTAGAGCGAATAACAGCATTGGTTGCCAGCATGCTGTTGTTGATCCAAGTTCTCCTTATATCCAGAGTTCCCTGGCTGGATAAGCTCTACGGTCAGGATAAAGCGACAGCAACTCATAAAAAACTGGGTAAGCCAATTCTCTACTTAGTAATCGCGCACGCTATCGCGGTTATCTGGTCTTATTCAATAACCGATGGTGTTAGTGTGGTCGACGAATTCCTATCACTACTAAATACGATTCCAGAAACTGTCTTGGCAACGATTGCATTCGGTTTGATGATCACAGTAGTAATTGCTTCGCTAAATATTTCCAGAAAAAAACTTAGCTACGAGGCTTGGTATCTGGTTCATCTCTTAGGTTACGGTGCAGTGATGTTTGCCATTCCACACCAACTAATCATCGGCGTCGACATAGCCGGCATACCGATGGCACAGTATTTCTGGATCACGGCATATCTATTTGTTGCACTAAACATAATTTGGTTCAGATTACTTAGCCCAATCATTCTTTCTGCCACACATAAACTTGTAATTTCAAAAGTTGAATCTGAATCCAGCGACTCAGTTTCAATTACCATAACCGGTAAAAAGCTAGACAAATTTAATGCCGAATCCGGACAATTTTTTATTGTTCGGGTAATCAACGCGACTTTCTGGTGGCGTGCTCATCCGTTCAGTCTTTCAGCAAAACCAACTCCAGATAAATTCCGTTTCACTATTGGCAATCGCGGTGACGACACCAAATTACTGCAAAGCGTCAAGCCAGGTACGCGAGTTATTCTCGAAGGGCCCTACGGCGTATTCACCGAATCAAGAAGATCAGAAGAGAACGTCGTCCTTGTAGCTGCTGGCATCGGTGCACCGCCGATAAGAGCACTAGCTGAGAGCATTCAGCAAGGAAAGGTGGATATCATCTACCGAGTAAGAGACGCTGGGGATGCTGCGCTGCTAGATGAATTACAAGATCTTGCCGATGCACGTGGTTTCAAACTGCACGTTCTGGAGGGGAATAGAAGATCGGATTCTTCTTGGCTACCAACCAGTTTTGCAGAAAGCGTTTCTGATGAGTTAGCGTTACAAAATTTAGTGCCAGATATAAATAAAGCCGATGTATATATCTGTGGTCCCAAATCATTCAGCGATAGTGTTGCCTCCTGTTTGGAGCGTGTCGGAACACCAAAAAGTCGCATTCATGCTGAGGAGTTTGCCTGGTGAGAAAAACTACTCAAGTAATCATGGGTGCGCTAACCCTCGGCTCTGTCGTAACTGGAGTCCAGCTCGGATCTAACGCGAAAACACAAGAGTTTGTCCCGTCCCCACTTCCAACGGATAAGCCGACCACGGAGCCAACTCCGAGCGCTACTCCCACTAATACCCCGGCTCCCAAGCCACAACCACAGGTTAGTCGTACCTCTGACGCCATCTCCTATCGCTATGGGGTGGTCCAGCTAACCGTAGTCAAAAGCGGCAGCACAATTACCGACATAAGGCTCGACCAGGCAACAGCAACCAATGGTCGCTCCGCCGCATTTAACTATCTGGTGCAGGTAGCGCTGCAAGCGCAAAGCGCTAACTTTGACTCGTCGATGCTTACCGGTGCGACTTTCACCGTAGATGCTTTCACCCAAGCGCTAACCAACGCTTTGAATCAGTTCTGATGTCTGAGTTTCGACACAACGAAGAGTGCATGGGAACTGTGTTCCAGTTCTTTGGTAGATCGGATAGAGAGCCGACCAGCGCAATTGCCGAAGCGGTAAAGGTTCTTCATGAACTAGATCAAATCTTCTCCCTCTATAAACAAGCTTCACCGCTTAGTCGGTTAGCCCGAGGCGAAAGCTCGATGAGCGAATTACCGGAAATTGTTTCATTTGTCTGGGACGAGTGTCAAAGATGGGAAGATCGCACCGATGGTTGGTTTAGTTCTATGTCCGAAGGAAACATTTTTGATCCATCCGGCTTTGTCAAAGCTTTTGCAACAGTCCAGGCCGCCAATAAATTAAACGAACTTGGTGTTATTGATTTTGCTATCAACGCCGGTGGAGATATCTATCTAGCTCCAGGGATTTCCTCCGGCTTTCCAAAAAGAGTTGGAATTGCAAAAGCTGAATCGATAACTAATACAGTTAGCCCGTTGACGGTATTGGATCTCAGTGGATCGTACTATTTCGCGGTGGCAACTTCCGGAAATGCTGAACGCGGTGAACACATCTGGAACCCAAAGAACTACAGTTATGCAAATCAATTACAGCAGGTGACTGTCGTGGCTAAAGATTTGATTACCGCAGATGTTTTAGCAACTGCAATTTTTGCCTCCGGAGATCAAGCGCAAAGCCTAATTACAAAATTTGCCGAAGATGTAGAGGTCTTAGTAATCGATAAAGCCGGTGATAACTTTGCTACCCCTGGTTTCTCAAAGCTTGTGGCTCCAGTCTGATTGGGCAGGTTCTTTACCCTTAGGTAGGGCTACCGCCTTATCCCATTGACTTACCCAAGCGGGAAGCTTGGGTTCGACACCTGGCCAGCCGCCAAGCATTTGGTTAACTTCTTCCGGACTAGGTGTGCCCTTAGGAGATTTCAGAAATCTTAGTTTCACAACGGCCTCAGCATAGATCTCACGACCAACCACAAATCTTTGACCGATAAAAAATGCTTTGTCATCCCAGCCGATGATTTTTGTTTCAACTTCAAATCTCAACCACGGAGTTAGTGATTTTCTAAATGTGATGGTTTCCTGAACCACGACCGGATGGACTTTTAGTTTCTTTAGGCGCTGCCAAGTGTTTGATCTTTTCATCAAATCAAAACGTGCAAGATCCAACAAGGTCAGATAGATGCCGTTATTCATGTGGCGAAAAATATCGATGTCGCTTGGCCAAACCAGAAATGATCTGACCCCAACCTCGCTGACAGATAGGTTAGACCTATACCGCCAGCTAAGGTGAGACCAAATCAGCCGAAGCCAAAGTTTCATCGACTACCAGATTGAAACGCGCTTAGCCGGCTCCAACCACATCGCATCTTCTTCAGTGACGCCAAAGGCTTCATAGAAGGAGTCAAAGTTTCGAGCAACCTGGTTGCAGCGGAACTCGCTAGGTGAGTGTGGGTCGGTAGCCAAGCGTTGAATGGCGATTGCATCTCTTGACTTACCTCGCCAGATCAAACCCCATGATAGGAAAAAGCGCTGTGCTCCGGTCAAACCGTCTATTACCTCTGGCTCTTTGCCACCCAGGCTCATCAGATATGCCTTGTAGGCAATAGTGATGCCACCAAGGTCTCCGATGTTCTCGCCGATGGTAAGCGCTCCATTGACCTTGTAGTCATCGGATAAGCCATCCGGAGTCAGCTCGTCATACTGCTCAATCAGAATCTTGGTGCGATCTTCAAAAGCCTTTCGGTCATCCTCGGTCCACCAAGAAATAAGTGCACCATCACCGTCATACTTTGAACCCTGGTCATCAAAGCCGTGACCGATCTCGTGACCGATAACACCACCGATGCCGCCAAAGTTCACCGCGTCATCAGCATCCAAGCTGAAAAACGGTGGCTGCAAAATGGCTGCCGGGAAGACAATCTCGTTGAAGCCCGGGTTGTAGTAAGCGTTGACTGTCTGCGGAGTCATGAACCACTCGTCGCGATCTAGTGGAGCGCCGATCTTGGCAGCTTCCTTATCGGCCTGCCAGGCTGAAGCTCTGCGCACATTACCAACTAGGTCGTTGCGATCGATAGTCAGCGATGAATAGTCTTTCCACTTTTTCGGATAACCGATCTTTGGGTTGAACTTGGATAACTTGACCAGAGCTTTCTGCTTGGTCTCCTCGGTCATCCAGTCAAGGTTCTTGATTGATTCTTCGTAAGCCTTGATTAGCCACTGAACCAGCTCATCCATTCTTGCTTTGGCAGCAGGAGGGAAGTGCTTTTCAACATAAATCTCTCCAACAGCTTCGCCAAGAGTTGATTCAACCAATTGAACACCGCGCTTCCAACGGGCACGCATTTCTGGTTGACCGGTTAGCTTCTTACCGTAGAACTCGAATCTTGTGTTAACAAAGTCATCGCTTAGATAAGGTGCCGTGGAATTGATTACCTGCCACTTTAGCCAGAGCTTCACATTCTCGGCGTTGTCGGTATTGAAGACAGAGCTGATTCCCTCAAAGAACGATGGCATCATCACAACTGATTCAAAAAGGACATTGCCATCGAATTTCATTCCGGAAAGATATGAATCCCAATCAAAAGTTGGTGTCATCGCTTTTAGCTCAGCAAAAGTTTTTAAGTTGTAGGTCTTCTCGGCATCGCGTGATTCAACTACATTCCAGTGCTGCTTTGCTAACTCTGTTTCAAATGCCATGATGCGCTGTGCGGCGACGTCGGCTTGTTCCGCTGACCAGCCAGCTAGTTGGAACATCTTGGCGATGTATGGAACATAAGCATCACGGAACTCTGCATACTTCTCGTCGTGGTAGTAGGACTCGTCTGGTAGACCCAATCCACCCTGATACATATTCACCAAATAGCGCTCTGGGTTACCCGGATCATTGTTGACATAGAAGCCAAATAATCCGTTGACTCCACCGCGTTCAAGTTCTCCCATAATCCGAGTTAGATCGTTGAAGGTTGCCTTGTCGATGACATCTAGATCTGCTGCAAGTGGGGCTGCCCCTAGTTCATTCGCTCTTGCTTCGTCTAGAAAAGACCCATACATGTCACCGATCTGCTGGCTGACACCAGGTTTTGGATTGGCTTGTGCCTCTTCCAGAATGTCTTTGACAGCAGCTTCGGAGTCGTCACGAAGCTTATAGAAAGAGCCGTGAACCGCCTGATCTGCGGGGATTTCTTCATTTTCTAGCCAATGGCCGTTAGTGTGACGGAACAGGTCGTCCTGTGGGCGAGTGCTCTGGTCAAAACCGTGCTTATTGATTCCATTAATTTCAGTCATGGGCTTAATCCTACGACTTCTCCTAGGGCCTCAAAAATCCCTAATATTGCAGTTGTGGAACTTCAAAAAATCATCCTCTACTACGGGTTCACCCCGCTGGCTGACCCTGTCGCGGTCAAGCTCTGGCAGCAGGACCTCTGCGAGAGGCTTGGTTTGAAGGGCCGCATCCTGATTTCCAAGCACGGCATAAATGGCACCCTCGGTGGAGACATGTCCGCATTAAAGCAGTATGTAAAACTGACCAAGCAGTACCCCGGGTTTAAGAAGATTGACTTCAAGTGGTCAATGGGTACCGGCCAGGACTTTCCAAGACTAAAAGTCCGAGTTCGCAAAGAATTGGTGGCCTTTGATGCTCCGGATGCAATTGTGGTTACCGAACATGGAATTGCCAACGGTGGCAAACACCTTAAGCCTAAAGCCGTCGACAAACTAGTAGCCGATCGCGGCGATGAAGTGGTTTTCTTTGACGGTAGAAATGCTTTCGAAGCTAAAATCGGAAAGTTCAAAAACGCTGTCGTTCCTGACGTGCAAACAACGCATGATTTCGTGAAAGAAATCCAAAGTGGTAAATACGATGACATCAAAGACAAAGCTGTTGTGACATATTGCACCGGTGGAGTTCGTTGTGAAATTCTCAGTGCAATCATGCTGGAAAACGGATTCAAAGAGGTTTACCAAATTGATGGCGGTATCGTTCGCTACGGTGAATCGCAAGGAGATAAATCACTCTGGGAAGGATCGCTTTACGTTTTTGATGATCGCTTGAATATAAATTTCACCGAAGATGCAAAAACTATCGGCGAATGTGAAAACTGTTCGGCACCAACATCAACCTTCCGAAACTGCACATCACTTGGTTGCCGCGATCTAATCCTGCTTTGCGATGAATGCGCCAAGGATTCTAAAAATTTAAAACACAACGACTCTCACACCAGAGGTAAGCGTCGCCAACAAGTTGGCTAAGAAGCAAAAGACCCCGGCTTAGCCGGGGTCTTTCACCTTAACCAGAGAGGAAAGGCTAGTTGGTTGCAGTCACCGTAACTGTCTGGGTTGAAACAACGCTGATAAGTGAAACCGAGTAGTTGCCTGCGTGCGGGAGGTTCAATGTGATTGTTTGCGAACCAGTGCCGGTAACAGGAACAATGAAACTGTGCTCTCTCGGTGCAGGCTTACCTGCAGGAGGAGTTGGTGCGTTGGCTGGACGAAGCTCAGTTACCAATAGCTGATAACTTCCGGTTTCCGGAACATCAACGGTAACGGTTTTTGTAAACAGGACATGCTTACCCTTCGGGCCATGACCGTGGTGGTGCTTACCCTTTCGGTGATCGCGATCACCAAACATTGGTGGGGTTGGGGTGGCGGTTGCCGAGCTAGTTGCTTTAGCGGTGGGCTTTGGCCCTGACTTATGAGCAAGCGCAGGAGAAGCGAATACCAAGGCTCCGATTGTTAGAACTGATGCTGCGGTTACTGCAACTTTGTTAGATTTTTTCATTAACTTTCTTTCATTTAGAGCTGATTCATAAACATTACGACTGTCGGCATCTCAAACTTTCCCATTTCAGCAACGGGACACCTTATTGGCAGGTTTTTATCAGATTGGTGCGCAAGGCGGGACTTGAACCCGCACGTTCTTGCGAACACTGGGACCTGAAGCCAAGATTGGCAGCGAAGCCGAACGGCTGCCTAGCCCGCCCTAGTGCTGGGGAGGCTTAAACTTGACCCATACAGATATAAGGAATCCCTTTTGAGTTTTATCGACCGCTTTGAAAAACGCCTGGAACGCTTCGTGAACGGGGCCTTTTCCAAAGCCTTCAAATCGCAAATCCAGCCGGTTGAAATTAGCTCAGCGATCAAGGCCAAGATGGATGGCACTGCGGCCGTGGTAGCCAAAGATCGCATACTGGCAGCCAATTCCTATACCGTCAGGCTCTCCCCGAGCGATTTCTCTAGACTCAAGCAACTCGGCGAATCGCTGCAGGGTGAAATAAAGCGGCAAGTTTCTAACCACATAAAAAAGCAGCGCTACCAGCTCTCCGGAGAGCTGAGTATTGCAATCGAGCCGTCACAATCGCTCAGCCTCGGTCAAGTTCAAATCAGCGCTGAAGGTTCCAAAGCTCCGGATCTTGCTCAAGTGAGTTGGACGCCAGCTCTTGATGTTGCCGGCAAGCGATACATGCTGGCTAAAGCTAAAACAACTGTCGGTCGCGATGCCAGCGCGGATATCCAGGTGGATGACGGTGGGCTTTCGAGAGTGCACTTCGCCATCAATTGGGACGGTACTAATGCCACCGTTGAAGATTTAGGTTCAACCAACGGAACTAAAGTTGCCGGTAGGAAAATAACCAGCCAAGCACTTGGCCCAGACACTGTAATTGATGCCGGTAGAACAGAATTTGTTTTTCGGGTAGTCGCAAAATCAGGTGATAGCAAATGAGTGAATTAGCGCTGTTTATTGTTAGGGCAGGCTTTTTACTTGTGCTCTGGCTTTTTGTTTTAGCAATCGTTGCAATTATTCGAGCCGATCTATTTAGTGAGCGAGTGCTAAGTAAAGTGGTGGAGAAAAATACGCCGACACCGCTGTCGGCCCCGACAACCGGGCTAACCACAGTGGGCGATTTTTCTTCAGCGCCGGGTTCGGCAAGCGTAGTCAGTTCGATGAATACTGTTCCGGACACAATAGTTATTATTGACGGGCCGCTTATCGGAACCGAATTGGTTATCGATCGACGCGAGATGCGAATTGGCCGAGCGCCAAATAGCGATCTTGTTTTAGATGACGACTATGTTTCCTCGCAGCATGCAAGATTACAAAAAGTTGACGAAGGTTGGGTTATCCAAGATCTGAATTCAACAAATGGAACCTTTGTTGATGGGGCAAGAATCGGAGCGCCGGTTACGTTGAAGCCGGAGATGCAAGTTCGTATCGGTAAAACTATTTTTGAATTGCGGAGCTAGCGATGGCTTTTAAATTTCTGGCTTCAGGTAAAAGTGATAAAGGTCGAGTTAGATCTAGTAATCAAGACAGCGGTTACGCCGGAAATAATTTATTTATTGTCGCCGATGGCATGGGCGGTCACGCAGGCGGAGATATCGCCTCTGCACTAGCAACACAAAGAGTTGCCAAAATTGATGACGTTTACCCGAGCAAGGTCAAAGCCGTAAATGCGCTTAGCACTGAGATGGCAGAAGCAAATAAACAACTGGTGGATACGGTGGATAGCTTTGGTTATCTTGATGGCATGGGCACCACTATGGACGCCCTGTTATTTAGCGGCAATACCGCAAGCATTGTTCACATTGGTGACTCAAGAGTGTATTGGTTGCGCGATGGGGTGATGAGCCAGGTAACTAAAGACCACACCTTTGTTCAAAAACTCATCGACGCCGGCAGAATCACTCCAGAAGAAGCGCTGGTTCACCCAAGACGAAACGTCTTGATGAAGGTTCTCGGCGACAGTCAGCAGGAGCCAGAATTTGATGTTCATCACATTGAAATCCAACCAGGCGATCGCTTCTTGCTCTGCTCGGACGGGCTTTGCGGTGTAGTGCCAGAGCCAATCCTTGAAGAAAACATGAAGGTAACCAGCCTTGATGAAGCTACCGATTTGCTTGTGGCAGAAGCTAAAGAGTATGGTGCACCAGATAACGTCACAGTGATTTTGGTCGAGGTCCGCGAATCTAACGACAACTTGGCAAGCCAAAACATTACCTGGTTGGGTTCGGCGGCCAACGAAGTTGTAATTAGTCAAAGCGGAAGCAATAAATTCCTACAGATATTTAGTCGCATCAGCTTTTGGGAAGCCTTTAGAAAACGCGAACAGTTTCTATCAGAAAATGATCCTGGCTTTGCAAAGGCCCTTGATGAATTTGATGGCAAGGTGCGCTCCTGGAAATTACGCGGTCTAATTCTTTTCGCAATCATTGCGGCCATCGCTGGCGCAAGCATCTACGGCATCTACAGCTACACCCAAACTCGTTTTTACCTGGGTGTTGAAAATGGAAAAATAGCAATTTACCAAGGCATTAAAGAGAGCTTTGCTGGTTTCGGTTTTTCCAAACTTTATGAAGAGTCAACCATAGATGTAATAACACTTCCAGATTTTCAGCAAGACCTACTAGACAGAACTATTTCTGCAGACAGCCTTGAAGACGCCAGAGAAAAATTACAACAAATTATTGAGAGCGTCGGCAATGGTTAGAGCGGCGAGGGTGATGCCGGCTAAGCGCAATCTTGAATTAGTAATGCTGCTTTTCGGTTTTGGTTTATACGCTTTCGCGCTAAGCCAAGTTCAACTTGCCACGATTTTGATTCTTCGACCAGACGGTTGGTTTTTCTGGGCACTGCCGGTTTTAGCAGCATTTACATTTCATATGGTGCTTCGCTTTAGAGCAAGTGATGCAGATCCTATATTGCTGCCGATTGGCTTTCTACTAAATGCTTTAGGCATCGTAATGATCTACCGCCTTGATTTGGTAAAGCCACTAACTGCTTCTGATAGTGATGTTGCCTCAAGGCAGGTTATTTGGACAGTCGTTGCAATCCTGGTTGCCGCTACCGTGCTGTTTTTAGTTCGCACACACCTCTCACTTAGAAAATACATTTACACCGCTATGGCTCTGGGTGTTGTGCTGCTTCTGCTACCTTCGCTTCCTCTGATTGGTAGAACGGTAAGCGGTGCTACCCTTTGGGTTAATATCGGTGGTTTGAGTTTCCAACCAGGCGAGCTTGCCAAGATCGCCCTCTGTGTTTTCTTTGCCGGCTATCTAACTTCAAGAAGAGAAGCGTTATCGGTGGTCGGCCGAAAGCTCTACGGCATCCGCATTCCACCGGCTAGAGAAGTCGGGCCAATTGTCTTTATCTGGCTGGGTAGCCTTGCGGTTTTAGTGTTGCAGCGCGATCTAGGAACATCGCTACTTTACTTCGGCCTGTTTTTAGTGCTGATTTATGTCGCTACCGCAAGGGTGTTCTACGTATTTATCGGTTTGGTCATGTTTGTTGCCGGTGCCCTGGTTGCCTCAAGGCTGATGAGTTACGTCGGCGGAAGAATCGGTGGTTGGTTAGACCCGCTCAGCGAGCAGAATTACGAGGCCATCGGCGGCTCATACCAAATAGTCCAGTCGATGTTTGGGCTTGCCCACGGCGGATTATTCGGCACCGGCTTAGGTGGCGGATTGCCAAATATCGTTCCATTAGCCGAGAGTGATTTCATTGTTTCTGCTATTGGCGAGGAGTTAGGCCTGGTTGGGCTGTTCGCCCTACTGGTTCTCTATTTGGTGCTTGTTTCTAGAGCTCTTCGTATTGCCAACCTACACAGCGATGATTTCAGCAAGCTGCTTGCTATTGGACTTGGTTTTGTTATTGCCCTGCAGTTATTTATTGTGATCGGTGGAGTGCTGCGAGTTGTCCCGCTGACCGGACTTACCACCCCGCTACTAACCGCCGGTGGTTCTTCACTTCTAGCTAACTGGATCATCATAGGTTTATTACTTAGGTTGTCGGATACCATGCCCAAGGCTGGGACGGTGAGCGAATGACCCCGGAAATTAAACGCATCGCTAATTTGATCATGCTGATGTTCCTGAGTTTGTTCATCGCAGCCAGCGCCATGCAGGTGGTGAATGCTGATTCACTTAATAATGATTCGAGAAATCAACGAGCGGTTTACGACGGTTATAAAACACAGCGTGGTTCGATTCTGGTCGATAACAAACCGATCGCTGAATCAATCAAAACCTACGATGCCTATCACTATCTAAGAAAGTATTACTCACAGAAATACGCATCTCTTACCGGATACTATTCACTGTTTCAAGGTAGAAGTGGTTTAGAAAACTTTTTAGATAGTTCCCTGCGCGGAGATAACTCAGCGCAATTCTTTGAACAGGTAAATGCTCTTTTCTCTGGAAACCCGGTTACCGGAGCTTCTATCGAGCTAAGTATCGATGATGATTTGCAGCAAATCGCCTGGGATGCGCTGGGCAGGATGAAGGGTTCGGTTATTGCGATTGAACCAGCGACTGGAAAAATTCTGGCTATGGTTTCAAAGCCGAGCTTCGATCCGAATTTGCTTTCAACTCATATCGTTTCCGATGCGGCAGAAAATTACAAAAAACTAATCACTAGCGAGAATGCTCCGCTGGTGAATAGATCGGTTGATGCCCTTTATGCTCCTGGTTCAGTATTTAAGTTAGTTGTTGCCGCTGCCGCTTTCGAATCGGGTGAATACACACCAGAGTCAGTTTTACCAAACCCGAGAATCTTCACTCTGCCTGGCACTAAAACGGTAATTAGCAATTCTGGTGAGGGAAGATGCGGTGGTGCCAGCACGGTTTCAATTGCTACCGCACTAAGACTCTCCTGCAACGTGCCTTTTGCGCAGTTAGGTATTGCTCTGGGGCAAGACAAGATTGCTGAGCAGGCAAGGCTTTTGGGTTTTGGTGAGAGCCTCAGCATTCCGCTGAAAACTACTGCCAGTAGATATCCAGAGGATCTGGATTCGGCTCAGTTAGCGCTGACCGCCTTTGGGCAATTCGATGTAAGGGTAAGCCCGATTCAGATGCTTCTGGTTAGCTCAGCTATTGCCAACGGTGGTGTCGCCATGAAGCCATACTTAGTCGATCAGATATTCACGGCTAACCTGACGCTGCTTAGTGAAGCAAACCCTGAGGAGCTAAACCGCAGCATGTCCACCAGCACTGCAGAAAAACTAAAGAAGATGATGATTCAAGCAGTATCAAATGGAGTTAGTTCAAACGCGAGGATTGCTGGGGTAAAGGTTGCTGGCAAAACCGGAACTGCAGAAAACGGTGAGAGCGATCCCTATACTCTCTGGTTCACCGGATTTGCTCCTGCTGATAAACCGGCGGTGGCTGTTGTCGTAGTGATTGAAGATGGTGGTGGCTTAGGTCAGTCAGGTAGAGGCAATAGCCTGGCCGCTCCGATAGCTAAGAAGATTATGCAGGCGGTGTTAGACAAATGAATCCTGAAGAAGGAAAGATCTACGGTTCTCGCTACCGTCTAGTTAAAAGAATTGCTACCGGTGGCATGGGTGAAGTTTGGCAGGCACAGGATGAGATCATTCTTCGCCAGGTCGCCATCAAGATTTTGAAACAGCAGTATCTCGGAGATCCAGATTTCTTAGAGCGCTTTAGAACTGAAGCAAAGCATGCCGCGATGATAAATAACGATGGCATCGCCAATGTTTATGACTATGGCGAAGATGAGGGTAGTGCTTATCTGGTGATGGAATTGGTCCCGGGCGAATCGCTTTCCTCAATCCTGGAACGAGAAAAAACTCTTCCAGAACAACAGGTCATCTCAATAATTGCCCAAACCGCTCTGGCCCTAGATGCTGCTCACCGTGAAGGCTTAGTGCACCGCGACATCAAACCCGGCAATTTACTAATTACCCCTGATGGTGCAGTCAAGATAACTGATTTTGGAATTGCACGTGTTGCCAATCAAGCATCGCTTACGCAAACCGGTCAGGTGATGGGCACAGTTCAATACTTAGCTCCTGAGCAAGCAACCGGTAAGCCAGCAAGTGCATCGGGAGATATTTACTCGCTGGGAATTGTCGCTTACGAAGCTCTTTCCGGTCGCCGCCCATTCAAAGGTGAAAACCAGATGGCGATTGCGATGGCGCAAATAAATGAAACTCCACCGCCACTTCCAGAGGGGTTAGATTCCCGCTTAGTCAAATTAGTTTTGGACTGCATGGCGAAAAAGCCAGATCTAAGGCCAAGCTCCGCTTTGGAGCTAGCCGCCAGAGCAGAGGCTCTCCTAGTTGGTGGAGTAGACCCGATCCGTGTTACACCTCCAGTAGCTGATCTAGTCAGTGATGAGACGATGCTGATTGACACCGATACCAAGCCAACCGGCAAGGCACCGGCTATCTGGCCATGGTTGGTTTTGATTCTGATTCTGTTGGTAACCATCGGTGCTGTTTTCTGGGCTGGATTACTTGCTCCGAAAGCGCAGGTCAGTCCGAGCCCTAGCCCAACACCAACCGACACGCCTAGCCCGAGCCCGACACCAACACCGACTGAAACAGAAGAAACCGTCGCAGTGCTTCTAAGTAACTACCAGGGTCAGGATGTCTCACTGGTGGTGCCGCAACTGACTGCTCTCGGTTTGGAAGTCGAGCCGATAGCTGGAACAACGCTGCCGGCTGACGATCCAAAGATTTCCCAGGTTTATGACATTTCGCCACTTGGCAGTGTTCCGGTCGGTTCGGTGATTCAGGTTTACTACTACCAGCAGATTTATGACGAAAACACCTTGCCAAACCAATAAAGATAAACTGACTTAAGGGAATCAATTGAAAAGGAGCTTTGGTGAACGAGGGTAATCGCGTCATAGCCGGAAGATATGAGCTTGGTGCTCTTATCGGTCGCGGTGGCATGGCCGAGGTTTACTCCGGTATTGACACCAGGCTCGGTAGAACAGTTGCCGTCAAATTACTCAAAGCGGATTTAGCCGCCGATAGCACATTCGAGATTCGTTTCCGCCAAGAGGCCCAAGCATCGGCGAGGATGGCTCACCCAACCATTGTTCGTGTTTATGACGCCGGCGATGAAGTGAGCGTGGACCAAAATGGCGTTGAAAGACACCTGCCATACATTGTCATGGAATTGGTTCGTGGCGAAGTACTAAGAGATATCCTTCGCAGCCGAAAGCTAACGCAGCAAGAGACCATCGCTTACACCACCGGTGTGTTGACAGCTTTAGAGTTCTCTCATGCAGCCGGGGTGATTCACCGAGACATCAAGCCAGCAAACGTGATGATCACCGAATCAAATGCCGTCAAGGTGATGGATTTTGGTATCGCTCGTGCAGTTAGCGATTCCTCGGCAACACTTGCCCACACCAACGGCATTGTCGGCACAGCGCAATACTTCTCACCGGAGCAAGCTCGTGGTGAAACCGTTGATCTAAGAACAGATCTTTATTCAACCGGTGTATTGCTCTATGAGATGCTAAGTGGAAAGCCGCCTTTCACCGGTGACACCGCAGTATCGGTTGCCTACCAACATG
>Ga0222712_10002854_pt1 | contig 19349 bp, 38 predicted proteins | sample C33_657DmetaG_FD_165043 | JGI IMG/M metagenome (GOLD analysis project Ga0222712, IMG submission 165043) | Estuarine water microbial communities from San Francisco Bay, California, United States - C33_657D | ecosystem: Environmental > Aquatic > Marine > Unclassified | place: USA: California... | reverse complement strand
TTTGTAGTATCATTCAAGCCTCGTGTGACTAAGGCTGGCAAGAAGATGGCTTCGCTGGTGCTAGCAGACACTGCTAGAGACCTACACAGCGTTACAGTCTTTCCTACAGCGTTTGCTAAAGCGTATATGAAGATTGACGAAGGTAACGTATATAAATTCTCTTTGGGTAAAACTAAAGACGGTACAACAATTATGGAGGACGTGTTCAATGTTTGATGAACTAGCAATGGAACTGCATGAAACCGCAGTCAAAAAAGGTTTCTGGAAAGTTATCGATGATGCTTCTGCAGAGCAGGTAGACATTTTCGTAACTAAACAACTAATGATGATTGTTTCAGAAGTAACTGAGGTTATGGAAGCAATTCGCAAGGACAAGGGCGAAGACGAGATTGCTGCAGAGTTTGCAGACATTCTTATCCGCACACTTGACCTATATGCAGGTTTAGTAGAGCAGGGTTACACTACTGTATCACTAGACTACGCATTTGAAAACAAGACTGGGTTCAACAAGACACGTCCAGAGAAGCATGGGGTACGTTTCTAATGACAACTATTGAAGAAGCCCTAGCACAATTAGACCCACGCATCCGTAAGCGTTTGACAAACGGTGCAGGGTTTAAAACAGAGTATCAGTCTACTCCAAGTTTCGGTCTTAACCGTGCTCTAAACGGTGGACTTCCTATGGGTAGACAAGTATTAATCTGGGGAAGCAAGTCATCAGCAAAGTCTTCACTTTGCCTACAGATGATTGCTCAAGCACAAGAAGAGGGTAAATTATGTGCTTGGATTGATGCTGAGATGTCCTATTCGGAAGAATGGGCTAAGAAACTTGGGGTAGATACTGAGAACCTAATTGTCTCACAGGCTCGCACAATCAACGAGATGGTAGACGTAGGAACAAATCTAATGAACGCAGGTGTTGACATTATCGTTGTTGACTCAATCACATCGCTACTACCTGCTATTTATTTTGAAAAGGATACAGATGAACTCAAGCAACTTGAGAATACAAAACAAATTGGTGCGGAGTCTAGAGATTTTAGCAACGCTTGGAAGATGCTTAATTACGCTAATAACAAAGTTAAGCCAACCCTTCTGGTACTTATTTCGCAATCTCGTAACAATATTTCTGCTATGTATACTAGTCAACAGCCTAGCGGTGGTCAGGCTACTAAATTTTATTCATCTACGGTTATCAAGTTATTCAGTTCCGAATCAGACAATCAAGCAATTAAAGGCAAGATTGCAGTTGGCGATAAACTCATTGAGGAAAAGGTTGGTAGGAAAGTTCGTTGGGAAGTCCAGTTCTCCAAGACATCGCCAGCCTTCCAATCTGGAGAGTATGATTTTTATTTCCGAGGTGATGTTGGTATTGACAGCATTGGTGATTTGGTTGATACTGCCGAAATGATGGGCATTGTAGAGCGTACAGGAGCCTGGTACATCCTCCCTGATGGCACTAAACTGCAGGGTAGGGATAAGTTTGTAGCACGAGTACGAGAAGACCTAGACCTACAGGACGAAATCAAGGCTAAGGTAAAAAATGGGTAAGTACACTATCTATCCTGGTAAGTTTCCTTGCCACACTTGCAAGATTGAAGTTAAGACTGTTAGGGTTTATCCTGCAGAGAAGCAAATTACCTGGATGTGCCCTGAAAAGCACTTAAGTGTGGTAAACTTAAATACGAAGAAATCTAGGAAGGATTATGAGTGAACGCAATGAGTCTAAGCGAATTGGTGCTAAACAGCACAAGAACTCTGGGAGGAACACCCACAAGGGTGATGCCACTTGGAGAAATTTTACAGCCGATTTCAAAGAAGTTGGCAAGTCTTTTACAATTAACAAAGAGGTATGGGCTAAGGCTAGCACTGACGCTATTCGCAACGGTGCTGACCCTATCATTATTGTCGTACTGGGTGATTCAGGAATCAAGACTCGCCTCGCTGTTATTGAGTTGTCCCTGTTAGAGTCTATACTTGACCAACTACCCCCTGATAGTGTATAATAGAACTACAACATTAAGGATATAAAATGGAACAACAGACTAACACAATTGATATGGTCAATGGTCTAACAGAGATTGCTGACTACATGAACGACGAAGAACTGACAACTGCACTTACCTTTATTGCTAAGGTAATTCTAAAGCCAGACATTCCACTCAATGTTGCACAAGTGGAGATTGTTCGCTTGCAAGCAATTGCTGCGAAGATGTCCTTCAAAGCCACATGGCTAACCAACGTAGATAAAGGAGACAGAGCGAAAAAGAATATTTATTACACCGCTGCTGAGGCTATTAACAACCTCGTTTCGGCTCTTAAATATATCACTCGCTAGTGTTTATTATGGCAAAAAATTTACTAAGTCAGGTAATGCTTAAAAAGGTAGAGAGTAACGATAACTCCAAACCGTCATTCCTGAACAAAGAAGAACTTATTGCAAAGATTAATTCTGGTTATATTATTAATCGTGTAGATAAGTTTCAGCAAAAGAAAACTTTTGCACCTAGCACAATTGCATACTCGCATGGAGAATGTCCACGCTATTGGTATCTAGCATTTGAGGGTGCAAACTTTGTAGACAATGCAGATGCATATGGCGGAGCCAATATGACTGCAGGTACAAAAGCACACGAAAGAATCCAGGAAGCAATGAGCAACGTGCCAGGGCTTCTAGTGGACTCAGAATTTAAGATTACATACAACGACCCACCTATTTTTGGATTTGGTGACGTTATTCTTAACTGGGAAGACAAGGAACTTCTCGGTGAAATCAAGACCATGCCCAATGAAGGATTTGAGTATAGAAAGGCTGCAGGTAAACCAAAAACTGGTCACCTTGTTCAGTTGCTTATCTATATGAAGATTCTAAACAAGAGCAAGGCTGTACTGATTTATGAAAACAAGAACAATCACGAACTGCTGATTTTTCCTGTAGAGATTAATCAGTACATGTATGAGTGGGTAGAGAACGCATTCCAGTGGATGCGAGATGTTCGTAAGGCTTGGGAAGACAAAAAACTTCCTGAGAAGAACTATCGTAGCAACTCAAAGATTTGCAAGACTTGTCCAATCCGTGAGGCTTGTGACAATGCTGGTTCTGGAGAGATTAAAATAAAATCTTTGGAGCCATTAGATGAAAAGCAAACATTGTAACTGGTGCGACACACAGTTTAATACTAAATTATCTTATCAAATATACTGTTCGCCAGAATGTAGAGAGTCAGCAACAAGAGAAAAGATTGCTGAAAAGTATAACCGTGACAAAATTCAGAAACGCAAAAATAAACACAGACCTTGTAAATCTTGCGGTACTCAGTTGTCCGCTTATAACGACTCTGCAATCTGTAACAATTGCGAATCAAATCCAGACGAGTTAGGTCAAGTGCTTAGAGAAATTAAGGGGATTGCAAATGGTAAAATTGAATTTGAATAAAAAACCAAAGCAGTTCTGTGCAATTGATGCTAGTACTAATAGCCTTGCTTTTGCGGTATTTGAAGATAATAAAATCATTGCTTGTGGCAAAATTAAATTTGAAGGCGTTACAACTTATGACAAAGTAATAGATGCTGCAAAGAAAACAAAAGCATTCTTTGATAATTTTAATTTTGATACCATCATTATTGAGCATACAGTATTTATGAACAGCCCTAAGACTGCTGCACAACTGGCTATGGTCCAGGGAGCACTTCTTGGGGCTGCTTCAATGTCTGGGGTAAAGAAGATTGGCTCAGTTTCCCCCATGACCTGGCAAAACTATATTGGCAATAAGAAACTAACCAAAGAAGAAAAGCATGAGATTCAAAAAAAGAATCCAGGCAAATCAGTTTCTTGGTTTAAGAATGAAGAACGCAACGTTCGCAAACAGAGGACCATAAACTATATCAATATTAACTATGATAAACAACTAACAGACGACGATGTTGCAGATGCCTGTGCTATTGGGCACTGGGCATTAAAGAACTGGGACAAGGCATTTGGGTATTGACATTATGGCGAATAAGTTGTATACTAGTGAAGCATGGTTGAAAAAACGCTATTGGGTTGATAAAAAGACTCCACAAGATATCGCTAAGGAATGCGGTACAAGCGTAGAAACAATCTATGTATATTTAGCAAAATTCGGATTAAGGAAATCAAAACGATGAAAAAGGCAACACTTGCACTAGCACTAGGAGTGCTACTATCCGTTTCGGGATGTGCAAATACTAACAACACAGTATCAGACGCAGATTGTATTAATGTAATTGTAGACTTTCAATCATTAAAGAATGAGAAGAAGTCTACTTGTGTTAGGGCAGAGGGAGAGATTGATGCTATGACAGCATTCAACGCTGCTGGTTACGCAATTCTTGGAACAGACAAATACGGTTTGCAAATTGTTTGCCGTGTAAATAGTTTGCCAAGCATGACACAACCAATCTGGACTAAAGACCAGAATACATATGTTGAGAAGTGTGCTGACATGCCACCAGAGTTTGCGTACTGGGCATTGCTTATTAGAACTGAAACAAAAGATTGGCAGTACGCTCCAGTTGGAATTGCAGACCTAACTGTAAAGCCTGGAGAACAGTTAGCCCTAGTGTTTTCTGTAGATGGAAAGATGGTGCTTCCTAACTAATGGGTAGGCGGAAAAAAGTAGAACTGGCTCCTACAAAGTTCTCTCGTGTGTACGAACTTGAATTGGGAAACTTTACAATTGTCCGAGGTGATATAATTAAGATACAGGACGAACACGGACGCAAGTTCAAGTTTGATAGTGTAGTTACAAATACTGAGACTGGGGCAACCTGGGTTGATTGTTTTGAAGTACACAAGTTGTCTGCTGGTCAGTTCTGCTCTTTCCGTATTGACAGGGTAAAGAGAATTCCTACTCGTAGGGGAAAGCGAAGAAAAAATGTCGATTGAAGATTTAACAATTGAACATCTTGACGAGATGAACAAGGTGGTGGAGAAGTATCTCCAAGGCGAAGAGCCTACCGCCATCTCTAAAGAACTCGCTTTGCCACGTCAGAAAGTTGTAGCCCACATTAACCAATGGAGGGCTATGGCTTCTGACAATGCTGCTATTCGTGCTCGTGCTAAAGAAGCACTAGTAGGTGCAGACACACACTATAGCAAACTAATTCAAAAGGCATACGAAGTAATTGACGATGCCACAACTACAGCAAACCTGACTGCTAAAACTGCAGGTATCAAACTGGTTATGGACTTAGAGTCCAAGCGTATTGATATGCTACAGAAGGCTGGCTTGCTTGAGAACAAAGAACTCGCAGAAGAGATGCTAGAGATTGAACGCAAACAGGATATCCTTGTTGGTATCCTTAGAGATATTGCAAGTGAGTACCCACAGGTTCGTGACGAAATTATGCGTAGACTTTCTGCGGTATCAAAAGAACAAGAGGTAATTACTATTGTCAATGTTCAATGATTTTCTAGAAGTCCTGAAGAGTAACGTCTTTGAAGAAATGCCAGTAGACGTTAAAACATTTGTTGAAGGTGAAGAATATCTAAATCAGCCACCACTATCACAAATTCAGTACGACATTGTAGAGGCTATGAGTCAAATCTACAAACTAGAAGAAGTCATTGAGATTATGGGCGACACAGAAGGTCGCAGATACTACAATAAATATACTAAGAATGAAGTTATTCTGCAACTTGGTAAAGGGTCTGGTAAAGACTTCGTGTCCACAGTTGCTTGTTGCTACATTGTTTATAAACTGCTTTGCCTAAAAGACCCTGCTCGTTATTTTGGTAAGCCAACAGGCGATGCTATTGATATCATCAACATCGCTATTAACGCACAACAGGCTAAGAATGTTTTCTTTAAAGGTTTTAAAAACAAGATTGAACGCTCACCCTGGTTTGCTGGAAAGTACTATGCAAAGGTAGATAGCGTTGAGTTTAACAAGGCTATTACAGTTTACTCTGGTCACTCAGAGCGTGAGTCCCATGAGGGTCTTAACCTTATCCTAGCAGTACTTGACGAGATTTCTGGTTTTGCACAAGAGGTTGGAACAGGCAATGAGCAAGGAAAGACTGCTGACAACATCTACAAAGCCTTCCGTGCTTCTGTAGACTCTCGTTTCCCAGACCTAGGCAAGGTAGCCCTGCTATCATTCCCACGTTACCCAGGAGACTTTATTTCTCAGCGATACGATTCTGTGATTGCAGAGAAAGAAGTTGTTACTAAGCGTCATAAGTTTATTATGAATCCTGATTTGCCAGAAGATGCAGAAGGCAACAGTCTTGAGATTGAGTGGGACGAAGACACAATTCTGTCTTACAAGTTTCCAGGAATGTTTGCTATCAAGCGACCTACATGGGTAGTAAACCCAACTCGTAAGATTGATGATTTCAAGTTGGCGTTTTACACAGACCTTGGTGATGCCATGCAACGTTTTGCTTGCGTACCTACCTATGCTTCAGATGCGTTCTTTAAGCAGCAAGACAAAGTTCGTGCAACCATGACACTAGTAAATCCAATTGACTCCAACAAGCGGTTCATGGATTCATTCAAGCCTGACCCAGACAAAAAATACTTTGTCCACGCTGACCTTGCACAAAGGCACGACAAGTGTGCGGTGGCAATTGCTCACGTTGAAAAGTGGGTAAATGTGCAGGTAGTTAAAGACTATGCACAGGTAATGCCAATTGTAGTAGTAGATGCAGTAGTATACTGGGAGCCACGCATTGAAGGTCCAGTAAACCTATCCGAAGTAAAGCAGTGGATTCAGAATCTTCGCAGGATTGGTTTTGATATTGGTATGGTGTCATTCGACCGCTGGCAATCATTCGATATCCAGAACGAGTTAAAGGCTGTTGGTATTCGTACTGAAACTGTTTCTGTTGCTAAAAAGCACTATGAAGATATGGCTATGCTTGTTTATGAAGAACGTCTTGCCATGCCAGCCATTGACCTACTGTTTGAAGAATTAACAGAGTTAAAAATTATGAAGGGTAACAGGGTAGACCACCCTAGAAAGTCCTCTAAGGACCTTGCAGACGCTGTTTGTGGTGCTATTTTTGGTGCTATCTCTCACACACCAAGAGACCTTAATCAAATGGTAGAAATCCACACCTTCCGTGACAGGAAAAAGACAGAAGAAATGCACGAGTTTGACAAGCGTAGTATCATAGAGCGTAACAAGCCAGAACAAAAACAACTAGAATCTTACTTTAAACAGTTTAACATCAATATAATTTAGTGGTATAATATTCTTGTTGGGCACTTCCAACGAGGAGAACTTAATATTAAAACCCCAAGAATTTTATTAGTTATATTTTTAGTCTTTTCTTCGCTATTCTTTTCATCGTCTGCTTCAGCACAAACAAAAGCAGAATACGATGCATTAGTTGCAGAAGCACAGGCTAAACTTGATGCAGCCCAGGCAGCATTGCTAGAGGCTCAGAATACTTTATTAGCAGCACAACAGTTGCAAAACGAAACAAATCAGGCTGTATCGCAAGCAGAACTTACACTACAGATTAAAGGAATAGATGCTAACCAAAAGGCAGATGCCCTGGCGGTAGCAAAACAAGCGGTAGACGAAGCACAGGCAAATTACGATACGAAATTAATAGAAACCCCTGGAGAGAATACGGAGCCTACCGTGCCTGGTCTACAAGCAGACATATATACATTTGACCCACAATTTTATTACCCAGAACGCTCAACGTCAGCACACACATTTTGTAAAACAATTACAGTTGATAAAATAGATATTGATTGGTACGGTGGTGACATTGAAGGCTGTGGAGGAGATTTTGTTATTATCCACTATACTGGCTTCATCACCGTACCTACAACAGACACTTATGAGTTCCTTGCCAACGTAGACGATGGCTGGTACATGACTATTGGGGACACAGTTGTAAACGATAACTGGGTTCTGAAAGGCTGTGGTGGCTGGTGGAGTGAAGGCATTCAGTTAGAGGCTAACAAGTCCTACCCAATTGATGCATGGTTCTATGAGTATGGCGGTGGTGCTTGTAACCAACTTCTATATTTAAATACACAAACTTGGGACGTTGTTCCTAAAGACTGGTTCTCACAAAATGAAAAGGCTCCAGTTGTACTTACAAAAGACCCTGCACTATTAGTACTTTTACAGCAAGCACAAGCAATACACGAAGCAGCCATTGCTCAATACGAGCAAGCACAAAATAACTTAGCAACAGCAACTAAAACCCTACAAGATTTACAAGAAAAGCAGTTACAAAATATTGGTATAATTGAATCAGCACAGCAAGGTGTAACAATTAAAGAGGAGGAACTAGGTGTCGCTCAACAAGAACTTAACGCCATTCCACCTTATGAAGAGCCAACACCTACACCTACGGAGACCGAGGAACCTGTTGAAAAGCCAACAGAAGTTGTCCCAGAACCGCTACCAGAGCCAGTCACGCCAAGCCCCACCGAACCCAGTAAACCTGAGTTACCAGTAGACGTTAGCACGGTAGACCCACAAACCCTATCCGAAGAACAAGTAGTAGAACTTATTGCAGTAGCAAATGAAATATTAAATAATTCAGAACAAGGCTCGCCAGAATATGAACAGGCTCTTGATGCCCTATTCGTTGCAGCCCAAGCAGACGACATCGTTTTATCAGAAGAACTAGCAGCCATTCCAGGTGCAGAAGCATTGGTTGGTGCAATTAACTTTATGGGTAACGTTGGAGCAGACATGTCTCCAAAAGTTAGAGAAGAGTCCAAAAAGATTGTTGTTACAGCCGTTGTAGCAGTTGGGGCAGCGGTAAATGCAGCAACAGGAGCAGCCCTTACTGCAGCAGCACCATCGGCTGCAGCCACAGGTTCATCAGGTGGAACATCATATAGAAGGAGGATATAATATGAAAAACTTTTTAAACGATATGCTAGGACAGGCATGGACACTCCTTGGTATGTTTGTCGCCTGGCTAGTACTTGAAGGTTCAGCAAAAACAGTAGTAGGATATGCAATCATTGGAACTACAGTTGTATGGATGCTTACCTATCCACTTAGAAATAACAAAGATAAGGAGGATGAATAATATGGAAGAACAGGAGTATGGCGTAACAGGTGGCTGGACCACCCTGAAAAACGTTCTCTGGAGAATTCTTGCAGTATTCGCAGCATCAGGTCTTAGTGTGCTTGGTGCAGGTGCTGTTGTAGGAGTAGACCTACTATCAGCAGTTGCTATGGCAGGTATCATTGGTGTGGCTACTGTAGTCGAAAGACTCGCTAGAGCATTCCTTGATGATGGCAAACTAAGCATGGATGAAATCAATGCTGCTTTTGCTAAGGTTGACAAAAACGACGGAAATTAACCCCTTGACAAGCCCTCTCTGGTGCTGTATAATGGATATACAACCTAGAGAGGGTTTTTACTATGTTCAAGAAAAAGATTAGCCTAGAGAAGGCTACGGTCTGGGAGTGGCTAGACCACGGTATTAAGCAAGGATGGATTACAGAACCATTCTGTTACACTCACGATGGTGACCCATACATGACCGAAGAGGAAGAAGAAGAGTGGGAACAGGGCGGAGACCCTTGTGCACCAGTCGCTAAGTTCCTGATATAATTTAATAGATTGGTGAGTAGCACAACGGCAGTGCATTCGACTGTTAATCGAACGGTTGTAGGTTCGAATCCTACCTCACCAGCCAAGCCACCTTAACTCAGTCGGTAGAGTGCCATACTTGTAATATGGATGTCGTCAGTTCGATTCTGACAGGTGGCTCCAACTATGATATAATTATCTGGAGGAGGTCATATATTATGGCAAAAACACAATTACCAATCGATGGTAAACTTGGAAAGAATTTCAAAGTTACATCTCCGTTTGGATGGCGTAAGGACCCACTAGGTCGTGCTGCTAAGAAGCATCACAACGGTGTGGACCTATGGGGTGCTGCAGACACAATCTACATTGAGGCATTCCACGATGGCAAAGTTCTTCACGCTGGTCCTTCCAAGCGTAGGAAGGCTGATGGTAGCGTTGGTGGCTTTGGCTACAACGTTGTTATTCTGCACAAGATTAACGGCAAGTTTTACACATCATGCTATGCTCACATGAAGCAGGGCAGCATTAAGGTTAAGGCAGGTCAAAAGGTAACTGCTGGAACCGTTCTAGGTGTAATGGGAACTACTGGTGACTCAACTGGTAAGCACCTTCACTGGGAAATCTGGCAAGGTAAGGCACACGGATGGTCTGCAGATGGTAAGGGATTCGTCTCACCACTAGACTTTGCCGAAGGTCTTATTAAGGCTGAGAAGGCTGCAGCAGCAGCACCAGAAGCAACTCCAGACGATGCTCCAGTTGCTCCAACAGCAGTACATGGTACAGCACCAAAGAAAGCAGTTGCAAAACCAGCACCTGTTGCAAAGCCAGCAGTTGCTCCAAAGCCTGTTGCATCTAAGGTTGCTCCAAAGGCTGAGTAAATAAATTTGTGTTGTGGCAATCATTTATCTTGGTTGCCACACACATCTATTTTGAGGATTGATATGGCTACATACGAATACAAATGTCCACAATGTGCACAAGTAGTGCAGGTTAATCGTGGCATCTCTGACCCAGACCCAGGGTATCAATGTGACACTTGCAAAATTGATTTAAAGCGTGTATACTCAGTAGGAGCCATTACATTTAATGGCAGTGGATTTTATTCTAAGGATAAATAATGACAGTAGATTCTGTAATTGAACCAGTATCACAACCAGAAAACACTTGGGTGCTAACTGGCTTAGACCGTTGCGATTCGTGCGGTGCTCAGGCGTACATCCGTGTAACAGGAGTAACAGGCTCACTTGATTTTTGTGGACATCACTACACAAAATATCAAGAAAAACTATCAGCCTTTGCGTTTGAAACAATAGATGAACGTGAAAGACTAATTGAAAATAAATCTAAAGGTGATGATTACTAATGTCGCATCCAGTATTTAAATACGCAGAAGAATACTTTGGCGGTACAGAAACAATGGCAAGAGGATTTATCCAAAACATTCTTCCAGAGATGAATAATATAAACAAGTATGTTTGTGTAATTATTCCAGGGCATCTTCCAGATGTCAAAACAATTGGAACAGATGGAAGTAAATACATATTTTGGCTTCACAATAATGCTAGCCAGTTTGTTCCATTTGTTGGTGAGGTTTTGAGAAACAACTTAGTTCGTAAAGCAACGGAAAGAATCATTGCTGTATCTGAATACGAAAAGGGCGTTCTTGCAAAAGAACTAAACATTGAGTTGGATAGAATTACTGTTATTCCAAATGCTATTATTCCAGTTACCCCAAATCCAGATAAGTTTAAAAAGATTGATAAGGTAAAATTAATTCACGCATCATCAAAAGACCGAGGACTTAGGGTGCTGATGGATGCAATACCACTTATAACCGAAGATTTTGAACTGAACGTGTTTAATGATTTTTATCCAGACATACCGCATGGATATAATGTGGATGGTGTCAATGACCCAAGAGTAAATTTCTATGGCAAAACACCACGCAAAACTCTGTACAAATTTTTTGCAGATGCACACATCCACGCCTACCCATCAATCTATCCAGAAACATCATGCCTGACCCAAATGGAAGCCTTGTCTGCAGGATGCTATTCTGTTCACACAAACCTGGGGGCGTTGCCAGAGACATCTTTGGGGTACGGAACAATGATTCCATACAGCAAACTAACACCAGAACTCTATGCCGAAGAATTAAGTAAGACTATTAGATTAATTAAAGAAAACGGATACGATTATACTAAGCAGGTTGAAGACATCCATAATAATTTTACTTGGGATATTGCCAAGAAAAACTGGCTTGCCTTTGACGCAACAATCTAGTATAATTGTTTTAGGTGATTAAATGGAATATCTACTGGGGTCTTTGCTTACCTTAATAACAATGTCTGTTGTTGCTAGGTTTGTTAGAAGTCCAAAAAACAATCCAAAGAAGGTCAGAACAAACTTTAGTCAAAGTCGTCAACACGAATTGATTAATGACTATATTCCAATTAAGCCTAAGAAACTTAAGACACAATCTACCAATCACTATCAAAAGCAACACACAAGAATTGTTTTTATTGGTGACACAGCATACTGGATTGAGAAAAACGGTTTACATAAAGCACAATTCGTTGATGGAAAAATTAACGAAGAAACCAAAGTAAAGGTTGACACAATGGGTATGGATAAGGTAGAATTAGATAAGATGATTTTCATCGTAGATAGATTAACGGAAGGACTCACAGATGATAGTGGGAATTCAGGGCACTAAAGGATTTAACGACTACGCTGTATTTCTCAGGGGTATTGGAAATGCCCTCAGAGATTTGCCAGAAGGCGATACAGAGTTTACAGTCATGTCTGCTGGTCCAATTAACATCAACAGATTTGCGTTAGAGTTTTTAAACATCTCTGAGCGTAGCCTAAAGGCTCGTGGCATTAAGCCAAAGTTAGTTAAGGTTCCGCCAAGTTGGATTAGAAACAATATCAAAGATGTAAATTATTTTCTTTTCTTCAGCAAGCCAAAGGAAGACTACTCTGACCTTGTAACACTTGCTGAATCAAAAGATATTGAAGTGGGAGTATATCGTTACTAATGCTTAGTAAGAGAGAGAAAGCATTTCTGTCTGTTGCAAAGTATCTAGCCAGCAAGTCTGAGTCTAGACAAAAGCACGGAGCAGTAATAGTTAAGGGTGGTCGTGTTATTGGAACTGGTTTCAATAAGGACCGAAACAATCCTTACTTTGTTTCACCAGAGCACATTAAAACTCATTGCTCAGTTCATGCTGAGGTTGAGGCTATCCGAGATGCAGGATGGAACGTGAAGGGTGCTGTCCTTTACGTTGCCAGGGTAAATAGCCAAGGCAAAGATAGATACAGCAAGCCTTGCGAAAGATGCGAGGCTGTAATTGAAGAAACACAAATCAAAAAAGTAATCTATACAAGGAGTGATTATGTTAATTAAGTCACTAGAAGAGATGGAAGCCATTGTAGAAAACAGTGATGCTCTATCGTGGGAAGGCTGGACAGTTGTAGAACTGCGTAAGTCTCCTATGGCTTGGATGAAACCAAATGCCAAATTTATCAAGCACGAGTGGTACACAGCCAATCGGTTTGATGTCACAGAAAGTGGTTGGAACATTCCAGCCAAACTGGTGAAGAAGAATGCCGAATGATAAAAACTGGAGAGACTCTGCCAAATGCGATGGGTGGGACACAAACCTATTCTTTGACAAGTATGAAGAGGATGTTGAACTCAGAAAAGATGTTGACGAGTTTTGTTCTACATGCCCAGTAATGCGACAATGTTTTGCGTTTGCAATATCATCTAAGCAAACTGGTGTCTGGGGCGGTATCTATCTAGACAACGGCAAGATATCTAGAGAGTTTAATAGACATAAAACAAAAGAAGACTGGGGTAAAACCTGGTCAGACCTAACAATAGATAAGGAATAACATGTATACAGAAGCGATGTCAAAAGCATTTCAGTCAATCAAAGGACCAGAAAACTTTAAGATAACCATCTTTGATAGCGGAGAGTTTATTACCATGATGATTGACCCAGAAGACATTGAAAGTCTGCTTGACAATCAAGTTGATGATGCTGTACAATATATTAACGATGTTAAAAAGGCACTAGAAGAACTCGGTGCTGTCGTGTATATAGTGCGAGAGGCTCTGAAAGACTGATGGACTGGATTGACGCAACTGTTGCTGGTATTCTAGTAACACTAATTATCTATTTGGTATATAGATTGTTTAAAGTAAGAGTGTTGTTTAAAACTCTGTCCGATTTGTATATGCAAGAGATGGCTGACAAAATGTTATTGCAGAAAAAGGTGCAAGACCTGTATCAAGAAATTGAAAATGCAAAACTAGGAAACTCAGATGGGTTTTTAAAATTTGTTTCAGATTCTCGTGACTGGGCTTTCCAGTATATCGAAGAGGTGCAAGCAGCCTTGTCTGAATTTGACAAGACTATTTCACCAAGACTTGAGTGGTCAAAAACTTACGGACAAGCCGTAGGCAACAATGTCCACTCAGAAGCAATAAAAACAATTTCCGAGGCATACGAAAAATTAAAAACAGTATTGCCAAAGGATAACCAAACGCCTAACAATTAGGCATTAACAAGGAGAAATAAATGAATGCACAACTAAAGGCACTTGTAGCATCGTACGCACGAAGCGTATTGTCTGCTGCTTCAGCACTTTACCTAGCAGGAGTAACTGACCCACTAGACCTACTATGGTCACTTGTGGCTGCTGTGCTCCCTGTGGCAATTCGCTACATCAATCCTAACGACCCTGCATTTGGTAGGACACCAAAGGTTGAGGAAGTTCAGGAGGCACTGACAAAGGCTACGCCTAAGAAGGCTCCAGTCAAGCCAGTTGCTAAGAAGACTACTCCAAAGAAGTAATCTTGACAAGCATAAAGGTGGGTTGCACAGACCCACCTTTTTTGCTATAATAAATATGTACCTGCCAACTGGGGGTACAAAAATAACTCGCTTAATAAGGAGATGATATAAATGGTTATCACTACACCATTCGGAACACTTAGTCAGGAATTTGATAAGTTGTTCCAAACAGCAGTAACAGAGAAATACCCACCATATAATGTAATTCACTCAAAGGAAAAGAACGAATGGTATCTTGAATTCGCTCTTGCTGGTTTTGAGAAGGATGACATTAAAATCACCACAGAAAAGAACGTGCTAACCGTTAGTGGTGAAACAAAAGAAGACAAAGCCCTACCAGAAGATATCCGATACATTTACAAGGGTATTGCTGGCAGAAAGTTTTCTCGTTCGTTTTCTCTACCAGAATACGCTGAGGTAGCCAATGCCGAACTCAGGCACGGTATTCTTACTATTGATTTAGTTATCAATATTCCAGAGGAAAAGAAACCAAAAACTATCGACATTAAGTAAGTCGGACAATCCTGGGCATGATTTAAAACTGCCCACCATAATACATATGGTATAATAATTTAATGGGGTAAAAGCCCCTTGAAGGAGTTTAATACAATGCCCTATTCAGTAGGTTCACAAGGTTCTTATGGTTGCTCAGGCTACCCAGTAGTTAAAGAGGGTGGCGAAGTCATGGGCTGTCACAAGACAGTAGACGATGCACAAGCCCAGGTACAGGCTCTATACGCTGCCGAAAACAAGTCAGACACAGGAGTAAATCCATCGTCAACAGCCAATCCAAAATATCCAAACGTTGGAGTAAAAACACCAACCTCAATGCGTGGGGGAAAGAAAGTTAAACTTCGTAAACCAAATATGCAAGGTGGCAATGGAGCCAATGCATCTGGTGCTGTATCTTCTAGCGGAACAGCAATTAGTGCTGTCTATAAAGCAGAGGGAGCAATTGTTGAGGGGTCTTATGTAATGGGCATGACTTCAGAAGGAATGGTTCATGGTCGTGTAGAGCACATTATGTGGGAGGGCGGAACACTTGGAACTCCTGGAACAGAATATGCCCTACAATCAATGCCACCAGAAAATCCAGCAATGTCTGTTAGAGTTTACGAAGAAGACGAAGACGAGCCAGGTAGTTGGGAACCAACAGCATACAGCATCGGCATGATGTATAAAGATGCAGAATATCTAGAAACTTTGGAAGACCACGAAATGGAAGAAGAAGACGAAGAAGACGAAGAAGAAGAATACGCAATGGACAAGGCAGAGGGTTACTCACCAACTGCTGGCATGAAGGCTGCTGCTGCTCGTGCTATTCGTTGGAAAGAGCAAGGTAAGGCTACAGGTGCAGGAACTCCAGTTGGTTGGGGTAGAGCAAGAGATATCGTAGCAGGTCGCTCAATGTCTCTTAGTGTTGTTAAACGTATGTACTCATTCTTCTCTCGCCACGAGGTTGACAAGAAGGGCAAAGACTTTTATAACACAAGCAATCCTTCGAACGGTAGAATAATGTGGGACGCTTGGGGCGGTGACGCTGGCTATTCCTGGTCTCGTGGTATTGTAAACCGTGAGTCAGACAAGGCTTTGTTTGCTGACTTTGGTAAAGACTATTCACGTCACGAAACTGTCATGCTTAAAGGTGCTGGTGTAGGAGACATGGTTTCCTGGAATTCTTCTGGCGGTACTGCAACAGGCAAGATTGTTCGTATCATTCGTAATGGTAAATACAATGTTCCCAATTCAGATTTCACTGTAACTGGTACACCAGAAGACCCTGCTGCTGTTATCCGCATCTATCGTGATGGCAAGCCTACAGATACTCTAGTAGGGCACAAACTAGGCACTCTAAGGAAGAAGTAATGAAAGAATTAGTTCACTTTACTGCCACATGGTGTCAGCCTTGTAAGGCTATGGCTCCGATGATTGACAAGTTTGTAGCAGAAAACCCAGACATCAAGTATGTTAAGGTTGATATTGATAGCCCTGATGCTGATAGCCTAATCCAAGAGTATGGAGTGCGTGGTGTTCCCACATTTATTATTAATACTGATAATGAAACTACCGCTAGACACACAGGCTCTGCAACTTTAGAAAAGTTTACTGCCCTATTTGCTTGACAAATATCCCCCTATCCTGTAAAATAGAGACATGAGAGAATTTTTTAAACGTAAATATAATCAGGGCTACGCCCAGGGTCACCTAAAAGGCTGGAATGAAGGCTTCGACACTGGAACAAAAAAGGCTGTAGCCGAAGCAAGAAAAGTATTTGTTAAACGCATACAAAAAGAAATCAAAGATGTTTCTACCCCAATGATGGTAGACAAAGAATTTTTGGATGGCTTAGAACGTGCAATTGAACTAATTAGGAGAGAGAAATGATTAAATCAGTTAAGGTTGGACCACAGAAGTTTGACGTGATTGAACGCAATCCAAGCGAAGATGGTATGCTAAATGATGGTGCATACGGATACACTCTTGATGCAAAGAACCTAATTGTTCTTGCATCTGGCTTGGGTAATGGTAAACAACAAGTAACAATGCTACACGAAATCCTACACGCCGTTCGTATGAACTATGACGGTATGCCACGACCAACCAAAGACGATGACTTTGAAGCATGGGAGCATTACTTTATCGCCATGTATGAAATCGGTTTGCTGGCGGTACTCAAAGATAATCCAAAACTAGTAGAATGGTTAATCGGTGAGCAATCAACAAATAAGCGATAAGACAGTCGTTCTTTTATCAGTACTAACACTAATAGCCACACTAATTACAATTACTTATATGATTGTTAGTGGAGACTACAAAACAGAAAACAAGCAAAACTGTTGGGATAAATACTCAACCGAACAAGAAGCAATTATAAATTGCGAAGGAGAACAATAATGGAACATGAACACGAAAGTCACTCGTTTTTTGAAACAGTAACAGAGGTAACTTTTGGACTTGAGCACATGGTTGCTGAGTTTTTTTGGAATGCAGTATTTGCATTGGCAGTATACGCATTTGCAAAGGCTAGAACACTACGCAAAATTCACAAGTATGTTGACGACAAGCATGGCGTAAAGCACGAGGAGTATTAAGATGGAACTAACTAAAGAATTCACACAGGCAGTTGCCAAAACCTTTGCCGAAGCAGAAGAACTGTTGCTTCGTAAGCACAAGGACTATGGACCAAAAAACATTTCTGGTAGTCCAGGCGGACCAATCAATGGTCTTCGTGTGCGTATGCACGACAAGTTGGCTAGGATTAATAATCTAGTTGACTCTGGTGCAAAACCAGAAAACGAAAGTCTTCGTGACTCTTTTATTGACATGGCAAACTATGCTCTGATTGCATTGCTGGTACTTGACGGAGAGTGGGACAAGTGATTAAAGCACCAGAAGACCATATCATTATTAAGATAGAAAAGAAAACAGAGCCAGAAAAGAGTGCTAGCGGTTTGTTTCTAGTGCAATCAGAAGCAGACCAGCCTAAAAATATAGGTGTAGTTATTGCTGTTGGTGAAGGTAGACAGTTGCGTAGCGGTGTTCGTGCTCCAATGGACGTAAAGGTTGGAGACAAGATTATGTTTGACCCAAATGGTACAGTAAAGTTTAAGCATGAAGACGAAGACTATCTGTCTATGTTTAGCGTAAGCGTATTGGCAATCCTAGAGGGTGAAGATGAACAAGATTAATGTACTAGATGAAGGTTATGTTCGTCTTGTAGATACTCTTGGTAACGACCTATCGGTTGTAAATGCTGCTCGTGTTTCTTATGACAAAGAGTCAGACGAGTTTGAGTCAAGAGATGCCAAACTAATTAAGTTTCTATTGCGAGAAGGTCACACATCTCCATTCCGTCACGCTGCAATGACTTTTGAAATCTATGCCCCACTCTTTGTTGCAAGACAGTGGTGGAAATATGCAGTTGCTTCTACTCACGTTGACGAGCAAAATGGTTGGAACGAAAGTTCTAGACGCTACATCACAGAAGAAGAACAGTTTTATGTACCATTGCACGACGAGTGGCGTAGCAAGCCTGAGAACAGTAAGCAGGGTAGTGGAGAACCAGTGGTAGATTCACTTGGTCATGTCTATACAAATAAGTTAATTAAACTAATTGCAGAAAGCACACAGATTTATCACGATGCTATGGATGATGGTATTGCACCAGAACTAGCACGTCTATTCTTACCTGCCTATGGCATGTATGTACGCTGGCGTTGGACGGTATCACTACAAGGTGTGCTGACATTCCTTGACCAACGACTAGAGCATGACGCACAAAAAGAAATCCAGGACTATGCCTTTGCTGTAAAAGATTTAGCACACCAGGCATTTCCAAAAACGTTTGAGGCGTTGAGTGACTGATGCCAGGCTCTAGTCCAGAAGGCAAAGAACTGTCCATGACATGGATAGAACGAAATAAGCCAGAAACAATTTTGGATGTTGGTGCTGGCGTTGGTACATACTCTTTGCTACTTCGTAAATACAACTATGTTCCTAAGAGACTAGATGCTATCGAAGTTTGGCAACCATATATTGACGAATACAAACTTGATAATAAATATAATAATATATTTAATGTTGATGTTCGTACATGGGATAACTGGAATTATGATATGGTTATTCTTGGTGACGTTTTAGAGCATATGACAAAAACAGAAGCACTAGCAGTATGGGAAAAAATATCCAAACAAGCAAAGTATGCAATCATATCTATTCCTATTATTGATTGTCCACAGGGTCACGCTCACGATAATCCGTATGAAGAACACATCAAGGATGATTGGACCACACAAGAGGTTTTAGAATCATTTAGCCACATTGTAGACCATTGTGAGTATAAGGTTGTTGGGGTATTCCTAGCGAGGTTCTAATGAAGATTGGTCTAGTAATTCCCTGGAGAGAGACACCAAGTAGAATAAAACCATTAGAAA